>JGI24695J34938_10002914_pt1 | contig 12428 bp, 13 predicted proteins | sample TergutCo191P3_FD_34938 | JGI IMG/M metagenome (IMG submission 34938) | reverse complement strand
GCAGAGCCGCGGCGGAAGCCGAGGCGAACAGAAGGAGAGCGCAGGAAGAAGAACTCGCTAGAGCGTCTGCCGCGCTGCAGGAAGCGATGCGCAGGGTGAATAACCATGTCGCCGACGGAATCGCGATGCTGAACGCTGGCAATCTGTCTGGCGCGGCTCAGGCGTTCTCCGAAGCGAAAAGAGCAATGCCGCCCGGCGAGCCGAGATTTGAGTCACAGACCTTATCGAATATCGCTGACGCTTATTATAATTACAGCGCCAATAACCCTGGCGCGCGCGACGCGCTCGCGGAAGCGAGGCAGTACGCGGGCGACGCGATAGCGAAGGATTCCTCTCAGGCGCTGCCTCATTACGTGCTTGGAAAAATCGCGCGTGACGCGAATCAGAATGACGCTGCTTTAAATTCATTCAGGGAAGCGTCCCGCCTTGACTCAAATAATTTCATGTATTTCCACGATCTGGGAAGAGTTCTTTTCATTATCAGGCGTTACGCGGAAGCGAGAGATTCTTTTCAGGCAGCGGTAAGGCTCAATCCGAATTATGAGCCGTCATGGTACAATCTTGGCGGAACTTTCCGCGCGCTGAACCGTCAGGACGACGCGTTAGCCGCTTACAGGCAGGCTGTCGCGATCAGAGCCGATTACGCCGCGGCGCACCGCGAAATAGGCAGAATACTCGCCGCCAGAGGAGACGCAAGAGGCGCGATTGCTTCCTTTAACGCCGCGCTGCAGCTCGCGCCGAATGATTTCAGTACGTTAAGCGAACTGGCGGCGGCGCACAGCCAGGGGGGCAATTACACTGAAGCGGAAAGCCTGTTTACGAGGGCTTTGCAGATTAACCCTTCTGACGCGCAGACCAATTACAATATGGCAACCGTTAAAATCGAGCTGAAAAAACATACCGAAGCGATCAGTTACGCGAATACGGCTGTTAATGCGAACAGGACAAATCCTGTTTATGTTTATACGATGGGAGTAGCTTTGCAGGGTACAGGCGATAACGATCTCGCGATATCGGCGTATAAATCCGCCGCGGCCCTTGATCCAAAGTATCTGCGCCCGCGCATCAATCTGGGCGATCTTTTTTATTCCCTGAGCAATTACTCCGAAGCGATTACGTATTTAAGCGAAGCGTACGCTATTGAGCCTTCCAACTTTGAGGTTAACAATAACCTTGGCGCTGTTTATTCAAGGCAGGAAAACTGGCCGTCATGTATTGTCCATTATGAGCGCGCGATAAACGCGAGACCGAATGACGCTACCGTGCACCTCAATCTCGCCCGCGCTTATCTGGGTTCCGGAGACTCTGTAAAAGCTCAGGGCTCTTATCAGCAGGTGCTGCGGTTAGCGCCTAACAACTGGGACGCGATGTTTGAGCTTGGGAAAATTTACGTAACGCTCGGCCAGAATTCAGACGCGAGGCGTTATCTGCAGGATCTGGTAAACCGTAATCCCAACTACTTAAATAAAGCCGAAGCGGAGAGTATATTAAGAAGCTTATGAACGAATCTTTAAATGAACATCTGGCAATCATAACGGTTGTGGGAAACGACAAAGTCGGAATAATAGCGAAAGTCTCAGCGTTTCTCGCGGATCGCAATATTAATATCGAAGATATATCGCAGACTATTTTAAGCGGAAACTTTGTAATGATGATGATGGTAAACTTAAGCAGCGGCTCAAAATCTCTTGAGGAAATTAAAAAGGAATTAGCTGATCTGGGCGATACTCTTAATGTAAGCATCAGCCTGATGCACGAAAAAGTATTTTCAGCTATGCACAGAATTTAAATATATTGGAAGCTGTTCAGACGCTTGAGCGTAAGAACTCCAATGACCGATAAGGAACGCGAAAGCAATGTTATTTACGCCGTTTGAGATTAAAGAGACAGTCGATATGTTCATGCTGCATAAACTCGATATCCGCGCTATAACTCTTGGCGTATCGCTTTTAGACTGCGTTTCCTCATCGGCTGATGTTACGCGAAATAAAATACGCGAGAAACTTCTGCGCATTGCCGGGCCGCTTGTGAAAACAGGGTGCGACATTGAGACAGAATACGGCGTTCCAATCATCAATAAAAGAATTTCTGTTACGCCGATAGCGATTATCGCGTCTTCCTGCGGTGAAGACGATTATACTCCTTTCGCGAAAACGCTTGATGAAACAGCGAAAGAGCTTGGCGTGGATTTTATCGGCGGTTTTTCCGCGCTCGTTCATAAAGGCGTAACAAAAGGCGATGAAAAACTTATCAGGTCGCTTCCGCGCGCTCTCTCGCTGACAGAGAGAACATGCGCTTCTGTCAATGTCGCGTCAACTAAACACGGCATCAACATGGACGCTGTAAAACTGATGGGAGAGATTATCGCGCAAACAGCGCGGGCAACCGCGGACAGGGACGGAATCGGCTGCGCGAAGCTGGTTGTTTTCTGCAACGCTCCTGAGGATAACCCGTTTATGGCAGGCGCTTTTCACGGCGCGGGAGAGGGGGAAAGCGCGCTCAATGTCGGAGTGTCAGGCCCCGGCGTAATTAAAGCGGCGCTGGAAAACTGCCGCGGCATGAATTTTGACGAGTTAGCTGAAACTATCAAAAAGACTGCGTTTAAAATTACGCGCGTGGGACAGCTTGTCGGGAAGGAAGCCGCGCGGCGAATCGGAGTCCCGTTTGGTATTCTTGATTTATCTCTGGCTCCGACTCCCGCGGTAGGTGATTCTGTCGCAAGAATCCTTGAGGAAATGGGCTTACAGGCGGCGGGGACTCACGGGACAACAGCCGCGTTAGCTCTGTTAACTGACATGGTAAAAAAAGGCGGAGTTATGGCGTCAACTCATGTAGGCGGTTTTTCCGGCGCGTTCATTCCCGTCTCCGAAGACGAGGGAATGATTGCCGCTGTTAAAAGCGGCTCAATCTCTTTGGATAAACTTGAAGCTATGACATGCGTCTGCTCTGTTGGGCTTGACATGATCCCGCTTCCCGGCGACACACCGGAGGCGACAATCGCGGCAATCATCGCGGATGAGATTGCTATCGGCATGGTGAATAATAAAACTACCGCGGTACGCGTAATCCCGGTGCCCGGGAAAAAAGCCGGCGATTGGGCGGAATTCGGCGGGCTTCTGGGCGGCTCTCCTGTTATGGCGGTTAACGCCGCCTCAAGCCGCGCGTTTATAGACCGCGGCGGCAGGATTCCCGCTCCGATACACAGTTTCAGAAATTAGGGCCTGCTTACAGAATTTATAAACGGGCTGTACAGAAACCGCGGTTTCTGAATCAAATATATTATAGGGCGCGGAAAATGAGTGTTTTTATTAATTGGTCAGTCGATAACTTTTTATCGTTAATACTTATTATTGTAATGGCAATCGGCAGTATATTCGCGTTATTTCAATGGAATTCTTCCATCAAAATCAGAAGAACGGAATTTCTGGATGAAATAATTAATAAACTCTGGTTTGACGAGAATATGGCGAGAACAATGCATGTTATTGACAGCAATCCCGACTGGTACACGGAAAATTTTCACAGCGCTTATTCTGATTTAGGATATCAAATTGATAAGCTGCTTTCGTATTTTGATTTTATCTGTTATCTGCATTTTGTAAGAAATTTAAGCGCGAATGAATTCGGCGTTATAAGATATGAAATTGACAGAACCTGTGCGTCGCCTTCTGTTCAGGCGTATTTATGGAATCTGTATCACTTTTCGAATAAAATAGAGGCAGGCTGCTCTTTCATGTATATTATAGATTACGGAATAAAAGAAAAAATTATAAATAAAGATTTTAAAAATAACAATGAGAATCTGTATAAAAAATACCTGAAATTTTAAATTAACAGGCTGTAAGCGCTTTATTTTTTCTGAATACATTTGACTTTTTCCAGAGATATTTGTATATTATTTATATGGGCAGTATAGTTCATAATTCCGTGTACCGGAATTAAAGGAATCGCCCGTACGGGGATTCAAAAAATTTATCAGCCTGGAACGGCGGTGAGCGTTCCATGGCGCGGGAGTTTATTATGAAAGGACCGAGAAATTACATGGATCTGGGCAATATTTTCGATGAGATTTTTGAAACAGCCCAGGAGTTTAAAGATCATTTCAACAGGAATTTTAAAAACTGCAATACGGATGGCGGGACTTTCAGGCATGGGCCGCCTCCGCCGCCGTTTAACTTTGACAAGCATTTCTTTGATGAGAATACTGATTTTTATCCGAACTACTCATATCCGCCGATGAATGTCCTGATGACAGGAGACAGATCGCTTGTATTTGAATTCGCTCTTGCCGGTTTTGATGAAAAAGATATCAGTCTTTCTTTTCAGGGAGATTACATGGTTTTTTCCGCGAGGATCGATTTAACAAAAACAGATCAGGCGGACAGCCCTGTAAGGTTTCAGAATGACGAGAATGTCCGTTATTTTAAACGCCGTCTTAAAATGAAAGACATTGAGAAACAGAAATATTTCGCGCCGCTTGACAAATACGCGCAGGAAAAAGTGAAAGCTGTTTATAAAAACGGAATATTGCGCGTAACAATCCCGCCGAAGGATGAAGTTGATCAAAACGACGGAATAAAGATAGAGATTGTTAAAGAAGGGGTTTAACTTTCCTTAAATGTTTTCTACAGGGATTTTTATCCGCTCAATTGATCTGGATTTGCCGTCCTTGCCGATGTCAATGAAGACGCCCTGAATTTCCAGCTCTTCCCACGCGTCTTTTGTCCAGTCGGGTATCCCTGTTTTATATTCTCTTATCTTTGATGATATCGCGCTGCCGCCGGCTGACTGGCTGCTTCCTGTTCTGCCCGCGTCGCAGATACACGCGGTTCCGGCAGGATAAATTTTCTCATCCGATGTCTGAACCCTGCCTGCGGAACCGATAACAGCGGAACATAAACCGTCGGCGGCGTAAAAAAAAGTTTTCTTCTCCGCGCTTGCCTGCGCGTGAAAGTCAATTACTATATACGGTGTTTGCTTTCTTAACTGTTCGGTTACCCGGGGAAGCGAAATAAAAGGGCTGTTAGCGTGAAGGCGGTTAAAACAATTCTGCCCTAAAAAAACCGCGGCCGCGATTTTCTCGGATGATGATTTTATTTTAAACACTTTCGCGCCGATGCCCGGCGAATCAGGGTTTAAATTTTCCGGGCGAAGCACATACGGCGTCTTATCCATATTTCCGGTTAAGTCCTTTTTATAGTAGCAGCACTTGCCGAGCGTGATAACATCCGCGCCGAGTTTATGAATGTACGCGGCGTGTGTTCTTCCAAGTCCGTTTCCGCCTGTAGCTCCGTTGCAGTTAACAATCATAAAATCCCAGCGGTATCTTTTTTTTAATTCTTCAATTGATTTTCTGAATGTAAAAACACCCGGCTTGCCTACAAGCTCGCTTATATATATGACCTTCATTTATAAAATAATCCTATTGGCTTAAAGCGCCGGGATTTTTCGCTGTAAGCACCCTTTCAAATTCCGCCGCCGCCCGCCAGTCACCGAGTTCCCTGCATGTATCGCGCAGATTAAAAAGCGCGTCATAAAACTGAGGGCACAGACTTACAGATTTCTCAAAGCAGTTTCTGGCGGCTTCATAATCACATGTATTAAAATATACTACTCCGAGATTGTTCCATATTTTTGGATCATTGCCTTCTTCTGATAAAGCCGCCATATAACATTCCCGCGACATTTCAAAATCGTTTAACTCATAATAAATTAATCCCATCGAATGCCACGCTTCGGCGAGTTTTTCATCTATCACGACGGATTTTCTTAAACTGTCTATCGCTTGTGTATACTCGCCGGTTTTTTGCTGAGCGATTCCGAGGTTCAGCCAAAGCAGAGGATTCTCAGGTTCCAGAACTAACGCCTCGCGGAATAAGGGAATTGCTTCAAAGGGACGGTTAGCCTCTGTTAACGCTATAGCTGAATTGTTTAAAGCCGCGGCATCTTCCATATTATATCCAATATACCTGAAAAACAGCGGATAAACAATATGTATTTTACTGGTTTTATCCAAACGGCGCTGCTGTTATTTTTACCGGCAGATTGTATGTATCTCAAAATAAAGATACGCCGGAGTTTACGCTCTGTTCAGGAAAGAAATGACACCTAATACGCCGCGAAGGGCAGGATTTCCGTTACCTGTACTCTGAAACGCGCGGACGTTACCCACCGGCCTGAATCAATAAAGTAACGCGGAATGGAAGCGAGGCTGATAAAACCGGAAACTTCTTTTGGGCGGTTTCTCTCGCCGCTTTGTAATAAGGCGCGCAAAGCGGCCCTCGCCGCGTCTTCCAGCGCTGTCTTTTTTAACGCGAGCCAGCCGGGGTACTCATTTATATAAGACGGCCCGTAGCCTGTCGCCTGAGCGTTTCTGACAGTTCCTGATCGCCAGACCTGCATCCGCCGCTGCAGAGCATCGTCTAAATTATAATCCGCCCATACCCTTAGCCGCATATCAGCGAATGAAGTGTCTGTTACCTTTAATGCCGGATCGCCGTATTGAATTGTTCCAAGCGGCTCCAGTTCCAGCTTTTCCGCTATTCCCCTCGCGCGCTCTCCCGGCTCATAACTAAATGACCAGCCGTATATCATCGCGGAAAAAAACAGCGAAAGCTCATCAAGCGCCCGTCTGCCTGCCTTCGCGGCGTCAAGGGGGTATTCATCATCAATATGACCAATATACATTGGCTCTAAATCCACGGTGACATCACCGCGGATGACATATTGATGATTTGTGGATTCTATGCTTTGAGCGCCAAGCGGCGGCAGGAACAGAGAAAAAACCGCTAATGCTGTTAATCCCCCGCGGATCGCGCCGCGTGGTATAATACGTAAGATCCGCGTTTTTCCTCTGTTCATATTTATTTATCGGGAAATTAACAGCGCTAGAACACTTTAATTTAAACAGGGCGTATCTTAAACAGGCAGGCTGTGTTATTATTTATTTATGAAAAATTTTAAGACATTTAAGTTTTTATTTATCGCCGTTTTACTGAACAGTTCTTTATTAATTAGCTGCGCCAGCGTTCAGTATAATATTAACGAGCAGCCTGCCGAAAGCGTACCATATCCTGACGCTTCATTCGCTGTTATCACGGATCTTCATGTCTGGGATCCCGCGCTTGGTTCTGAGGAAGCGCGTTTCCTCGCGGTGCTTGATGGTACCAGCAAGCAGTTTCTTGACAGTATTCCGTTTCTGGATAACGCGATAGATAAAATAATTGAAACCGGCGTATCGTTTGTATTAGTTTGCGGCGATTTGACAAAGGACGGAGAACTGCATAACCACATGATTCTGGCGGAAAAATTAAAGCGTTTAACGGACGCGGGTATTGATGTCCTGGTAGTTCCGGGGAACCATGATATTAACAGCGGTAAAGCTGTCAGATATACCGAAGAAAATACTGAGCGCGTTCCAAATGTCAGCGATATTGAATTTGCCGGAATCTACAGCGGCTTTGGGTTTAATAAAGCTCTGGAGCGCGATAAAGGCTCATTAAGTTATGTTACAGAACCCGTGGAAGGGTTATGGATACTTTCAATTGATTCCTGCCGCTACCGCGAGCAGTCGTCAACCAGACCTCAGATAACCGCGGGGGGATTAAGCCAGGAGACTGTAAACTGGATTACAAGTATTTTAACTAAAGCCCAGAATCAAAACAAAGCCGTGATAGTTATGATGCACCACAGAGTGGTTCCATACGCGGGCGTTAGTGAGAACAACGCGGCTAATTTTTTAATCAGGGATTATGAATCCTTTGGAAACCTGCTGGCGAGCTGGAATGTAAGAGTTGTTTTTACTGGGCATAGCCACGCTCAAACTATTAACCGGGTGGATTTCCGCGGCAGATATCTTTATGATATACAGACAGGAGCGTTAGTATCCTCGCCCGCTGTTGTCCGTTTCATTGAAATTTCAGATAACGTAATGAGTATCAGCTCCGATCCGGCGGACAATGCCTTCTCTGCAGGCGAAAGCTTTATGACGAATTCCAATAATTTTTTCAGGATCGCTTTTTAATTTGTGGATATACACTAGCCCAATTCTATCGCGCGTTTCCATGAAGCTTCAACAGCTTTAATCACTGCGCCGCGGAACGCGCCTTCTTCCAGCGCGGCGATACCGGCGATCGTCGCGCCGCCCGGGGATGTTACCATGTCTTTCAGCTCGCCCGGGTGTTTTCCCGTTTCCTGAATCATAGCCGCTGTTCCAAGCGCTGTCTGAGCCGCGTAAAGAAGAGCTTTGTCTCTTGGAAGCCCGGCGCGCACCCCTCCGTCCGCCAGCGCTTCAATAAACAGGCAAACATACGCGGGACCGGAGCCTGAGAGTCCTGTAGCCGCGTCCATGTATTTTTCCTCAAGGCAGTCAACAACGCCCGCTCCGCTCAGGATAATTTTTATTTCGTTTATTTTTTCCGCGGTCACTTCTTTTGATGAAGAAAGCGCGATCATTCCCCTGCCGGTTAAGGCGGGCATATTCGGCATGATGCGTATTACCGGAACCGGGCTGTCGCCGGTTGTACCGGCCGCTTCCTGTATTTTCGCTATTGGCCAGCCCGCCGCCATTGACACAAGAACAGGCTCGCTTCTCTGCCGCCTTTTTTTTAGGGCGGGCTTAATTTCAGCTAACACCTGCCGCGTTACCTGAGGCTTTACCGCGAGGAAAATGATATCCCCTTTTTCCGCGGCTTCCGCGTTTGTGTTTAAAACTTTTGCTTTTAACATTGCGGCGGCTTGTCCCGCTTTTTCGCTGTCGGAATCGGTAAAAAAGATTTCAAAATTCTGGCAGGACGCTCCGCCGCGCGATACGGCTTTCATAAGGGCGCAGCCCATGTTTCCGCTTCCTATACATGTAATAACGCTCATAATCACTCCGTTCTTTTAATCAATTCCAGCCGCTTTCCGAAAGCGTTTAACGGTAGCGCCGGCGATAGGACGCGCTTTTTCCGCTCCCTGATCTAAAATTTTATCAAGGGAGCGGATGTCAGCCATGTATGTGTCATAACGTTCGCGGGAGGACGAAAGACCGCGGTTTATAACGCGAAAGAGCTCTTCCTTCGCCTCTCCCCAGCCCATGCCGCCCGAACGGTAGCGTTCCGCGAGAGTCTGCTGCTCCGCCGCTTGCGCGAATAATTTATAAAGCTGAAAAATCCGGCATGTGTCCGGGTTCTTCGGCTCTTCTACGGTCTGGGAATTTGTCGCTATGCGCATAATTGTTTTGCGTAACGTTTTTTCCGGCGCGAAAAGGGGAATAACATTATTGTAGCTTTTGCTCATTTTACGCCCGTCAAGGCCGGGTACAACCGCTGAGTTTTCCTGAATGCCGGGCTGCGGCACTTTTAAAACCTGCTGCCCGTAGCAGGCGTTCACAGACTGCGCGATATCCTGCGCCATTTCGATATGCTGTTTTTGATCTCCGCCCACAGGCACAATATCGGAATCAAAAATGATAATGTCCGCCGCCATGAGAATCGGATATGTGAAAAGCCCCATGTTTACTCCGTCGTCCGCTCCGGCGTTTTTATCAATGTTTTTTTGGACAGCGTCTTTATAAGCGTGCGCGCGGTTCATCAATCCCTTTGATGTAAACGCCGTTAGCATTACCGTAAGCTCGAAGGTTTCCGGGATGGAGCTCTGCCTGTAGAAAATAACTTTTTCAGGGTCAAGCCCGCACGCGAGCCAGCCCGCGGCAACATGCCGGATTGTGGTGTTCAGCTCTTTTGGATCCTTCATTGTGTTAAGCGCGTGATAATCGGCGATGAAATAACGGGCGTCGTACTCTTTGGCAAGCTCCAGCGCCGGTTTTATCGCGCCGAAATAATTGCCAATGTGCAGCTCGCCTGTCGGTTTAATGCCGGTCAGGGATATTTTCTTCATGACAATAATGTAATGATTTAAAAATGAATTGTAAATATACGCGGAAAGACGATAACCCTGAAATTCACCTGCGCGAATAATCTTCTTGACACATCCCGCGGCGCGTGTTAAAACCATTACACACAGTTATGTTAGCCGAAAGAACATCTATAAAGAACCTTGTTTTCGCGCGTCTTAACCCAGGCGATGATCTGCTTGTCTCTCTGGAAAAAGCCGCGGGAGATCACGGCATAAAAAACGCTGTAATCCTCTGCGGGATCGGTTCCGCGCGAAGCCATCATTTTCATGTTGTCGGCACCCGCGAAAACCCTCCGCGAAATGACTTTGTCAAAGGTGAACAAGCCTCTGATATCGCCGGTATCAGCGGCTATATTATTAACGGCCGGGTGCACGCCCATATTATCCATTCAGATACGGAAAAAGCCTTTGGCGGCCATCTTCATGAGGGCGTAGAAGCGCTGACCTTCGCCGTTATCACTCTCGCCGAAGTTGATTATGACTTTACAGGTTTTGACAGCATAGGAGATATTGAGAAGCTTAGAAAACCGGAATAACTATTCAGCCGTATGGCTTTATTTATAAGTCAGGTTTACAATATCTTTATGCAGACAATGCGTCCGTCTCTTTCTCAGCAGCAGCATCTTAAAATGAATCCGCAGATGTTGCAATCTATTAAACTAATGGAGATGCCAATCGCGGAGCTTCGGGAAAGAATTGAGCAGGAACTGGAACGTAACCCGGCGCTGGAACTGGTCGAGGATAAAAGCACTGTTCCGCTTGATGAAACGTATTCAAACTCAAGCGAGAAATACGAGTACTTTGAAGCTACTTCCGATCCCGGCCGGTACGGTGGGGAACAGGCTTCGGACGAGCACAGGCAATTTATTGAAGGAGCGCTGACAAGCCCTGAGACCTTGCAGGAGCACCTTCTGCGGCAGCTTCGGCTGGAGCGTCTTGATGACGAATTACGCGGAATCGGCGAAATACTGATTCAAAATCTTGATGATGACGGTTTTAACAAAGAAGCGCCTGAGACATTATTTCCAGGCCGCGAGCCGCGAATTGACGAGGCTTTACAGGTTATCAGAAGGCTTGATCCGCAGGGGTGCTGCGCGGACAGCTTCAGAGAATCGCTTCTTGCTCAAATTGAATTGTCAGGCGGCGGTATAGCGCTTAAATCCGGTAATGAGTCTGTAAAGGAAACAATTAAAATACTTTTAGATAACCTTGAGCTTGTGGACAGGCAGAAATACGCTCTTTTAGCTAAAAAATTGAATTTAAACGAAGAAGATACCCGCGGCGTATGCGAATCGCTTAAGAAATTAAGCCCGTTTCCGGGTCGCGCCTTCGCGTCAAGGCGGGAAACTGTCCGTTTTGTAGTCCCGGACATCAGAGTTGTAAGAAACAGCGACGGTTTTACCATCAATTTGAATGATGAAGCGTTTCCGGTGCTTGATATTAACCCGAATTTCGCGGTTTTCATTAAATCTTCGGATCGCGCGGCAAGGGACTTCGCGAAGGAAAGGATCAGGGACGCGCGTCTTTTTATCAGTCATTTAAGCCAGCGCAGCCAGACCTTAATCCGGGTGACGAACGCGATCCTCGAATTTCAAAGATCATTCTTTATAAACGGCCCCAAACACCTCGCTCCGCTTACGCTTGCTAACATCGCTAAGGAGCTTGATGTCCATGAAACGACTGTTTCACGCACTGTAAACGGTAAATATATGCAAACAGAGTGGGGAATCTATGAAATTCGCTATTTTTTTACAAATTCCATAAGCGGAGCGGGTTCCTCAGGCTCGAAGTATTCCAAAGAGAGCGTAAAACAAATCATAAAAGAGATTATTTCCGCCGAAAACCGGCTTTTATCGGATCAGGATATTTCCGTTCTTTTGGGGCAAAAAGGAATTGCGTTATCCCGCCGAACTGTGGCAAAATATAGGAAGGAACTGGATATGGGCTCTTCTTACACCCGAAAGGTAAACGCTCAGTAGAGCGCGCCTTGCGAAACGGGTAAAAAACTCAGGAGGTACAATATGAACCTGGACATTAAAGCAGTGCATTTCTCTCTTCATGACGACGCGAAAGAGTATCTGGATAAAAAAATTGAAAGAATCCGCAACGCGGATAACATGATTGTGGATCTTCTTGTTACCATAAAAAAAGAAAAGGATTTTACCGCCGAAGCTACAGTGAATTTCCGCTGGGGAGTTTCGGTTCATGTTCAGGAAGCTGATTTTGATCTTACAAAGGCAATCGACAATATGATAGATAAACTGGAAGCGAAAATAACCAAGGAAAAGGAAAAAGTAAAGGAAAAGCGGTAGGCATCTTGGAAAAAAAAACATCAGGTATTGTAAAAAAGAAAAACTACGCGGCGCGTTTTGATAAAATCTATGACTGGATGGCAGGGGAAGGCATTGCCCTTCTGATGCTGGAAGACACGGAAAAAAGGCGCGATCAGAGTATCCGGTGGCTTACAGGTCAGCCCGGCGACGCGCTTCTCTTTCTTTCAGTTGACCGGCAGACAGTCCTCGCGGCATGGG
>JGI24695J34938_10002913_pt1 | contig 12428 bp, 13 predicted proteins | sample TergutCo191P3_FD_34938 | JGI IMG/M metagenome (IMG submission 34938) | reverse complement strand
AGGAGGGCCAGATAGTGGAAGCGGGAACTGTTATCGGTCTCGTCGGCTCGACCGGTTTTTCTACAGGAGCTCATCTTCATTGGGAATTACGGGTCAGCACGGAAAACACAGACCCTGACGCTTTTGTAAACCGCTCTCTTATTGACAAAGAGCTTATAATAAGTAGAATCTATAATAACAATACGCAGGCTGCGAAGTATCCGGCTTCGCGGACAGACTCAAACAAGAAAAAAATTCCGGCTCATTGAGAGCCTTTAATAATTATTTTTACCAGTGAGGAAAGGAGGTGATTTAATTTGGCGCACATTACAGTAGATGATAACGAGATGCTTGAAAAAGCCATAAAACGTTTTAAACGAATGGTGGAAAAAGAAGGCATTATACGTGAATTTAAAAAGCGGGAATATTATGAAAAACCTTCTACAATCCTCAACAGGAAAAAGAAAGCAAACGCAAGGAAATTATTAAAGAGAAACCGCAAAGGAAAAGGCGAGTATTAAGAACGTATTCCAAAAATTTTTACCACGAACCTGCGCGAGCCAGTGCGGACTTCCGGTCCGCGGTTTTTGCGCTGTCCGCGATTCTAAGTCAGGTTCGCGGTTAAAATATCTAAAGGCAGCCATTTATCTTTTATTATTTTTTAATTTTTCATGCGCTGCCTTATCTTCGGTTTCCGCCATTGATGATCAGCTTATAATTTTCTCAAATGTTGAAGCAGTAAATCCGCAGTGGCAGCATTTCGCGGGCGGCATCGGTTTTTTTCACGCCAGAACTGAATCCCCGCGGCTTGAATTTTGGGCGCTAAAAATCGATCTTCGCGCAGGGAACATCACGGTTGTTACAGCAAACGGCGCGGCAGGCTCGTCATCCGGCGCGTACAGCACAAGAGTATCAAGCTTTGTGCGCGACAACAACCTTATAGCGGGCATAAACGCGGTTCCCTTTGATATTATTACAGCCAGAGAAGGAGAGCCAATAAGAAACATGGGCATCGTAATTTCAGGCGGAGCGCGGCTCTCCCCCGCTAACCCTCATTATGACGCGCTGGTCTTTTACAAGGAGCGGCGGCATGGCGAAGAGGAAAATCGCGCGGTGATAAACGCGCAGCCCTACAGAAGAGCGGCGATTATCAGGCAGTCAGCGGTTCAATCAGCGGAAAACATTGAAAACGCGGTAGGCGGTTTTTTTCAGATACTTACAAACGGCGAACCGGCGCGAAGAACGATGACAGGAGACGCAAGGCATCCGCGAAGCGCCGCCGGAGTTTCAGATAACGGAGACATTCTATATCTTTTGGTGATTGACGGAAGAAGGGCAGGCAGCATCGGCAGCACAGAAAGAGAGACCGCTCTGATTTTGCGAAAACTCGGCTCATGGGACGGCATCAATTTTGACGGCGGCGGCTCAAGCGCTCTCGCGATACGTTTTAACGACGGAAGCGTAAGAGCGGTAAACACTCCTATTCACCTTCTGCCGGGTCAGGAACGCGCGGTCGCCGGCTGTATAGGGATCAGAGCCGAGTAAGAAATTTAGAAAAACAGCCTCAACAAACAAGTCATTTTTTATTCGTGTGAAACTTTCAGCATTACTCTGCCGTTTGGCATGCCAAAAGAATGGTAAAGCGAGGATTTTTAACAGCGGCAGCTGCTCCTTACTCTTTCCACGGAAAAATAAAATTTCTAAATGTCCTTGTTCCCGTTCTTTCGCGCTCTTCAATTAAAAGAGCGTCCCACGGAATTTTACGGCGGTTTTCATTGGGATTAGCTTCGAGCCAGTCGTATTTTAAAAGGCGAAGGCGGAGGGCTTCATCAAGATATAAAAGAACTCCTACCGGCCCCGGAAACATAAACGCGAAAAAAACAGAAACCACAAGAGCTATTATATTGTTAAGAATTAAAAAAAATGATAAGGCGGTATTATCAAACGCGATTAACATGCATTTTTTAAGCGCCTTAACAAGACCTGACGGGTTAAGCCGCGCGATTACCGTAAAAAAATACTGAATAGAAAGCACCGCGAAAACCGCTGTCCAGAATATAATCGCGGCTAACGCAAGACCGAGTACCGGAGATTCCATTTGTAAATAAAATGGAATAATAACTGTCATTATCAGGAAAATAACAAACACAATTAAACCCAAAACAAGCCCGGCAGGCCACGCTTTTTTAAATGACTGAAGAAACTCCTTAAAAGTAAACGAACTGTAATCAGAAACCGGTTTTATGGTAAGAGCAGCCGCGGAAAGATACACTGTGCAGCAAAGAATTCCAAAAGCTGTCAGCGCGATTTCCAGCGCGGCGGATTGAATAAATAAAGTGGCAAGCCTTGGAAGAAAAATCGGGATTGCTGAACAGGCGAAGAAACCAAGATTAAGCAGGACAATTTTAAACAGGTTATCCCATAAATCATAAAAAGTTTTTTTTATCAGAAAGCCAATCATGATTTTATAATAGCATAATTGTATGTTAGCATCAATCTCTGTATAATCTGTGACAAGAGGTCAGGCATGATTGTAATGAAATTCGGAGGAAGCTCTGTAGCCGGCGCGGACCGCATACGGCATGTGGCGGCAATAATAAAAACTCAGCTTCCAAGAAAACCCGCGCTTGTTCTTTCCGCGATGGGAGACACAACGGATCACCTTCTGGAAGCCGGTGATTTGGCTCTGAAAGAAGGTAAGGTGCAAATTAAACATGTAGAGAAACTTCATATTGATACAATGAAGAATTTAAAACTGCCGCCTCCAAAAGAAATCGGCGATTTAATGAACGAGCTTACTCGCCTGTTATCAGGAATCGCGTTAATCAGGGAGCTTACTCCCAGAACAAAGGATTTTCTTGTCTCATTCGGCGAAAGGCTTTCGGTGCGGATCGCGGCCGCGTATCTTAAATCCATAAAAATGAACGCGAGAGCGTTTGACGCGTGGGAAGTAGGGTTTATATCCAACTCAAACTATACTCAGGCGGAAATATTGAAAGAAAGCTGGGATTTGATACCGGAAAAAATATTACAGCAGATAAAAGGCAATGTGCTGCCTGTTGTTACGGGATTTCTCGCGAAGGACGAAAAGGGCAGCATTACAACATTCGGCAGAGGGGGTTCTGACCTTACCGCGACAATGATTGCCGCCTCCTGCAGGGCTGAGGAAGTTCAGGTATGGAAGGATGTCGATGGCATTCTCACGGCGGATCCCCGGATTGTCAGCGGTACGCGGCCTGTTCAGAATGTCACATACGATGAAGCGTCGGAGCTTGCCTACTTCGGAGCGCAGGTGCTTCATCCAAGGGCTATGCAGCCGTGCATGAAAACCGGAACGCCAGTACTTGTAAAAAATTCATATAACGTTGACGCGCCCGGCACAAGAATCGGAAACTCGACGGCTAATAAAAAGAACCCGCCGGTGCGCGCCATAACATCAAAACATAATATAACATTAGTTGACATTGTCTCAACAAGAATGTTAGGACAGTATGGTTTTCTGTCTGAAGTATTCGCTATTTTCGCGAAGCACAACATCTCTGTGGATATGGTCGCGACAAGCGAAGTATCAGTATCACTCACTCTTGACACTATATACGATCTGTCTGAGGTAAGAAAAGAACTGAGTAAAATCGCCAGCGTGGAAATAAAAACAGGGAACGCCATAGTTTCGATAATCGGCAATGTTAAACGCTCATCGGAAATTCTCGCGAGAGCGTTCAGAATATGCCAGCTTATCGGCGTGCCTGTGCAAATGGTTTCTCAGGGAGCGAGCAAAGTAAATATCGGGTTCATCGTAAACGACAGCGAATCAGCGGAAGTTGTTAAAGCGCTTCATATGGATTTTTTCACGCCGCAGATAAACGCCGCGTTAACCGGCGCGGATGAGCAAAAACAAAATAATAAAGGCAAATAACATGAACATCGCCATAATTGGTTACGGGAAAATGGGAAAAATGATAGAGCAGCTCGCCGTTACGCAGGGACATAAAATCAATGTGTTAGTTGATCCGGCACTTTTCGCTGAAACCAACGGCATAAAATCATTCAGGACTGTTTCGGATGCTGACTTTACTTCTGTTGACGCCGCGATTGAATTTACACAGCCGGATAAGGCGGCGGAAAATATAATCGCTCTCGCGGAAAAAAAAATCCCTGTAATTACAGGAACGACAGGCTGGCATGATCGCATGAGCGAAGTGAGCAGGGCGATAGAAGAAGCCGGCAGCTCTCTGCTTTGGTCGTCCAATTTTTCCATCGGGGTAAATATGTTTTACCGTATCGCGTGGTACGCCGCAGAGCTTGTGAATAATTTCTATGAATATGATATAGGCGGCTTTGAATCTCATCATCATCAGAAAATAGACAGCCCGTCGGGGACAGCGAAAACTCTCGCGGAAGGCGTACTGTCCAGAATCGGGAGAAAAAACAAAATAGTTTATGAAACAATGAACCGTAAGCCCGAATCCGGCGAAATCCATTTCCCAAGCCTCAGGATGGGCAGCGTTCCGGGTACTCACAGCTTGTTTTTTGATTCACCGGCGGATACCATTGAAATAACGCATACTGCGAGAAGCCGCGAGGGTTTCGCTTCCGGCGCGTTAAGAGCGGTGCGGTGGCTTACAGAAAAAAAACGGCAGGGCGTTTTTACGATCGATGATATGATGAAGGATCTTTTTAAGGAGAAGGGTTAGCATGACAGAATTTCGCGGGGCGTTTACCGCGCTCATTACGCCGATGAAAGAATCGGGGGAAGTTGATTACGAAGGTTTTAGAAGGCTTGTGCAGTTTCAGATAACAGAAGGCATTGATGGAATAGTTCCGCTGGGAACCACAGGAGAAAACCCGACTCTTGACGCGGATGAGGAAGATGAAATTATAGAAATAGCGGTTAATGAAGCGTCGCGTCACGCAGGAAAAATAAAAGTGATTGTGGGAGCAGGATCAAACGACACAAGGCACATGGTAAAATATGTCGAGCGCGCTAAAAACATGGGAGCGGACGCCGCGCTCGTGGTAACGCCATATTACAACAAGCCAAATGATGACGGGATGCTGCACCACTTTGAAGCCGCCGCCAATGTCGGAATTCCAATTATTGTCTACAACATAGCGTCCCGCACCGGAAAGAATATTCCGGCGCCGCTGATGGAGAAAATCGCGCTCTTAAAAAATATCGCAGGCGTTAAAGAATCGTCAGGCGATATAAATCAAATGGGAGATATTATAAGAGACATCGCCATGCCGCGAAAAAACACAGCCGGCGCGGAAAAATTTTATGTAATTTCAGGCGATGATTCCTTTACTCTTCCTTTAATCAGCATGGGCGGAGACGGGGTAATTTCCGTTATTTCAAACCTGCTTCCGGCAAAAGTCAAAGCAATGACAAAAGCCGCACTTGAAGGCAGATTCGAAGAAGCCCGCGCGCTTCACTACGAACTGCTTCCGTTTATGAAAGCCGCTTTTATCGAAACAAACCCTGTGCCGATCAAACAGGCGCTTTCATGGGCAGGTCTCCCCGCCGGCCCCGCGCGCCTGCCGTTAGGCAAAATGTCGCCGGCAAATGAAGCGCTGCTGAAAAAGGCGATGACTGATATGGGTATTATAAAATAAGCGGCGAAGTTCCATTATCCCATCTCATTTTTCCAGATAAAAAAGTTTCCCTTGCACGGCCAATTCCGGGGGTAAAGTCCTCAACGCGAAAAATTCAAGTTAAAACAGACAAATCCAACATCATTACCCGTCAATAGTCCTTTTTAAACGCTCTTAAACAGCCAATATCCCCAATTTTGGTAGGTAAAAAACGTTAAAAAACAGCCGTTTCACCCGATTTGGTGATTTGCCTATGTTTTTTTTCAGACGTATATTTTTGATAAAAGCGTATCTTAGATATGCAAATCAATTTTAGGAGGTATACTTATGAAGAGGTATACAGCTTTTATCGTCTGCTGTTTCGCGGTGTTAGCGTCAGCAGGAACCGTTTTCGCCCAGGGAGGGTTTTCAGGGCTGAACACAGGTCCGGGTCAGCAGATTGTTCCGGTTCAACAGGTTATTCCAGGCCAGCAAATCATTCCGGGCCAGCAGATTATCCCTGGTCAGCAGATTATTCCGGGCCAATACGGTTATGGGCTGCAGGCTGTCCCCGTTGTTCAGGCATGGACATACGGCCATAAAATGCCGATTGTCATACAAGGAAGCATTGTCCAGTTTTACGGAGGGAGAGACCTCTATATCTTCCGTGACTCCTCAGGCGATGTCCTTATCAAGATCGGAAAGAAAGAGCGGGAGAACTTATGGTATCAGGGGATTAGTATCGCGGCAGCCGATACTGTCGAGATCTACGGCGAAGTCCATTGGCCAAGACACAGTTGGGGAACGCCTGAAGTGCATGTAAGATATATCAGGAAATTATGATAAATATACCAGAGAACCATGAGATCACAATTTGTGATCTCATGCCTGGGCAGAAGCCAATACAATGACTTTAATAGTGAGGTGAAAATATGGGAAAAAATATTTTAATTACGCTGCTGCTTCTGTTAACCGCCGCTGTTTATGGACAGGGCTTTACAGGACCTGGTTCTGAAGGTCAGGTAGTGATGACCGGCAGGATTATCACAGTTAATGAAGCGAGAATTCTGCCTAATGATTCATGGGTGGTTTTATCGGGAAATATTATCAATATGCTACCCGGCGGAAGGCAATACACATTCCGCGACACAACGGGAGATATTGCGGTTGATATTGGCCCTAAGGAATGGCGCGGGCTGTCTGTTGACGCGGCTGACAGAGTGGAAATTTACGGAGAGGTAAAAATCAGCCGCGGGCAGGTTCATATAAAAGTTCACGCTATAACAGGTACCGGAAGGATAATCAGCAGAGCGGGGCAAGCTGTCACTATTATTCAACCAATCACGATTAATGAAGCCAGAACTCTTCCGCATGACTCATTTGTGGTATTAACTGGAAATATCGTTAACAAGCTGCCGAACGGAAAACATAATTATACTTTCACCGACGCGTCAGGAGAAATAACAGTTGATATCGGCGCTAAAGAATGGCGCGGGCTTTCTATCGGCGTATTTGACAATGTTGAAATATACGGAGAGGTAAAAATAAGCCGTTCTCAAATTCATATAAAAGTTCACGCAATTGTCAGAGCGGGAGTTTAAGGTTTTGCATAACAAAATTGACACAGCTAAAGCAGCGGGCGCGGCTAATGCGGCGGGCGCGATGATAAAAAATCTTTTTCAGACACGCGATGAATTATCTTTTCGAAATATCAGGGGGGCCTTGTGGCCTGTCCTGCTGGTTTTTCCGGTTTCAGTTATCATGGGAAACCTGCGCTACTACGGTCATAGTATCGCGATAGCGGGATTCGCAACTAACGAGCTGATGTTTTTTATGCTGGGGTTTGGCTGGATTATTCTCAGCTTTACATCGAAGCGGTTTATACGCCCCTTGCTGAAAATATCCGCGGTATTATGCGCGGTTCTCCTTTCCTTCCTGATTTTTTTACCGATGGGTACATGGCAGTTCACTGTTTATTTGGCTTTAAAATTTTTTAACGGACTATGCGCTGCCTGCGCTTTTTACCTTTTCTGCTTCATGCTGAATAATGTTGAGCGCCTCGCGGGTATGATCATTATTCAACTGTATTACGGTTTCTATTACGCTCTCTGGAATATAATTCCCGATTTTCATACGGCGGGTAATACATTAGCCGGAGCTGTTGTAATGGCGGTTTTTCTTTTCATTGTATTTTACGGTGACAGATCAAAATCCGCTCCCGCGGAATTTAATACGGACAGCGGCGGCAAAGGATCGGGCGTTCTTTTTGTTATCGGTCTTGGCGTTGTTCATTACATGATAATGTGCATGAGCAATTATATTGAGTGGTCAGAGAACAGCGTTTCAAGCCTTGCTTTTGGTCTTGGAACTTTTATTTCTATCGCTCTTGTAATTATTATTCAACTGCTTAAAGGCAGAAGCGCGCTGTATATATGGCTTATGTTTTTAACCTTTTCCCTGCTTGGGTTAGGCGTTCTTTTGCTTAATACCCCGATGGCGATTACCTCAGGCTCTTTTATATACGGTCTGGGCGACAGCTTAGGTTATATAATTATTTGTTACATGTGCGCGGGAGCAATTAAAAGAAGCAAATCCTTAAAAATGTTCAGAATATACTGTTTTGTTTTTTTTACCCAGTATTTTGTAATTTCAGGAATTTTTTCTTTTTACTTTAATTATTTTGAAGCGCCGAATAAATTTCTTGCCTTCGCGGTTGTTCTGGTTCTGGTAAGCTTATGTCTTTTATTTATGCCGCTCATACAAAAAAGGCTGTTTGACGCGGACTGGACAGACGGGTTATACCTCCGCGATATGGAAGAATTTTCAAAGCCGTTAGAGGAAACAGAAGCTATAAACACCAGGGAAAAACTGAATTTAACGCCAAGGGAACAGGAGATTTTCACCATGCTGTTAAAAGGCACATCTCCAAAAGATATCGCGTATACTCTGAAGATCAGTTATGAAACAGTTCATCATCATCAAAAAAATTTATACCGGAAATTAAATATTCAGAGCATACAGGAACTTTTTGCAAAATACAGCAAAGTACTATAATAACCGGGATGCTCCGCATTAAATCCGGCGTCTTACAGTTTTCGTAGAAAAGGAGTTTGAAATGAAACGATTTATTAAAATTGAATTATATGTTTTTATTTTATTATGCGCCGCGGGATGTACCGGCACTAAAACAGAAACCGCTAACTATGAATATACTAATATTCGCAGGGGTTCTCTAGAGCGGACTGTTACATCCAGCGGCACAATCAATCCGGTAGCCATAGTAAAAGTAATACCGCGCATGAGCGGCAAAGTTGAAAAAGTGTATGTCAATGATAACGATGAAATTAAAACCGGAGATATACTGGCGGAACTTAACACCGATGTACTGCGTTTAAAATGGAGCCAGCAGCTTGCCGCAGTCAGAAAAGCGCGCGCAAACTACGAATTGCAGCTAATGAATTATAAGGCTCAGGAGTCACTCGCCGAAAGAAACCTGATATCAGAATATGAGTTAAAAAGCAGCCTGACTTCCCTTGAAAACCTCGCCGCTGAACTGGAAGTCGCGGAAACGAATCTGCTGGTTCTCGAAACAGAAATAAACCAATACGCTTATATTACATCGCCTATAAACGGCATTGTGCTTGACCGCAACGTCAATGCAGGGGACACCGTTGTTGATTCCGGCGCTAACAGCATTTTTACACTTGCCGAGAATCTCAGCGAAATGCAAATAACGGCTTCTGTAGGCGAGCTTGATGTTGTATCAATTCACAGAGGGCAGACGGTGCGTTTTACGCTGGAGAGTCTGCCCGGCCGAAGATTTAGCGGAACAGTTGACAATATCAAAATGACTCCTGTAGTGACAGCTAACGTAGTTACATACACTGTTATTATCAACGCGGATAATCAGGATGGATTACTATATCCGGGAATGACATGCGCGGTAAACTTTGTTGTGCAGCAAAGCGAAAATGTTATTGTAGTCGCCAACGCAGCGCTGCGTTATCAGCCGTCGGTTTTAAGCCAGGATCAAATTGAGGAAATGGAATTTTTCGCGAGTCTCGCGAATATGGACGAGGCGCAGCAGGAAGCGGCGATTGAAACGCGTTTACAAGCGCTCTCAGACAGAGGCGTCACGCAGAATTCCGCTTCAGGTTTAGTCGGGCTTTTAACAGGAGCAAGGACAAGACCGGCGCCTCTGCCGCCGTCAGGAGGAGGAACGCGCGCCGCTGTGGTGTACCGCAACATCTGGTATATGAACGATGAGGGCAAACTTGAAGTCATACAGGTTCAGACAGGCATAACAACAAGCTCATTGACGGAAATTATTTCAGCCGAACACCTTGAAGGCAGGCAGGTGATCGCGCGGGAGCGATTATAAAATGAACACGTTCCAGCACATACTCAATTGTATTCGTTCAATTCTTCGCAACCGCATGCGCAGCCTTCTGACTTCACTTGGAATTATTATCGGCGTGGGATCTGTAATTGTCATGGTCGCGATGGGCGAAGGTTCACAGCGGGTCATTGAGGAGAAAATCAACGCTATGGGAACCAATTTGCTGCAAGTCAATCACAGGCCGCCGCCGCGCCATATTCAATCTACATATACAAGAAGGAGCTCCTTCAGCAGGGAAGACATTGAAAAACTTAAAGAGGAATCGACTTTCGCTTCGGCGATTTCGGGAGTTGTTCAGGGCAACGCCAATGTGATTGGCGGAGACGGAAGCGTTACAGTAAGGTATCAGGGAGTGGAACCGGATTTTCTCAAAGCGCGGAACTGGAAAGTTGATTCAGGATATTTTTTTGATGAAGAGGATTTATATAACCGCAGCACTGTGGCTGTTCTTGGCCGTACAACAGCGAAAAATCTTTTTAACGAAGATGAGAAAGCGCTCTCGCAGCAGATACGAATCGGCAATGTATATTTTTATGTCGTTGGCCTTTTGGAGACAAGAGGGACTGATATTGACGGACGTGATATAGATGACATAGTCCTTGTGCCGATGGATACGGCGATGACGCGAATTAATAATTCACCATATGTTAACCATATTGTATTGAGCGTAATCAAAAGCGATTATTTGGAAGCCGCGCAAAGAGAGATTGAGCTGCTTCTGCGCGAGTCCCGTCAAATCCCGGACGGAATAACTTCCGATTTCGCGGTCACGAACCAGACCAACACAATTAATACAGCCTCGGAAACATCCAGAATACTGACAGGGCTGTTAACAGCGATAGCCGCGATTTCGCTGCTTGTCGGCGGAATAGGCATCATGAACATCATGCTTGTCTCTGTAACAGAACGCACCCGCGAGATCGGCATCAGAATGGCGGTAGGAGCGCGCAGGAGCGATGTTCTCTTCCAGTTCCTCGCCGAGTCTGTAATTCTGAGCCTTTTTGGAGGCATTATCGGAATAGGGCTGGCTTTCCTCGCGTGCAGGGTGTTATACGACATAGGAATTCCCACAGCGATTAACCCGGTGATTGTCGCTGTATCGGCTCTTTTCGCCGCTTTTGTCGGGATAATTTTCGGGTTTTACCCGGCGTTGAAAGCGGCGCGGCTTTATCCTATCGAAGCATTAAGGTATGAGTAAGAGTTTCGCTTAACTCCCGCGTCCGCTCAGGCGTTCTATATCTTCTTTTTCTTTCTTAGGTCATCAAGAAAACTCTTTCCTCTTTCATCTCCGTTATCAAGCGCTTTTTGAAACCATTGCGCGGCTTTGGCGTAATCCTTCTTTACTCCCTTGCCTTCTTCATAATAATGCCCAACTTTTAGCTGCAATTCAGCGTTACCAAGTTCCGCTCCTCTTTTGGCGTATTCAAACGATTTTGCCATATCCTTTTTAGCGGTATTGCCGCCTTCATAATACATACTGAGATACCAGCAGGCGTTGGCTTCATCGCCAAGCTGAATCGCCTTATCCATTAATTCAAGAGCTTTTTTGTAGTTGGCGTCTTCCTCATGTTCCTTTTCTTTAAATTTTGTTCCCGCGTATTTCCATGTAGCTTCCTGCTCATAGTATTTCCCTAAATTGCAAAACGCTTTCGCGTAACCCTGAGCCGCGGATTTACCATACCATTCAAGGGCTTTGGCTTCATTCCGTTCCGCGCCCCATCCGCGTTCATAACATATGCCTAGACAATTCTGCGCTCCGGCGTGATTCTGTTTCGACAGCGCTTCAAATATTGTGAACGCTTTATCGTATTGTTTATCCCAATAAAAATTCATCATGCAGTCTGCGCTGCTGCACCTTCATACATCTTTCGATATCAGACTGCTCAGCCGCATGGAGAGCTTTCGATACATCAGCGTCAACCGCGCGAAGCAGCAGACCCCTTTCATTCTGGTAATTGCTGCCTGTATAATCAGATACAATAGCTCTGCATTTTCCGGTATCAGTCAGATAAATTATTCCGTGCTTGTCTACAACAGTTTTTACAATGTCGATAAATCCCTGTTCCATAATCCGCCTCCTGATTAAAATAAATCATGTTAATTCTATAATGTAACATATAAGATTAACAGCCAACACCGCGCAGCAGCGCAGGTAATATATATAAAAACCTTTTTGCTTAACCTCCGCAGCTGCTGTCATGCCCTGTCAATATATCAAGCCCGTGTTTTAACTCATTGATGATAAACTCAAGATTTTCGCGTACTGCTTTTGGGCTGCCTGGCAGATTGATGATGAGCGCGCTGCCCCGTATTGCCGCGACTGCTCGGCTTAGCATCGCGCGTTTTGCCGCTTTCATGCCCGCCTCCCGCATTGCTTCGGCGATTCCGGGCGCAAGTCTGCGCGCGACAGCTATAACGGCTTCCGGCATACAATCGCGCGGCGAGAAACCTGTGCCGCCTGTTGTAAGTATAAGGTCGG
>JGI24695J34938_10002912_pt1 | contig 12429 bp, 7 predicted proteins | sample TergutCo191P3_FD_34938 | JGI IMG/M metagenome (IMG submission 34938) | reverse complement strand
GTAACTTTGAAAATATAAACACAATGTGAAAAAATCAGCCTAAATTTTGTCCACTTGAACAAAATCATAAAAAATCAGCCTAAAATTTGTCCATTATACCTTCATTCTTTATTTTTTCTAATCTCTCTGAGAGATGGTGGTTTTTATATCTTCTTTACTTTGTTGGCTTTGTATAGAAATAATCAAATCATTGCCTCTAACAAGGAAAGGTCTCTGATTGATGAACAAGAAACCATAGCTTTTTTGCAATCCAACGGTACACCCGTATCATTCAATATTAATAAGTTAGTATATTTTGAGCAGAGACAAAATAAAACAACCATCTTTACCACACTTGGCACAAGTTGTATTACCTATTCCTCTTTAGCTGACCATGAAAACTCTTTTGGAGATAAATGTATAAGAATCAATAGAAATACGCTCGTATTTTTTGATAAAATCCTTGGTTTTGACCAAGAAAGTTTGACTGTAAGAGATTCTAAAAATGGCGGAACTACCATGCTCTATTTTTTCAAAAACAATCCTTTGGCTGTTTATACAATTTTGCAAAAAAGAATAACGGAATTAGAGAAAAAAAATGCAGAAAAAATGCAGAAAACACAAAATGATAATGTAAATAATGACGAAAAGCATAAATGTGATGATGTAAAAATAGGAATTTTGGAAGAAATAAGGAAAAATCCGGGCATAAACGCTATCAAACTATTTAAAAATTTCGAGACAAAAACATCATTACCTACTCTTAGGAGAAGACTACAGGAATTAACAGAATCCGATTTAATAGAATTTAAAGGTGCAGCAAAAACAGGCGGGTATTATATTGTTCAACCTTAGAACCTTTGTTTCGCTTTTGCCTGCTTTCTTTCCTGTTTTGTAGGTGTGGTTCTGTTTGGTTTTACCTTTTTTAAAGCGTGTGGCGTTTGCTTTAGCCACATTACGCACGAAGGCAGCCCATTTGCGGGCTTCGGCGTAGAATTGTTCGGCGGTAATGGGTTTGCCGTCGAGGGTGGTGGAGACTGTGTATGCCATAATTCTATTACGAATATAAGAATTGAGACCTTTGCAAAACGAACTTCTTTTTATTTTTTATTGATTTTTTCTGTTTTCATTTGATTTTCTTCTTCCTCGCAATCTTCATCATTGCGCTGATCTTCCTTACGGTCCTCGGCTATTTCGTATTCGGTCTTACCCTTTGGACAACGTGGCGTATCGGTCAAGGTTTATCTTAATATTTGCCTTGCAAAGGTCTCACTTCAGAACAGATTTTACTCAACGATCTTTCTCAACTTATTGAGTAAAGCAAAAATCTTGTTGTAGTTCAGGTAAATAGTATAATGACAATGCTGTTCTGGAATGTCGGCAAACGAATAAATGAAGATATGCTGCAAAATAAACGAGCAGATTATGGGAAACAAATTGTCGCTACACTGTCGCGACAATTGACTGAAAAATACGGTAGAAATTTTGAAAGAACAAATCTTACCCGCATGATGAAATTTGCCGAACAATTTTTCGATTTGGAAATTGTTGCGCCACTGGTGCAACAATTGTCTTGGTCTCATTTTCGGGAACTTATACCTCTGAAAAGCGAAGAAGCCCGACTTTTCTACGCCAAAGAAGCAGCAGAAAGGCATTGGGGAAAGCGCGAACTTCGTCAATCCATTGAAAGAAATTCACAACCGGTAAAAAAAATTATGATTTCAAAATACCATTCAAACAAATACGTTTATTAAACCAATCCTTTACAAATCATTTCCCAAGTCATCCCTCTTACTATGAAAAAATTCACCCCTTTTTTATTCATCACCACCTTGCTCCTGCTGGTATTTCTTCCGGCAGCGCAAGCCCAAACCCAAGAAAAAATGGAAAAAAACGCTATGAAAGAAGTCTGTGATTTTCTAAAACACTGCGGCGTCTATTACCTTGCTACGGTGGAAGAAGACCAGCCGCGGGTGCGCCCCTTTGGCACTGCGGTTGTTTTTGAAGATCGCCTCTACATTCAAACGGGTAAACGCAAAAATGTGGCAAAACAGATGCAGCTCAATCCCAAAATCGAAATCTGCGCTTACGACGCGGCTTCCGGCGTATGGCTGCGAGTTGCCGCTACGGTCGTTCCCGATGAACGTCGCGAAGCAAAAGCATTTATGCTCGAAGCCTACCCTTCACTCAAATCCATGTATTCGCCCGACGACGACAATACGCTGGTACTCTATTTAACTGAGGCAACGGCTACTTTCTATTCGTTTGGCGGAGAGCCAAAGGTGGTGAAGTTTTAGAAAATTCTCTACATTGAATAAGAAAAGGGCGCCCTTTTCAGAACGCCCTTTTCACCCAAATTTAGGCAGGAAGGTTGCGCACAACCTCCCTACGATTAATGAATAACAACTTTAGCTGTAACTTGTTGGTCATCTGTTGTAAGAATACGAACAGAATAAACGCCGGCAGCAACATCCAGCGAAATTTCGGTTTTTTCGCCCAATGTTACGCCCGTCCATAGCAAGCGTCCATACATATCCATAATGTCAACTTGTTTTACGGGAATAAGTTGCTCGTTGAGAATAGTAATCACGTTTTTATGGCTGAATAGTTTGAAATTAAGAGCGGTATTGTCATCAATACCTTGTTCATAAGAGAAATGCGCCAAAATTGAGCCGTTTTCCTTAACGTCGTAGAAAGTATAGTTTGTGAGTGCGCCCCGAGATTCTCCATTTACCACCACATCTTTGATGCTATAGCCTGTATTGGGGGCAATTTCGAATGTCTTGTCGGCGCCGTACGTTACGTTGAGTACTCCAGCAGGCGTAATTGTTCCACCTGTAAATGCCTGTGCTACAATTTCATATTTGTTAAGAACCACACCCTCCAAGGTAATTATTTGATTGGTAACAATATTATTGAGACTGTAAATACCGTTGCTAAAAGGATTGATAACAATACCATTCACGCGTACAATAACGTTGGCTTGGGTGTAAGGTTCCTCAAGTTCTATCATAAATTTGTAGCTTCCGCCATGTTCCACAGGAGAACTGGATCCCTCTACAGGAATAAACAGTGCGCCCGTAACAGTTTGACAAGTAACTGTGTACATTTTCTTCGTAAATTGAGCTACAATGGTTTGATTGGCAGCCACACCTGTAAATGTATAGACGCCACTTGCTACAGCCGCAGTATTATTCACGCCGTTCACCAACACTTGACTGATTTCGTATCCTGTATTGGGGGTAATGGTAAAGGTTTGTGATTCGCCGTGGGTTACAAGCACTGTTCCAGAAGGAGTTATAACCCCGCTCTCTTCGGCAGTAGCCTGTATGGTATGTTTTACAAGTTCAAAACCAGCGACCAAGGTTCTGTTATTTGCTACTGTAAATGAATAAGATAGTTCTGTTCCAACCACTACACCTGCTTCTTTCCAGTTCACAAAATTGTAAAACTCATGGGGGGTTGCCGTTAAAGTTACGGGTTCCCCTGTGTCATAAAATCCTGCTCCTGCGATCGTACCTCCTACAAGAGGAGCCGCTGTGGCTTGTATTAAATATTTCGCTTCCACACATACTTCTTCCGGCGATTTTATGGATTCAAAGAAAGGATCATTCAAATAGGTTGCCGTAATTTGGTAGCAATTGGCAGTTCCGGGCAATATGGCAGCATCATCGTAATAGTTGTCCGTAATATTTTCGGCTATTTGAACGCCATTTCTAAAGATTCGATATCTAATAGGTTCTTTTTCAGCATCTAATACAATAGCCATGTTCCAATTGTAATTTAATCCGTAAACGCTTGACATTGATATAAAATTGTCGTCTCCTTCTGCAATCAAATCGCCTTTTCCTGCTACGGCAGGACCATTATCACAACCGGGTACGCCTACTGTAGTTACAGTTCCGGCAGGTTGTGTGAAACGATAGCTCACCATCAATTCTTTCTCTTTACTTAAAACTCGTGGAACAGTCAGCATCACTCTGTTAAACTGTCCTGCTGTTAAGTTTGTGAGTGGTTGGGTATAAACAATTGCCCCATCTTCCCAAATTCTTAATTCCATATTGCTACCCAATGCATTGAGGTAAATATCAACGGCTTTGATAGTAGCTTCGCTCAATTCTACAAGATCAGACGGTTCAAAACGAATTGCAGGTTGCAGGTTAACCGACCCGTCTGGATCTCCTACAACGGTATGGTTTGTTCCGTTATCCCAACGCAACAATACTTCTTCAATGGGGCGTCCGGAAGCGTTTTTGCCCGGTGCTCCAATATAAATATCGTCAATGAAAAGGGCAAAAGCGGCTACAGAAACACAATTGATGGCTACATATCTTGCGTTTGCAGGAATTGTGTAGGTGTATTGCACCCATGTAGTGCCGGAAACGAGTACATAATCGCCGGGAGAAACAATAATAAAGTCGCTTTGCTCTTGTCCTGTAGTGGAATAGCCCACTCGAAAACGTTCACTGTAGTTTGCAGAAAGTGCGCGCGCCCAGAAGGAGATCACAAAATCTTCTTCAATGCCGAGCAATGGACTAATAATCCAGTCGTTAGCCTGTGAATCATCGCTGGGGGTAAAGCAAGCAAAGAACTTGTTTCCTGAAACTGTTGTGTAAGAGGCTGCTGAAGAGGGCGTTGTGAGTGATGGGGTAAAACTCATAAAAGCCATGGGGCTTTCTGCTCCGGGGAACGAAAGTCCGCTCACTCCCCATGTTTTCTTGCCATCCCCGTCAATAAATTTCCAGCCAATTTCACCGGGAGAGTTAATCATAAAGTTAGGATGTCTTTCCACATCTTCAAAAAGTTCTGCTGGGGGTTTCTCTCCCCACAATAAACTTATAACACCTTCACTGTCATGATATTCTGTTTTAATTTCACTGGGATAGGAGCCGCCCTGCTGTACGGTAACCGTATGTGAAAAACCGCCTGCATACACCGTAACTTTTCCGTTTCTTACCGCCATAGCGGTATTGTTTTCGCAGGTAAACGATACCGATCCCGTGCCGTTGGCGCCTATCAAACCTGAAGTTTCGGAGAGTGTAATCCAATAATCACAAGTTGCCATCCATGAGGAACCGGTGGTGGTAAATGCTATTTCACAGGTTGTATTGTCCACATCTTTCCTTTTTACAGCACTTTCCGCTTCAAATGTAGTGGAGGTATAAGTGAGCGTAGGCACTATATTCATAGAAATCCATCCATTTACAGGATATAAAACAGACATTGGAACCCAGACACCTGAATATAAAGCATAGGATGTGCTGTAAGTGCCTACGGCTTTGCTCTTTGAAGCACCAATCCACGACAGGTTGCTCCCTCCCAGCATGCTAGGTGTCGCAAAACCGGAAACCACCACAAAGAACCCTTTTTCCACGCCTATCGGATGGGGGAGTACTACGGTAGAGTAGCCGTTGTTGATTACGTTAGCGCCCGACAAACTTATATCATCCGACATTTTCACACCCGGAGTACCGTTATTGTCGCTGTAAATAGCTACAGACAGGTTGGGTGTTCCGGTGCCTTTAAATGTATAGATTTTTAAATCGGTAATTTCAGTGGGTACTGAGCACATAAAGCGTTCTGCAACTGCAGGGTAATTAGTATTTGAACCGGTTCTATAATTGGTTCCAAGCAAATAAGCCTCCGAGTAAACAGTTGTGCCTATGTCTCCGTCAGGAAGGTTCCACACTTCTGCGCTGCCCCCCACTTTAACATAATCTTGAATATTCTTTGTGGCTGAACCTGCGGCGTTTCCTGCGGTAAAAACAACATCGTAAGTAACTTCCATGCCTGCCGGATATTCCACTGAAATTTCAGATGCGGTAGCACTGTTCGGCGTTGCGCCCGGCAAACTCCACGCCCACATCGTGGGATAGTAAACAGATGCATCTTTGTAAAGCACTGTGCCTCCCTTGTTCGGTAAGAATTGCCCGTAGTTGTGTGTCATTGTAAAACTATTATCTGAAGATGAGGCAAAAGCAACATTCGGGGCTCGGGTAAACACAATCACCGATTGAGGTTCTGTTTTCGTAACCGTTCCCGAAGGATTGGTTACGGTTAGTGCTGCACCATAAGTTCCTGCATATCTGTAAAATACATTGTTTACATTTTGCGCTGTGCTGGAAGTGATGTCGCCCCCTTGTAAATTCCATTCCCAACTTACAGGAGGACCGGTAGAAATATCTCGAAATGAAACAGTTTCACCTTCAAAAATTTCAATTTTATTGGAAGTGGCAAACACTTTTACATTATCCAAAGCGGCAGCATTCGCATTACGCCCGTAATATTGCCATGCCAACTGTATGGTTTCGCCATGATATGCCGACAAATCAATCGTAATTTGTCTCCATGCTCTTGTATAGGTGATACCGGTTGAGTTTCCGGTAGTCCACAGTTTATCCCATGTTACGTCATTATCTTTAGAAACCAGCAAGTTGATTTCGTTAATAAGGGAGCCTCCCTGATGCGATAGATAGAATTCGGCAATAATTTGCCCTTCGGTGGGAACTGTCATGTTAGGTGTTACTAACCAATTATTAATAATGTTACTGCCATCATAATTAATATAGGCGGAAGCTAAACTCGTGGGATCTATCGAGGTGAATGAGATGGTAGAAGCTCGGTTCCAGTCGCGGGTAGTACTTGGACCTAAGCGTTTGTGCGACCAGCCTGTAGGCGGGAAAGTTGTCCCATCAAAATTTTCAGATAGCATGAGAATGGCTGGATTATTATAAAACGCTGCGGATAAAGTAGATAATCCACACATCTTCGTGATGTGGAAGCGAATGTTGGGGCGATTGTCGTCCACCGTGCCTGTTGTAGTGGGTGCGGCAGTGCCTGTTCCCGACCAAATGGCATGTGTGTTTGTCTTGGGCGTAAAATAGCAACTTGAGTTTTGGTAGCCGCTGGCAGAAGTTGCCTGTGTTCTCACCATCACTTTCAGGTTTTTAGTGCCTGAGTAATAGAATGGTGTGGTTAATGTCAGTTCCATCCAGCCGGTTTGAGTTGCCCATGAGTTGCTGGATACAAACAGTTCGCTCAACCCCGCTATTTCATTTGCCCAAGTGTCAACCGTTAGGGTTTCTTCGTCAACTTCTTTTAGATAAATGCGAACGGTGCGTGTTCTCGTGAGCGCATCGGCGCCGGCATAATAGGCAATGGCGTTAATGTAGCCTCCCTCAGGCATTCCCATTTCCGCTGCCGTATAAATGGCAGAGCTACACTCCTGTTGCGTTGTGGCTCCTAAGGGATAAGATTGCATCTGCGTTCCCGTACCAATGGAAACATATTCTTTGCATTCATTTTGTTTTAGTGTAACTATAATATAATCAGGTTTATACACGGTTTTTTCAGTTTCTGTTCCGGCATTTATAGTTAATGTTACGCTGTATGAACCTGCGGTATTGTACAGTACCTGCGGAGGGGTTTTTCCTGTGAATGATGCAGGTGAACCTCCTTCAAATGTCCATTCCCAGGACTCTGCCATGCTGGAGGCATCTCTGAAAGTGATCTTTTCGGAAGCCCAAATTGTTTGTTGGTTTGCCCAAAATCCGGCGGCTGCTTCGGCGCCGGTATAAGTACCTTCCAATGTTTCAACGCCTGAATTAGTGGGGTCTAAATAGGGTTTCATCCAATGCGCTTCGTTTGAAGATTGATCCCAATGATACCAAATTTTACCATAAAGGCAATAGAGGAGTGTTGAGAGCGGAACTTCACAAGGGTAGTCTCCACCGTTTCCACCGGTGAGTGAGCCCACAATAAGTCCGTTATTGCCAAACAAGGGTGAGCCTGAGGAGCCGCCTTCTGTTGCGGCGCGTCCTTTGGGAGTAACAGCCCAATGCACTTTCCAGTGCGCATTGGTGGCGCCGCCGCTCCAAGTGGCATCATATATCGGTTCGTCGTAGATTGATATTTTCTTGGCATCGCCTCTGGGATGGTGGATGCCAACGCCTGAGGGGGAACCCACATTTCTTCTGTCCCAACCGTTATAGTAAACGCCCCATTCTGAAGGAATGTTGTTGTTAAGTTTCAACAACAAACCATCGGAAGCATCGGTAACACCTGTGGAAACAAGTCGTTGTGCACCTACCAACGAGGTGTATGCCGCCACATTGGAGCTGTTTTCACAACCAAGACGTTCAAAATTGAAATAAAAAACCCATTGGTTTAAATCTTCGTCGGAAGCAATGGTGGTGCCGCTTCCCATACTGCAATGGTAAGCAGTTAAAAAATAAGGTGTTAAATCTTGTGCTGTGTTATTAATGATAGAACCGGAACAAATATATTCGGAACTCCCATTTTTTTGTAGCGTAGCCACTATTCCTCTTTTCTGATCTTGCCAATTATCCCCTTCAGGAGAACAGTTGATGTTGATATTGCAGTAGCCGGAGTTTCCCAAATGCACGGGTGTTCTCACTGTTCCTTCTGAGTAAAAATCTTCAGAAATAGAAACATACAAATCATTATAAATATAGCCAATGCCATAAATAGAGATGTTTGCCTGATCATCTTGTGGCATATTTGCATTTGATACATATTCTAATTGCAATTCACCGCCGGCTACCATCTCTGTAGAGAACCAAGAACTGTTTGCAGGGTTGCTTGCCTCTGTAAAAGCGCCAATAACATGTTTTTTATTTGCACTATAAATGAATAGCTTACCTCCTTTTGGGATGTAGAATTGGTCGTAGTGCAGCACAAGGGCAATAGCGTTGGGCGCAGCGATAGAAAACTGCCAAACGGTTTCGCCGGTTTCCAGTTTCACCCATTGTCCGGAGTTTTCCATATTGTAGGATACAGAGAGCACCTTGCCCACGCGAGGCGGAAGGTCTGAATTTCCATTCATCCTTTCATCATAATCTTCACGAAACAAGGTGTTCCTGTCGGGGACAACGAGGGTAGCAGCCGGAAGTTCGTTCAACTGCAGCACCGTGCTACTTTTAGTCATATTCGCTTCCTTAAATGAAGGAGGCAAACCGCCTGTACTCATCTGCGCCCATGCGGGCATCATCCAAATCATTGCCAAAACAAATGGCAATAACCTTAATAAAAAAATCATTTTCTTCATATTTTTTTTGGTTTTATAAAATAATAGGGCAAAAAAATAAATTTACCTGTGAAATAAACAAACAGGAGTGGTGTATTTTGACCGTATTTACAAATTTGGTCGAAAACAAGAGTAATGTACAATGGTTTTCCCCATATTATCATATAAAGCCTTTCTTGTTTCAGGCGTTGCAGGTATCTTTTTGGTGTGCGACACCCTGCGGCAACGGCAGCACGAAACATCAAGCGAATTAAGGACAGAAAATTGACAAAAAAATGCTATCTCTGCAAGTTAAAATAAATAAAAGGAAATGAGCAATATAGACAGAGTAGAAACATCAGAATTTCAGCAGGTACAAGGTATTATCTCTTTACATCGTTCGCAGGCATTACAGACCGTGAACAACGAGAATCTGCTTGCTGCGTGGGAAGTTGGTGCGTTTGTATCTGACAGACTTAAAAATTCTGTTTGGGGCAGCAAAACAGTCAAGCAACTTTCGGAATATTTGAGAGCACAAGACCCTACTTTGCGGGGGTACAGTAGAAGTAACATCTACAATATGGTTTTATTGTACGATAGTTATTCTTCGATGCAATTTGTTGAATATCAAGACAAATTAAAACTCAATGAATTTGTACAACCAGCAGTTGCGCAAATTGAAAATACGGAAACTGTGCAGGCAGTGCCCGCACAAATAGATAGTGTTGAAATTGTCCAGTTTGAAACTGGACAATTTCCTAAATTTTTGAATTTGACAACTTTAACCAATCATTTTGAGATTTTGAATGCCTGTAAAACAGTAGAAGAACGAATATTTTATGTACTTTATTCGCATAAAGAACGATTGAATATCAAAGAATTACAGCGTTGCCTCAAAAACAATACTTTTGCCTCATTAATGGGCGATAAGCACAATCTTTCCAAAGGTTTGAAAAACATCTATCCGCAGGCTGCGCCAATGCTCAAAGATACAATATTTGTTGATTTTCTCGGATTGCCGCAAAAACATTCCGAAAAACGCCTGCAAAACAGCATTTTGGATAATCTGAAAGATTTTGTTCTCGAACTCGGCAAAGATTTTTTGTTTTACGACAAAGAATATCCGTTGCAAGTCGGCAATTCTACTTTCAAGGTTGATTTGTTATTTTTTCATAGGGGGCTACAATGTTTAGTTGCTATTGAGTTGAAAACAAATAAGTTCAAGCCAGAATATATGGGGCAACTCGAATTTTATCTCGAAGCATTAGACCGCGATGTACGTCGCAGCAATGAAAATCCAAGTATTGGAATTTTGCTTTGTCAAGAAGCAGACAGAAGCGTTGTTGAATATGCTATGAGTCGCAGTTTAAGTCCCACAATGATTGCCGAATACGAGCGACAACTTATACCAAAGGAAGTGCTACAGCGTTCTTTGGAAGAATTTACACATTTTTTAAATCCGAAAAGTAAGAAATGATGAGCAAAGTATTTGAACAAGAGTTTTAGAGTAAACTCTTTGCCACTCTTCCATTGCTGAATTCAACCGTTCCTACAATTCACTCTGTTCTTTAAGCGACTTTAAATAAAACGTTGGACTAACGCCGGTGATCTCTTTAAAGGTTTCTCTAAATGCGTTGCGTGATTTGAAACCTACCTGAAGGGCAACCGCTTCAATCGTATATTTTGTGGTGTCAGGGTCAGAAAACAGACGCTGCGCTTCTCTAATTCTAAAACTGTTTATAAATGAGCGGAAATTCTTTTTTAAGGCTTGGTTGATAACTTGTGAAACGTAGCTCTGGTTCGATTGCACCTGTTCTGCCAAATCTTCAATCGTAAAATTGACATCGTAAATATGGGCGTTGTTTTCCATGCAAATCAATATTTTGTTCAAAAGCTCTTGATGCAACTCGTTCGTGAGTGCGCTGCGCTTATATTTTTCAGGATGTTTTTCAAACGAATGATCTTGAAGGGTTACCACTTCCAAGTTCTTTTCAAACAATATTTTATAGGCTTTATTTAGCTTTCTGTTTTGAAAAAAGATAAACAATAATACAACACTCATCAAGAGTAAAGTTCCCAAGATAATGAACTGTATCATTTTTTGATAATGAATGGTACGTTCTTTAATTTTCTGTTCTATAACAAGTTGCTCTATTTGTTGGTTGGTTTTAGACACTTCATACAAACGTTGCAGTTGATTGATGTCTGCAAATATTTCCGTATTCAATACCGATTCTCTTAACTCGGCATATTTTTTATAATACGCGAAAGCACTCGTAATCTTTCCTTTAGCTTCTTCAATTTGGGATAAGGTGAGATAATTGTCCGCCAAGGTTTTTAAAAACTTGTTGTCTTCAGCAATGGCATTCGACATGTTTATATAGTAGATTGCCGAATCCGGTTGTTTCATTTTGAAGAACAATTTGGCAAGACTGGCTAAATTTTCAGCTTCATGATCTATAATCTTATGCTTTCGGGTTTCAGATAAAGCGGATTGGAAAAAATGAAAAGCCGAATCGTATTGGTTTCTTGCTTGATAAAGGGAAGCCATCGTGTTAAGTACACTGTATAAATATCTATTATCATGTTTTTTACACATTTCCAATGATGCTTTAAGAAAAAAGAATGCGCTGTCTGGTTGCTCTATTTCTAAATATATATGACCAAAGTTATTTAATATAACGATCTTGGAAACATTGTCTTCGCATAAATCTAACGCTTTGGTGTAGTAGAATTTTGCCATATCATATTTACTAAAACGGGAGTAAATGTTTCCTATATTTGTGTAAATTTTGGTGTGATAGAGCGGATAATCAATTTTTTCACAAAGTGGTAACGCCCTGATTAGAAATTCGTAAGCACTTTTATAGTCGCACAAATAATAATAAATTACGGCAATTTTGTTATATGCTTCAATAATGAGTTGCTGCAGTTCAATATTGTTATCTCTTTCAGGAGTATTGATAATGAGGCGATAACAAATTAAAGCCGTGTCGTTGCACTTTCTGTTCACATAGTATTCTGCAGTATCCATGAGTTGCTGCACCGAGAGTGATTTGAAGTTTGTGAGGAGATTATTGTTTGGAGTGGTATTTGCAGCAGCATTCTGAGCATAACTCCATGATTGCAAGAGGAGTATTGTTATCGTGAGAGATAGAAATTGTTTCATTGTATTAAATTTGGGATTGAGCGCAAAAATAACAAAGTTTAAAGAGCCAAGAAAAGGGCGCCCTTTTCAGAGCGCCCCTCCTGACTTCGACACTTTTAAAAAGTTGAGTTTATAACAGTCTATGAATTAATGTTTTTAAAAGTTTTGCGTCACCGAAAATGGGTGACGCGAGCGAAAATATTTTAATTTTGCGTTATGTTTATACGCAAAAAGAAGAACAAATCAGGTACTACAAGTGTGGTTGTAGTAGATAAAA
>JGI24695J34938_10002911_pt1 | contig 12433 bp, 10 predicted proteins | sample TergutCo191P3_FD_34938 | JGI IMG/M metagenome (IMG submission 34938) | reverse complement strand
TACGGCGATACCTCCGGAAGCACAAGGCAGACAGGCGGCGCATACGACTGGATTTCCACTCAGAATCAAAGTATGTACGTTCCCGCGCTGAGGCAGGCAACTGACGAAGGATACGATCTTATTATCGTAAACGGTTTTACATGGGACGAGGCAGTAACGCAGGTTTCCAGCGACAATCCTAAACAAAAATATTTAATTGTTGATGTTGACTGGGTCGAGGCGGGCAATGTAATGCAGGCAGCTTATGCCGAGCATGAAGGTTCGTTTCTTGTGGGAGCGGCGGCGGCGTTAAAATTTTTAGAGGATAGAAGTATTAATCCGAGTAATACGCCTATTGTTCCGCGCTTTGGTTTTATCGGCGGAATGGCGGGAGCTGTTATCACAAAATTCGAAGTCGGCTATGTGCAGGGAATTCTTTCTGTTATTCCGGACGCGCAAATTGTCGATTACTATGTCGGAAGCTGGAGCGAGCCTGCTCTCGCGAAAATTCAAGCGATGAACTGGTATGATACAGGAGTGTACGCGATATTTTCAGCGGCGGGAAACAGCGGCAACGGCACTATCGCGCAGGCGAGCGAGTACCGCATGGCGGGAAGAAATGTGTGGGCAATCGGAGTTGATTCGGATCAATACGAAGAAGGATTGTATAATTCAAGTGAATCTTCGGTTCTTACTTCAATGTTAAAACGCGTCGAAAACAGCGTGATTTACGCGCTTAACGCGGTTAACAATAATACTTTTACTTCCAGAGTTATTACCTTCGATTTAAAAGCAGACGGTGTCGGTTATTCTGACGCGAACCCAGCTTTAGGCGCGAACATTAAAAATCAGCTTGAGCAGATAAAGCAGCGGATATCAAACGGTCAAATTACTGTAGCGGAAACTTTAGCTGACGCGATGCGGCTGCCCGGCTTTCCTCAGAACTTAAGAGCCATTGACGATTAAACAAAGAGAAATAAAAAATGATTCTCGTAATTTGTCTTTAAAAAATTCAAGCAAGTTATTAAAAATTGTTTCCGGATCAAACGCTGTAATTTCTATTGCGGTTGTTCTTACCGGTTTTCTTTTTGCTACTTTGCTTCTTGTTGTTATAGGCAGGAATCCCGCGGGTTTTTATCAGTCAATTTTACAGGTAGTGACCGGATTTGATTTGCGGCGCGGTACATGGAACGCTCGTTATACCGGCGAGTGGCTTGTTGTATCGATGCCTTTAATACTCTGCGGACTGAGCATGGGATTTTCCGCAAGAGCAGGGCTTTTTAATATCGGAGCCGAAGGGCAGTATATCGCAGGGCTGACCGCGGCGCAGATTATCGCGCAGGCTGGATTTTTCCCCGCGTTTTTTGACAAGGCTCCTTTTTTGCAGCTAACGGCCGCTTTGTTATGTGCAATTGCGGCAGGCGCTTTATGGGGCGCTGTCGCGGGTTTTTTAAAAGCAAGGTTTAATGTTTCGGAAGTTGTCGCCACTATTATGATGAACTATATCGCGCTCTTTCTTCACCGTTTAATTACAATGAGAATTCCCGGCAGCAATACCTTCAGGACGCCGGATTTCTCTTCTTCCGCGGCCCTTTCCAATCCCATGTTAGAATCCCTTACTAACTTATCAAGGCTTAATAACGGTCTTTGGCTTACCATCATCGCGTTAATCGCGTATTCATTAATAATGGAAAAAAGCACGCTCGGCTTTTCTCTCCGCGCGGCAGGATATAACAAGGATGCGGCTTTTTACGCGGGCATTCGCGTTAAAACAAATATAACTGTCGCGATGGCTATATCAGGCGCATTTGCCGGATTGGCGGGAGCGATTGTGATTTTAGGAATGTTCAAGCACGGGCGCGTTCTTACAGCGTTTGAAGGTTACGGCTTTGACGGTATCGCAGTCGCTCTTGCCGGTAACTGCTCCGCGCTTGGAATGGCTGTTATGGGATTATTTTTCGGGATGTTAAAATCAGCCGAACCTTTAATGCAGTCCCGCCAGATTCCCGGGGTTATTGTTACGATCATCATCGGCCTTGTGGTGATTTTTATTTCTCTTCGTCCCGCGCTTGTGAAATTTTTAAAAAAGGGAACTTTTTAATTATGGAAGGTTTCGCATTAACCGGAATGTTATCATCAACATTGATGATTGTCTCTCCAATCCTGATCGCTGCGATCGGCGGAATGATTTGCGAACGCGCAGGCGTTGTTAATATCGCGCTTGAGGGACTAATGACAATCGGAGCGATGACTGCCGCGATTACTCATGTTCTTTTAGAATCGCAGATTGGGTTTTCAATTCCGCTTGCGCTTATTTTTGCTTCACTGTCCGGAGGGTTATTCTCGCTGATTCACGCGGCGGCGTCTGTATCGCTTAAAGCGGATCAGGTAGTTTCCGGAACCGGGATCAACCTGCTTTCAACAGGACTGACAGTTTTTGTCTGCCAGCTTATTTTTAATATGGATCGAAGCGTAAGTTACAGAATGGGAATGAAGGCCGGTATTTTTGGAATTTATCCGGCTGTGTGGATTGCTCTTTTTATTACTGCGCTTTCATGGTTTATTTTGTTTAAACGGCCCTGGGGTCTTCGCCTTCGCGCGGCAGGAGAACATCCGCAGGCGCTCGAAGCGGCCGGCGTAAATGTAATTAAGATTCGATACACCGCCGTCATTATTTCCGGCCTTCTTGCGGGACTTGCCGGCGCGTGCGTAGTGCTTACTCAGGATATACAATTTACTGTTAACTCGATTAACGGAAAAGGTTTTATCGCGCTTGCCGCTGTTTCATTCGGCCGTTGGATTCCATTAGGCGTTTTCGGCGCAAGCCTGCTGTTTGGTTTTTCTTCGAGCCTTGCCGTGAATGTCTTTAATATCCGGAGCCTCGATTTTCTGCCTTCGGAAATTTTTAATATGCTGCCGTATTTGATCACTTTATTAACGCTTGTTATTTTCAGCGGCAAGGATTACGCGCCAAGGGCATTGGGAAACAAGGATTGATACAGGCATTCATAATAAGACTTTTGCTTTTATAATCACAGTTGACGGTTATAAAATTTCACTATAACATATTATCATGTACAACACTGTAGTAGCTTATCTTCTCTGGCTTTTTTCCGGTTTCGGAGCCTTGGGTTTTCACCGGTTTTACCTTGGTAAAATTCCTACGGGGCTTTTATGGATGTTTACAGGCGGAATGGCGATGATTGGCTCAATCTATGATTTTATTACTCTTCCGAATCAGGTCCGCGAGGCGAATATACGAAAGGCTATTTACGATACAAGTCTTAGACAGGCGCTTAATCCCACAACCTTCACAAGCAACATGTCTCCTATGCGTGATGTAACTGACGGTCAGGCGCGTATTGTCCGCGAGAAAGAGCCTGTTGAACGGATCATATTAAGAATTGCGAAAGAGAACAAAGGTATCCTTACAGCGAGCGAATTAGCGCTCTCTGCGAATATTCCGGTAGAGGAAGCGAAAAATAATTTAGAAGCAATGGTGAGCAAGGGTTTCGCCGAATTGCGCGTGCGCCAGTCAGGGACTTTAGTTTACGCTATTCCTGATTTAATGGAGAGTAATGATCCTCTTTTAGAAATTTAAAAGTTTAATACAGGTAAAAACATGAATCGTTTTTTTATTTTTTTTAATTTGATTTTAATCAGCGCTTTTTGTTTTGCGCAGGATGTAAGAATAATCGGCAGCGTTCCGTCTTCTAATGATTCAAGATTATATCAAATACAGGTAGGCGCGTTTTTAGACATTCGTTACGCGCAAAACGCGTATGACAGGCTTGAACGCGCTTCGCTGAATCCTGTTTATGAAAGATTCAATAATTTTACAAGAGTAATCGCCGCGCGTATTCCCGCTAGTCAGGTAACAAGGACGATTAATACTCTGCGAAGTCTCGGTTTTACCGAAATTATTATCAGACTGGACAATGCCTCTGTTACTCAGGCTGCGCCTTCAGCGGGATCGGCGGCTGAAACTGTTGTTCCGGCAATTCCGACCGCTGTAGTAATTCCGTCGTCCACTGTTCCGGTAACAGAGCCTCCGGTTTCGCAGGGAACAGTTCCGCGGGAAACAGGTGAAATTAATGCTTTGACTGATACTCCCGGTGTTTTTAGTCTTGGAGGAGTGCCCGCTTCATTGCACTCAGGCGAATGGCCTGTGTTAGTTGAAATTCCACAGGGCGTTACGGCGTTATCCGCCGCAAATCTTACAGAAATCGGCTTTCGCACATTAAGAACAGGCGAATCCGCAAGTTTAGCTGATTTAACTGTTAACAGAAATTTCGCGTCATGGATAAACAGCTCGCCCTCCTGCGTAAATATCGATTCATTCGGAAACGCGACCGCGCTTGACATAGGGAACGCTTATATCCAGATTAATAATTTTGAATATATTTCTGTAATCGTTGTGCCGAAAGAAGATTATTATATTGTTCCTGAATCGCAAAAACTTCTGTTACCCGAAACTAATACCGGAAGATCGTTTATCGAAAATATGTACGAGTATAAAACAGAGCCGACTTTCCGCCTCGCGTACAGGTTTAACAACAAAGACGAACAAAAAGGAGCAAGCGGCCCCTCGGGAGGAATTGATATACTCGCAAGAGGCGATAATTATGAGTGGTTATGGACAACTTATTTTCAGGGCGGATGGTTTTATGATTTAAACGGAAAACAACGCGAAATGATCAATGGGTTTCAAAAAGACGCAGCGAACGGAGTTGAGTTAACAATAGTTCCTGAATTTATTTATGATACCGGGGTATTGTATCTGCAGTTAAGGCATCAATTATTTAATCCTAATAATTTTTCCGTAAGAGGACAAAAGTTCGGAGCCTCCGCGGATGTCATGATCCACAATAATGATCACGCCTCTCTTGTTCTTGCTTCCTTTGGCGTTTACATGGCGGATGATGATTTTTCTCCGGCGCTTGAGTTTCTGCTTATTTGTCTTGAAGGCGAAGGCATAACGCCTGTCAGCGCTTTATGGCTCGGCACTTACGGCATCGGTGATCATCTTGATTTTGTTTATGCTGACAGACGCGTTGATGTTTACGGCGAAGACAGCGCGGTGTGTTTCTCGTATCAGAATATCGATCTTGCGCCGCATGAAACAAAAGAATTTATTATAAGATTTACAGCCATACGCCATGAATAGCGGCGCCGCTTAATAAAGATTAATACATAAAAAATAATTGAGTTATATTAAATGAAAAAAATACTTGTTTCAGGGCTTATTACAATAGAAACAAACGTAAAAACCGGCCAATTTCCAATAGAGTATAATCCCGTAGAATATAATTTTTTTGGAATAAACAGCGCGGTTTCCGGCGTTGGCTTTAATATTTCAAAAGCAATTAAAACATTGGGCGGCGCTCCGGTGTTTTTCTCTGTTACCGGAAACGATATATATAAAGATATTATTAAAAATGAAATTCATAATTTGGGAATTGATGATAATTATGTCCTGCCTTTAATTGATTATACCCCGCAGTCAATTATTTTATTTAATGAAAATCAAAGAAAAATAATTTTAGATTTAAAAAATATACAGGAAATAAATTATCCCAAAGAAAAATTTATAAATATTCTTGACGATATAGATATCGCGGTTTTATGTAATATTAATTTCTCAAGGGATATGCTGAAAATCGCGAAAGAGCGCGGAAAATTAATCGCATCCGATGTTCATGTGTTAAGTGATTTAAACGATGAATACAATAAAGACTTTCTTTTTTATTCTGATATTTTATTTTTAAGCAGCGAGAATATTAAAGGAAACGAATATAATTTTCTTAATGAGATTATTAAGGCGTACAATAAAAAAATAATTGTAATAACAATGGGCGAAAACGGTTTAATAATTTATTCAAAAGAAAAAAATGAAATAAAACATTACCCCGCAAAAAGAGTCAGAGAAGTTATTAACACAATAGGCGCAGGCGACGCTCTTTTTTCCTCGTTTATATATTTTTATAATAAAACAAAAAATCCGTATGACGCGATAGAAAAAGCCGTTGTTTTTGCCTCTTATAAAATCGGCGCTAACGGCGGCGCGCAGGGGTTTTTAACCGAAGATGAGCTTTTAAATTTAACCAAATGAGGCAGTGTTTGCGGCGCAAATTGGACATGGATATGCGGGAGCGGCTGCAACAGGCGTAGTAAAAGTGAGAATTGCCTGTCCAGAAGGAACTTCGCGCGGAACATTTATTGTAAGCATGTGACCCCGAGGAACTTGTAAGTCTTTTGAATAAATATTTAAGCGCGATGAGCGATGTTGTTCTTGCTGAAAAAGGAACGATAGATAAAAAGGAAGCTTTGCGCGAAAATGAAAATATTCTGCTGTATCGTAAACTTGATCGTGTGCGCGTTGTAGGCATCAATGAACCTGTGCGCCTTTGCGAATTACTGGATATGGCTGATACCGCCGGCGCTCAGGATAAAAAACTCGTTTCTGTTTTTCATGAAGCGCTGGAACATTTTGAAAACCGCAGATGGGATCTTGCCGAAGATGGTTTCAACGAAGTCATATCAATTAAACCAAGCGACGCTCCGTCATTATTTTACTTTAATACTACTTCTGTTCTGCCGAATCCGCCGATTTCAGGACGTGCGAAATAAAAATCCGCGACCGCAGGATGGCTTTTTAAGTAATCATGAACGCCCTGGCGCAGAATACCGTGACCTTTTCCGTGAATAATCGAGAAATTTTTTAACCCTGATAAAATTGCGGCTTCCGTCTGCCGCCGAACCAATTCCATTGCTTCTTCAAATCTCATGCCGCGGATTCTTAATTCATAAACAACATCATTGGCGGCGCCGACGTCGGCGGCCCACGCGGTAAATGTTTTTGTTTTTACCGGATTTTTTTCTATAGCCGCCGGAACTAAATCGCTTTCAGGAAAACTCATTTTTAAGGAGCCGATTTCTACGAGCNACGACGGGACTCCTCCTTTTTTCTTGTCCGCTCTGATAATCGTTCCGCGCTGTTTAGATGAGCCCGCGAATACTTCCATGCCGGCTTTGAATATGATTTCTTCGTTCTCTTCCACATCGCTGCTTTTCGTCTTTTGTTTTTCCGACCTTCTGATTTCGCTTATTATTTCGCGCTCCTGTGCTTCAAGAAGCTCGTTCTCACTTTCCGCGAAACTGCTAAGGTCGTTTAAATATTCTTTTACCTTTAATGTTTTTTCGCGGTTTATTTCGCCTTCTTTCAGCTCACGCACAAGGTTTTCAAGTTTTTTTCTGCTCTCGCTTAAAAATTCTTTAAGCTTTCCGATGGAGTCGCGTTTTAATTCAGCCTCTTTCTGGCGTAACTGCAGTTCTTTTAAATCGGATTTTCTTTTTTCTTCTTTTAATTTATTTTGTTCGATTGAACTCTGCTTTTCAAGTCCCGCAAGCTCCCTTTGTTTCTGTTCAAGCCCTTTTATCATTTCCGATACGTCTGATTTTTCATCGTCAATGTATTTTTTCGCGTTAGCTGTAATTTCCTTGCTGAGTCCGTTAGCTGAAGCTATTTCCAGCGCTCTGCTTTCGCCCGGCAGTCCGTTAATTATTTTATAAGTGGGCGATAAAGTCTGCGCGTCAAATTCAACTGAAGCGTTTTCTACTCCCGCTCTTGTGTATCCGTAATGTTTTAAGATACCGTGATGAGTAGTGACAATCATTCTTGTTTTTTTTTCGATTAAAAAATCAAGGATTGCCATCGCTATCGCGCCGCCTTCCTGCGGATCAGTTCCGGAGCCAAGCTCATCTAAAAGCACAAGCGATTTATCGCCGGCAGTTTCTGTAATCGAAGAAATATTCGTTATGTGAGCTGAAAATGTAGACAAAGATTGATTGATTGACTGCTCGTCACCTATATCGGCGTATATACCGTCAAAAACCGGGAGGACGCTTCCTTCTTCTAAAGGGAGAGCAAGAGCGCTTTGGTTCATCATCGCAAGAAGACCAAGAGTTTTTAAAGCGACAGTTTTTCCGCCTGTGTTAGGGCCTGTTATAATCAGCGTGCGGATTTCATCGCTCATTTTTATATTTATCGGGATAGGTTTTTTTAACATTGGATGGCGCGCTTGTTTTAATAAAAGACCGTTATGGCCGCTTGACGCAAAACATCCCTTTGTTAATTCAGAATATTTCGCCCTTGCCCTTAAACATTCAAGTTCAATTATTTCTGAATGAAGTTTTTTTATATCTTCCGAACGGACAGAAATTTTTTCTGTCAGCTCACGCAGAATTTTTTGAACTTCCGCGTCCAGATTTCTTTTTTCCATTATGATATCATTATTTTTTTCCACGACATCAAGAGGTTCCAAAAAAATTGTCTGGCCGCTTCCTGATACTTCATGCACAATTCCGGGTATTCTTCCGCGGAAATTTGCTTTTATTGCAATTACAGTTCTTCCGTCCCTCTGCGAAGGAAGCGGCGATTGAAGCATTCTTTTGTAATCATCATTATTTGAATAACGTGATACTGCGCTTTTTAAATCTTTTTCAAGGCCGTTAATGCGTTTTTTAATTGCACGTAACACAGGAAGGTCGCGGAGATTTCCTTCTTTGTCTATTATCTTAAAAATTTCTGCTGATACAGGACTTAAATCCGGGATATTATCCGAAACTAATGAAAGGGCATTTTCCCCTGACAGCTCAGGCGGCAATGCGGAATTTATAATCTGATAGGCGGGGTCATTATCTTTTGTAAGCCATTTTATGAAAATCATACTTCGTTCTATAAAGAGTCCGACAGCAAGCGTTTCATCAAGATCAAGAACAGTTCCCTGCGTTTGTATTTTTGGAAGAAGGAAACCGACAGAAGGCAGCCATGCGCGCGGTTCATCGCTTCTTGTTTTAATCATTGTATGAATTGCCGATACTTTTTGTTTTAACTCCTGCGCTGAATTATTATAAACAGGATGCGCGTTTTTTAAAATTTCCGAGGCTTCTTCACTGACCGCGTAAGATGCGACATTTTCCATAATCTTAGGATACTCAAGAAGAGCCTGCGTTTTTTTAAGGAGCGTGATTTTTGTTGTTGTTATATCATTAATATTATTTTCGTTAATTGTTTCCTGCATTTTCTTTTCCTGAATTCCGCTTTAGCTGCGCCTGCTGCTTTATCTATACACGCTGCCTTAGCCTGCCACGCTGCTTTAGCTGCGCAAGATCATCAATTATGCGTATAAAACTTTCATAACGATCTTCATGAATAACGCCTGCGTTTACCGCTTCAAGTATTTTGCAGCCTACTTCTGTTCTGTGAGAACATGACGCGCCAAAACTGCATTTACCGGAAAGAGGCGCGAACTCTCTCATATAATTTATCACTTCATCCGCGTCTATTCTATCAGGAATAAACCGCCTTACTCCCGGAGTGTCAATAATTAAAGTATTTTCTTTTAAACCGCTGAGATCGTACATTACAGGCATTGTAGTTGTATGAACGCCCCTGTCATATTTTTCGTTTATCTGTCCTTCTTTTATCCGCAGATCAGGATTAAGTGAATTTACAATACTTGATTTTCCGGTTCCTGATTGTCCCGTCAGCACGCAGATTTTACCTTTTATTTCCTCGTAAAGCTGTTTTATGCCTTCTCCTGTTTTAGCGGAAACAAAAAAAACTTTATATCCGATGCGGCTGTATTCCTCGAGCCTTTCATTAACATCAGGATCGTCGCGGGAAATGTCGATTTTATTGCAGATAACGGCGGCCTCAATTCCTGCGATTTCCGCCTGCAGCAAAACTCTGTCAATAAAGCGCGGCCTGAACGGCGGCGATAAAGGAGAGCAGACGCATAAAACAAGGTCAGCGTTAGCTGCTAATATCTGGCTTGATGATCCTTTCTGATTATACCTGCTGTAAAAATTCCGCCTTTGTTCAACAGACAAAACCATAGCGCGCGGAACAGCATCGCATAAAGAGTTGTCCGAAATTTCTTCTGGCTCAATAGTTACCCAATCACCGGGAGCCGCGGGGTTATAAGTTTCGCTTTCGGTTTTTAAGATTTTTCCTTTTATTCTGCATTCATAGCACGCGCTGCCTTCTTTGCTGTCCGCGCGTACAGTCATAATATTCCGCGAGCTTTGAATTACAAGTCCTTTTAATATTTTTTTTCTGTCTTTCATGTTTTACCGCGTAATAAAAAAATCATAATTGTTTTATAGTAAAATTATTGTCTATGCAAAATTTCCGCAATATATTACAAGCAGGTGAAACTTCGCCTGTAAAAAAAAGATTTTGTTCAGGAATGGAATTGTTTTTTGTCCTAAGAGCGCCGTCATTTTCATCAAGAAGAAATTCAATCCGTTTTGTTATTCCGTCAAGTGATTCAAAAATTGCGACGGATCCGAAAAGAAAAGCTTCCCTTTTAAAAATATCCAGAAGATGAAGAAAATGGGTGCAGCCAAGCACAATTGTATCCGCTCCTTCTTTGATAAAAATACCGATATATTTTTTTACGATTTCTGTTTTTTGCTTTTCGTCAGCGGTTTCAATATTATGTTCAACAAATTCCACAAGATCGGGCGCGGCAACCGCGAAAATTCTACAGTCTTTTTTTATCTCTTTTACAATTTGATAATTTATCGGATCTTCGATAGTTCGTTCTGTTCCAAGCACTCCGACAATGCCTGTTTTTGTTGAAAGAGCCGCCGGTTTAATTGCCGGTACAGTTCCGACAAATAAAATTCCGGGAAAACTCAGGCGCAGAGATTCAAGCGCGGAAACAGTAGCGGTATTGCAGGCTAGCACTATTATTTTTGGATTTAATTTTTTTAAAAGTTTTTCTGTTAACGATACCATTATCGCTTCCACTTCTTCTTTTTTCCGCGGGCCTAACGGAAAATGCTGTCTGTCCGCGATATAGCAGACTTGTTCCCGCGGATTTTTCTCAAAAAAATCCTTACAGTATGGAAGCCCTCCGATTCCTGAATCAATAAAAATTATCGGATTATTCATGGCTATTTGAATAAATTATCGAACGCCGCTCTTGAAGAAGCGGCTTTATCAATTTCATTTTTATGACCGGAAGTTTGTTTTTTATATTTTTCATCAAGTGAAAACCAGTCGCAAAAATTCGCTCTTTCTTTATCATGCTGCGGTTCTGAATTTGTTTCTTTGCAGTCTCCCCTTGAACCGGGAAGGAAAAATTTGCAATTTTTGCAGGAGCGCAGATCCTTGCCGCAGTCCAAGCATCTTTGCGAGCGCCCAATGGGCTGAGGTTCTGTGATAGGAGATCCGCAATACCAGCACATAGATTATATTCTACTTATTGCAAGGCTGGTTGTAAAGATAAAAATATGTTAGGATTAGGTGATGTTTACCGTTAATCCATGCGCCGCAGGATGCGGAAAGCCGGCTGTAACCGGAAGTGTTTTGTGTTTTACGCATCAGGCAAATCCGCAGCAGGAGTACAACAGAATCTGTGATTATATTAAAGATAATCCCGTTATAAAAGATTTCGCTGTTTCTGAAATGAATTTTTATAATATTGATTTCTCCGGCCGTCATTTTTACGGGTGTAATTTTATCGAAGCCTCGTTTTATGATTGCAATTTTTCCGGAGTTAAAATAAGAATGAGTTTTTTTGACTTTGCTAAATTTTCTTCCTGTGATTTTTCAAGTTCGGACATTCAATTTTTATCTTACGCCGGTTCCGATTTTTCCGGCTGTGATTTTTCAAGTTCTGAAATCATTCACTGTAATTTTGAAGGCGCGGTTATAAGAGATACTTCGTTTAATTATTCAAATTTATACAATTCCAGATTTATAAGAAGCGATATATCAAAATCAACTTTTATTGACTGTAATTTAAAACGCGTGCATTTCGGCGGCGTAAAGCAGGAAGATGTTTTATTCAAGGCATCAAACACCGCCGAAGCGATATTCGAGACGGAAGAAAAATGAAACTGTTCTTCTATTATAATTCCTTCGGGTTCAGCAACTGTTACATACTCGGCTCCGACAACGCTCCGCCGGGCCAGAAAAATACCGCGATTATAGTTGATCCCGGCAGCATAGAAAACAAAATGATTAAAACGGTTGAAGATAACAATTTCGATCTTCAGGCTGTTCTTGTAACTCATGAACATCTGCCTCACATGCGCGGTCTTCGTACGTTAAAGAAAATTTACAATATAGAGGTTATCGCGGTAAATCAATATATATTAAATCATAAAACCACAATGGTAAAAGACGGCGATATTTTAATTATCGGCGGTTTTACAATTGATGTTATTTCGATACCCGGACATTCGTCGGATTCAGCGGTTTATAAAATCGGCAATCTGCTTTTTACAGGCGATGTTTTAACAGCGGGACTTGTCGGAAGCACGGCAAGCGCCTACGGCGCGGCTACGCAGATGAATAAACTGCGAAGCCGGCTTGTTTCACTCCCCGGTAATTACATTGTGCTTCCCGGACACGGACCGCCTTCGACAATGGAGGCGG
>JGI24695J34938_10002908_pt1 | contig 12443 bp, 17 predicted proteins | sample TergutCo191P3_FD_34938 | JGI IMG/M metagenome (IMG submission 34938) | reverse complement strand
GTAACGCTTCAGCTTGCTGAAGCGAGGCTTCCCGTAAAGCCTCTGCCTCTCTTTCAAGACCCTGCAAAAAAGCCGCCCTTGCCGCTTCCCCCGCAGCCTGTTCAATAGCTTCAAGAGCAATAACAGTCAAATCGTCAATCAGCAATTCGACTTCTAAATCGGTGTAAAATTTCGTCCCGCTTTCGGATAAATTCGTTTCCGGCATCGTCAGCAGCTCTGCGAACATCGGGAATTTCAAGCAACTCATCAACAGAACGATTACTATAATCCTCTTGTAATTCCTGTATTTCAATTTGTTTTTCAACATAAACATTTAACTCCTTACTCTTACGACCAACATAAATCAAACCTGCGACAGTACTGCAAACAACAATCGCAAATATAAATCCAAAAATAAAACCCCATCCAAATTCAGTAAACATTCTTTTCATTCTCATTTCTCAGCCCTCACTTCAAATTCTATTTGTAATAAATCAAATCATTCGCCATTGCACTAATCAAGTTGCTCATTTTTCACTTTTCACTTTTCATTTGCTAATGTTCTCTCCATCTCGACACAACTTTTAATCCAACAATCCCAAATAAAACAATCACAACAACACAGAACCAAATCCAATCCCTAATATGCCCGCCAATCAAAAGCCATGTAGCCGCATACAAGCAAAAAGGTTTAAAACCAAGTATTTTTGAAGGAAGCGAAACAATCCGCTTCCCCAAAATCACAAAAAGTTCTTTGTATGAATGTTCCCAAGTCGGCCTATCAGAAATTTGAATACCGTCAATTTTGGATAAATCCGGTTTACGCTCCTTGCATCCGCATTTTTTAGCTCTCATAAAATTACACTCTTTTCCTCATCAACGGACGGCGATTAGACATATTTTCCACCATATCTTCAAATCTGGAACAAACCTTTTTTTCCAGCCAAAAAGTTTCTTTGTGTCTCTGTTCTTTATTTCTCACCGCACAATAACAAAGCCTATTATTTTCCGCAGACTTAACAGAAACCTTACAATGCAAACAATCAGTACAATTTTTATTATCTAATTTCATAGAATTACGCTCCCACATTAAAAAACCGTGTAAATTCTTTATCAAGTCCATACACCGTTTTCCCTTCTCTTGCAAGCTTTTCCAACGCTCTTCGATCAAGCCCCCTAACAATAACATCATGCCCTTCACGTTGAAACCAGCTAGATACTTCTGCAATATTGCGAACCTTCGCATGAGGCTCTTGCGAATTAAGGATTATTCCGTTTTCAAGAATTCCGGCAACATGGGTACAAGTACCGGCTGCAACCCACCTATCGCCATGCTTTTTATCTTTTTTAGTAGTAAAAAAAATTGCCCGAATTTCCCCCGCCTGCGGATTTACTCTAGTAAAAACTCTTTTAAGTAAATCATCAGCAGTAGTACGTATCAGCAAACCAGTAGCCGCAAACAACGCCATACACACCGCCCCCGAACAATCGCTGGTTATGGGATTTTCAGCTCCCCACCCATAAGGCGATCCGAATTGCAATAAAAGAAAATAAACAAACCTGTCATGTTCCGACATTTTCTCAAATTGCTGTTTCTCATTCTTCATTAGCTCTTCCCACTTGATCATTAATGACCTCCACGAAAAAAATTTACTATTATCGACACCGCTAAAGCAGCAAATGCGATAATCACGCTAAAAAGTGAAGTACGCTCTTTACTTCGCTCCCCTTCCTTTTTTTCCAACCGTTGAACCCGTCCAATAACGTGTTCCTTAAATTCCCTCATTTCTCCTTTAAGCTCTTTAATTTCAGAAATCGTCTCAACCATTAACCGCCTATCATCAACAGTCATAAAATACCCCCTGTACAAATGAACAGTGAAAAGTGAGAAGTGAAAAATGTTCATGTTCGCAACCTAATCTTTGTTGTTTCACGCTATGACAACAAACAAGTACACTTTTCATTTTTAATTCTTCATTTTTCATTTTTTTCTTCCTCAATTATTTTAAGAGACGCAACAAACGCCTCATTTTTCCTATACCGTAATGTAAGAGCACTAATCGTTCCCTTTAATTCTTCATTCTTCATTTTTAATTTGATTTTCGCCCCCACCCGAGAATTAAAAATCGCCTTATGAGTTTTAACAGAAAATTCTCTTGCTCTTTCAACACGTTTTTTCAATTCACGTTTAGCCCAATCTTCATAGTGAGGAATACTATCAATTTTATAATCAGAAAAATAATAACCAGTAACATTCAAAGCGGAAGTACCATATTTTGAAATTTGCTCATCATCACGAACAAAACACGATCTATTAAGGTCCTGCACAATCGGTCTGCCATAAATAGAAGCCCTATACAAATCAACATCAGCTTCTTTTTTCAAAGTCAAAACAGCCATATCAAAATAAGATGTAGTATCGTAAAGAGAATATAATAAACATTTTTCATTTTTCATTCTTAACTCTTCATTTGTATCGTATTCAAGCCGATTTTCCGCTTCCTCTTTCGAATCTATCTCATCGGCAAAAACAACTTTCCTTTCCTTACCCTCTGCGTCAATAACTCTGTATTTAGCTTCATATTTAGAATTCTCAATTTCACGCACAAGCGGATATTTGAACGGATAATGCGCTTGATAAAATTCATCATAAAAAACAGGAGCATCGCCATACCGCCAAATCTCCTGTTTCTCCAATGAAACAGGCATATTCATTTTTAAACGTATCGAATTACGATAATAATCCGCTCTAGCCGTTTTTCTCAAATAAAAAATATCTTCGCCGCTAATCAGATATGAGTAATCTACACATTCTTCATTTCTCATTTCTAATTTTTCAGTTTGATAGGGTGAATTAACAAAAACCAAAGGCTTTTCAACAGCACATTCCAAGTGGCAGCGATACGCAGCAGCAAGGTTTGAAAGTTCAGCCCATATATTACGTCTTAATCGAACATAAGGCAGCATAACAGGAATAGTAGAACAATCAATATCAGTAACCGCCAGCCCCGCACGTTCCGCAATCCCATAAACAAGCGATTTTTCCGCTTGTGATTTATCGCAAACAACAGAGTATGTAAAAACAACAGGAGAAGTCCAATTTTTAGCTTCGTCAGATTTTCGCAACTTATATGACAAATCTCTCAAATTAAGCTGAACAAATTTTTTACGGCCATTACCTCTAATTTCCTGAATACCCTTATCGTCAATATAAAAATTAAACCTATGAAAAAACGCCAGCCCTTCCCCAATAGAAAAAGATACCTTAACTTGCGTCCCAGCTCCTAAACCTCCGCTATAAGAAAAAAAGCCGCATGAATTATCAATTAAAACCTCTCCCCTTGATGAAACACCGCCTGATACCTCTTTAATCGAATAAAAATTCGCTTCAATAATATCTTGTTCAAAAACACATTCAAAATGCCCCCCATTTTCAATTTCAATTCTTAACCGCACATACTTATCTGCGGCATTTATCGCTTCTTGCAAAGCATTATCAACATCATAAAACTTCATATACCTACCTCCGCTAATCTTTCAAGCTCGCTCTAATCCCTCTTGCCATTTTTCACTTTTAACTTCTCATTTTTCATTTGATCACTTCCTCATTAGAAGTAAAAACATCCGCACTAACAGAACCGCTGACATAATATCGCAAAGGGTCTATTACAGTATCTGCAGCATTTATATTCGTCTCATCAGAAATTAAAACAAGATTTTTTAATGTAATCCTAAACAACCCATAATTCAAGCTCTGCGAAGCAGAGCAATATTCGTATTTATCACACAAAAGCCGAGCCGAAATAATAAGCTCCTCAATATTTTCAGGCACTTCATTTTCATTAGTCAAAATTCGTCTAATCCAAATTTCAGTTTTAGTACCGCCTGATTTTTTAACCGATAAAGTAACTCCGTAAATAAAATGATTTTCTTTACTGTTAATCCAATATTCAACAAAATTACTCTTAAATCTCTCTCCTGTAGTTTTTTCAATTTTATCAACATACGGAAATTTAACAGCAGCCCTCTCTCCGCAAATATCAAGTTTTAATTTAATCGCTTCTTCATTTTCAATTCTTAATTCAAAACTCTTAACCCTGCACCCTTCATACAACAATCTTTCATTTCTCATTTGTATAAGGTCAAAACATTCCGTATCTTCCAAAGGCAGCAGGTTAAGACGTGAGTAATATATATTCCTTGTTTCCGAAACAAAAACAGGCTTACAAGCCGAACCAAAAGCAAGGTAAAACAATAACGGAACAGTATTAAGCGTCAAAGGAGTAACAACGCAGCCTGTAACACCGCTTTTCTTAACAACCGCCTTGCACTGACCATCTCCTTCTATAGCCGCTTCCTCTTGTAACAGCGATACAGCTTCCCTTATCGTTTCTTCCGAATACGGAACGTCAAATTCATGGTATAAAGTTTTTATAACAATAGAACAATCTCTGCCTTGTACTTTCATTTGCTTTCCCCTTCAAAAAATAAATTTGATTGAGCATTTTCAAAATTAAACCAGATACATTCTCTTTTTTTATTACCTACCATATCATTTGTTTTAATAAAATCAAAATGCCAATTGTTCAAATATTTTGAATATAAATCATTGTTATAACCTGAAATAATTATTTTCGCTTTTGAACATATAATAAGCTTTAATAAATTTTCATGGTCATCGTTTGAAAATTCGTGTTTATAATATTTTTTGTTTTTCCTTGTTTCTAAAACATAAGGCGGATCAAGATACATAAGTACATTTTCACGATCATACTTAGGTATCAGTTCATGGACATTTTTATTCTCAATTTGCACTATATTCTTTTGATCATGTTTAACCCTTTTCGAAATTTGCAAAATAACATCAGGTAATTTTGTATGAAAATATTTTAATGATCCAGTATTTCTTTTTATCTCAAAGCGCATACCGTTTTTAAAATTTCCATTACTGCCAAAAGTAAACCAATAACGAACAATACATCTTCTTGCTCTTTCTATTGGATTTTCTGTATAATCATACGCTAAATCTTGCTCATCTCTCCCCCACAGTGTATTCTTTAACGCTTCGGCTAATTCAACAGGGTTTTCTCTTATCTGTAAAAATAAATTAAAAATTTCACTGTCAATATCATTAATTGTTTCAATTGAAGAACGCTCTTTTATAAAAAACACGCTTCCAGAGCCGAAAAACGGTTCAAGATACGTCATTTTTTGATACCCATCAGGAAAGTGATCTACAATCCATTGAGCGATATAATTTTTTTGCCCCGGATATTGAAGTATTGTCATTTATAAAGCCTCTCAACAGTAATACGTAACGAAATCACCGCTTCCCATTCCATCCCGCACCCATTTTTTTTAGGCGGCGTATACTTTTTATTGCTAATAACTGCATGATCAACAATACCACCCAAAGAAACATCTTCACTTACCGCCTTATTAAAAGCGTCAGCATAAGCAAAACAGTAAACTTCACTTTCAACGGTATCTAAGACAGGAAAAGAAACAGATATAGAATATGTATACTGTCTAACAATCCGTTCCTTTTCTGTTTGCTCACATGAAGTAATCGCAATCACAGGAGCAATAACATCAACACCCCTAAAAATCCCAAATTCAATAAAAGGAATCTGAAACTCAAACCCTCGCAAAAGCTCATTAACCCTCCCAGCCAAAAGCCCCCGAACCGCCGTAATAATTCTTTGTTCAATAAAATACAAGTCGTTATTTTCATTTCTCATTCCTAAATTCTCATTGCTCATTTATATAACCCTCCGTTTATAAGGCTCGATAAGCTGTCTAACATTTTCCGGTATTGAAAGTTCAAAATGCTCCCCATGAATACCAGCCCCCCGAATATTCCCCGACATCCCAATCCGCCGACCTCTATAACGGTTCATATTCCATGCCGCCAATTCCAAACAAGCCGCTGATAAGTTAGTAGGAATTTCGCTAAAAGAATAACCAGCAGAGTAAACAACCTTGATTAACTTCAATTGGTAAGGTTTAAGAGAAGGAGAAAGCAATATTTCAAAAGGAATTTCTTCGTTATAATCATTAGCAACCATCGGACGGTAAAATTCAGGTTCAAGTATCATTCCGCAATTTTCAAAATATTGTTTTTCGTTATATGTATAAATAGATAAAATTTCGTTAACAGGATATTCTTTTAAAATGAAAAGCAAATGTCCTGACCACTTAAAAACTTCAAAATAATTCTTTTTTAAAAATTTCCGCTTACAGTATTCCTCAATTGATAAAGAAGCCGTAACAAGACAAAATCGGCATAGCCTATCTTCCCGATCATCTATGCCCATTAAAGCCTTAAAATCATCAAGCGGAATAAGCGAATATAAGTAATTACTCTCCGCTCTCTCATCATTATTCATTTGCATACTTCCAATGTAGAACCAGCAAAACCGGAAAGGAACTAGACTTTAGGCTAGTCATGCTAAAACCGTTATTTTTTGAGTTATTGCTAATTTGTATAATTTCAATAATAGGAGATATTCCCGTAATTGAAGTTATAGGCAATAAATGTATTTCTGTCCGTAATTTATTAGTAAATAATCAAAAATATTTAATATTTTTTCCTTGCCCATTACAGTTTTTATTATTATTTTTGAATGTATACGCTTATGTTTGGTAGGAAGGTGTACATTATGCAAAGGAAAAGAATCGAAAAACTGGAAATCATTCGCAGTGTAACGGAAGGTATTTATACAGTTAGAAAAGCGGCTTTTTTGCTTAATCTAACAACACAAAGGGTAAGGCAGATCAGGGATTCGTTTTTAAGAGACGGAGAAAATACCCTCATACACGGTAATTCAGGTAAACAACCGGCAATCTATCGTTTTAATGAAGAGCTTAAGGCAAAAATCGTATCTCTCAAAAAAACGCAGCTTTACAGCGGTACCAATTTTACAAATTTTCAAAAGTTACTTTTTGTAAATGAAGGTATAAAAATAGGCTATACAACTCTGGTAAACATACTTAAAGAGGCAGGTGTCTCTTCAACAATAAGACATAAAACGAAAAAAAGGGGTTTTAGATGGCGAAAGCGGAAAGAAAGACTTGGAGAACTGCTACAGATTGGCGCTACTCTCCATGATTGGTTTGAAGATGGTAATTCTTTTGTGCTGCATTTTATTGTTGATGATGCAACTGGCTCCATAACAGGTCTTCATTTCCGTCAAAGTGTATGTCTTGATGGTTATACTGCGGTTTTACGGCAAACCTTGACAGATTATGGCATTCCAATGGAAATATATTCCTCAATGCCTGGACTTTTCTTTGAAAAAGAAAAAAATGAGGACAATCATTCAGAAAAAAAGACACAAGCAAAAACAAGTTTCAGTAAATTACTCGAGAATAAGCTTGGCATAGAATTATCTGATATTGATCCAGTTCAGGGTAGAAAATGCCATGAAGTGTTATGTGACATACTACATGATCATCTTTCTTCTTGGCTTATTTCTCAGGGTATTACTGACATTGAAGAAGCAAATAAACAAATTTATCGTTATATAAATGTATTTAACTCTAAATTTAGCGTCAGAGCAAAAAGCAATGAATCTTTATTCGTACCGCTGGGTAATGATTTTAATTATAGCTACTACTAACTATCCAACTTAAACGCATTAAAAAGCATAAAATGGTATTTGTTGTATTTTAATTTTTAATGTACTATTAGTTTGTTATATGGTAGTAATATTCATATGTAAATGTTAAAAAAGTTGAATAATCATAAGTTAATCTAAATTTCAGAAAAATAGTTTGACAAATTATATTTCACTAGCTAGTATCTTAATTCAGATACGGGCGTTGCCCGTTTTAATAGCCGTCCGTATGGACAGTTAACATCTAACATTGACTGTGTGTTTGCGCGCGAAAATGTGTAGTCAAAAAGAAGGAAAGTTTATGAAATTTATTTCAAAAATTATCCTCATTCAACAGGAGGTTTGAATGAAAAAGAACATGGCTTTATTGCTATTAACAGCAGTAATATTTTTATTTGGCTGCAATAATGTATTAGATGAAATTGCAACTAATCCTTTAAGGCAGTTTTCGGATGAGCCAATAAACATCACATGGCACGACAACGGCGAAGCAGGCGTACAGAGTTTTCAGGCGAATGTCTATGTATATAGCAAAAATAATAGAACAGACACCCATGCAAACTTTAGAAATATGTATACTTTGTCTTCAAGTACCATTGACAACAGGATTTTAACTAGAATTGATTTTGATAATATGCTCTACAGTTCGGTGATATCAGACGGCGAGGAAGCAGTAGTATTTGATCGGGTTACAGAAGAAATCAGCCACAGGTTACCGATTGGGGATGCAAACTCACCGCTCAACCGTATTTTTGGAAATCAAAGTACAATGAGCAGAGTAAATCTTTCGCTTATTCGTGCGGAGGCAAGCAGACTATCTTTAAGCATGAGAGAAGAAACTGTTGGCAACATAAATCAATTAGTAATTGATATTCCTTTTGGTATGTTACCGCAAAATGATCTGGACAGCATAATCAGTAGCCGAGCAACATTCGACACTACAAATGAGTTATTACTGGAAACAGAAATGGTTATGATTCGGGAAGATCTTACTACTGTTAGAACAACAGCAATACCGATTTATGAGGAACTTTCTTATACGGATGCGGATACTAATACTATACCGATTAGAATTGGCACAATAACAATTATCGATTCAAAAGCCCCCTCTTTGATTGAAGGTTTTGAACGGAATAGAGCTATTATCAATTCATTTGACGATATTCCATACATAAACGAAGATGATTTTGAGGAATTGCTTGCAACAAACAGTATTCATGAATTGCCCAGTATAACCTTTGGCGATCCTGCTGATTTAAGCTTTATAGAAACCATTTATGAGGTGTATAAAGATATCGAAATAAATTTGGATCAAGAATTCTTGTTCCGTATCATCAATAAATAAGGAGGTAACATAATGAAAAAATTATTTTTACTTTTTATTAGTATACTATTAATTGTAAGTAATACATGGGGACAAGTAGCGAGTTCGGCATATAATGCAAAGGTTTTTGATATCGAAAAAACTGATAGTATTGATAGTAAAATTAAGAATGCAGTTGGTAGTATTTTTTCTTCAACTGGAAAAAAAGTGTATTATTTTAATGGTTTTGATTTTGAAAAGTATAACAAAAATGATCCTAACCTTACTGATATTACCACTGCTGAAGTATTAGCAATAAAAAATGGTATTACAGGCGGCACGCGCGTTACCAAACCCACCAACTCTTATTCAATTATCGGTCACAGTCAGGGCGGTTTACGCGCGTTAGCTTATATTACTGAAAAACAAAAAAACAATGCATCACAATTAAGTAATATTGATGCGGTAATTACAGTGTCAGGTATTAATCAGGGATTACCATTGCTTGACGGGGGGTTGGCTGGCTTTAGAAGAAGGGCAGGTGATAAAGTTAATATTGTGGGAAATGGTATAAGAGCTGCGATAGGTATATTTGATGTATTTGAAGTTTTAGCTCGTTTAATTCCACGGAACCAATTGGCAGATGGTTTTGGATTTTTTATGAGTATTTTGCCCAGCCAAAAAAAAATGTATTGGACACAAGCATGGACTAATACTACTCCAGGTGTTTTCAGGCAACTTGATGATATGGCTCCCAATAGTGCTTATATTAATGAATTTGTTGCCAGAACAATGGAACATACTTATAAGAGACAAACTGGAACAAGATTAACTTCTGAGTGGCGTTCAACCCCAGGACTTTTGGGAACTAAAATCTGGTATCTATGGATTGGCTATGTTCCTGTGTATACAACTTATATTGCTCGTGAAGTAATACCGGTATTTAATAATACAGTACCTTTAGGTTTTATTGTAGGAACTAATAGTAAAACCTTAAGTATGTTAGACAATGAAAAAAGTATAACTGACGGTATATTTGCTGCGGAAATTAGTTTTGCAGTAGTTCAAGCATTTCATATAGCCAAATGTGTTGGTATTATCGGGCTTTTCTCAGGAAGTGTTACATATGCAAATGACGCAAATAGGGCACGGCTGTTAATGAAAGACATTGACGCAGAGCTTAACGATTTAAAAAGATCTAGTGAAAATGATGGTCTTGTAGCAGTGTATAGTCAGTTCATACCAAAAACTTTCAAGGATCCAAATACTAGCATTACTCGTACAAATCTTAGAAATCCGGTCGTTGGTACTAATGCAGGTGGATCATCATATTCAATAGTACCAGGTCCCAAATTAAACCATCAGAATATTGTGCGTAGTTCAGCTACATTTGATTTATCAAACCAGATGATTAATGAAGGTAGAAACGAAAGAAAAAAACAAGGTTTCCCAAGATAAATCACTAGTCTATGCGGTATGGTATGGTTTTCCATGCCATACCGTTTATTAAGGTAGGTATATAACATGAAAATATCCGTTTTATATTTTATTTTATTGTTTATGTTCTCTTCATGCGATTTATTTAATAAAAATACCATTGAAGGAGAACCGTCTTATACTGCAAAAATCGTTTGGGATTCCGGCTTGTATAGTAATTCTTATGGATCTCATACAGTTTATGAAGATTTTATTTACTTTTATGAACGTCCGCCAGAGTATACAACTGTTAATATTTATTCTTTGACAAAACTTGATGCAAAAACCGGCAGATTAATTTGGCGTAGTTTAGAATTTTCTAATATTGTTCCCTGCCAGCCTGCAATAATTGGCGAATATGTTTATGTTTTTTTGGAGCCAAATTATATCGTATCCTTTAATAAAGAAACAGGTGAGCATACTGCAATAATAGAAGTAGACATTGAAGAAAGAAATTTTGAAATGAACTGGAATGTTATCGCATATCAGAAATATATTTATATGGGTCTCTGGAGATGGACAGATTCATATTTTGTACGTTTAGATTTAGATTTAATAAAACATAACAATAATTTTGATGAAATTCAGATAATAACTCCGGAAATATTATGGGAGCCTGAATTCTTTAATCTTGTAACCGCAAAACCGGTTGTATATAACAATGTTATATATACATGTACTTCTTCTCCAGGTGCTATTGATCCTGTAGAAATAGCAGGTTTTGATACAAATACAGGACAAATAAAATTTTACATAACTTTTGGCGGTTCTGAAGACAATGTTGAGGATATTTTTTTGCCTGAAACTGGCGCGGGAATAGTTGGCAATCCCATATTTATTCATAACAATATATTATATTTTCTGCGCAGGTCAATATCAGCATGGAATATTAATACGGGGGAAAAGCTTTATCGTCATGTCTTTACAAATGATATTCCAATTCATAAGTTATATGCTGCCGCTTCTTTACAGCCTATTTATTACAAAGGCAGAATTTATTATACTAATGATACTGGTGATCTTGACGGTTCTCCAATGGGTTTTCGTAACATACATTGCATAGACGCTTCAACAGGGAAACTAGTATGGAACGCAATCGCAAAATATTCAGAATCATTAATAACAAATCCTATAATTGCCCACGATCGGCTCTACATTTCCCAATATCACGGGTTTTTTGTTTATAATCCTGTAAATGGAAAGCTTATCGGCGTAGACAGGTCTTTTTGCGGAGCAGGTCTTTTTGGACGTAATATCTTGTACAATGACTACATGATTTGTATACAAGAAGATGATTACGGAGACGGCAAACTTGTAGCCGTTTATGTAGGAAAATAATAGGAGAAATAAAATGTTAAATGAAAAATTAAAACAAAAAACAGCGCTAATCATGGCGGTTTTGTTTTTATCCGGCGGTGTTGTTTTCGCAAATGACGCAGATGATCAAATTACTTTGCCAAAGAATACCCTTTCCCTTGATGTCGGCCACTCGTTACTCTTTCTTTCTATTACCGGAATAATGAATCTTATGGATTATTCGGGAACAGCTTTTGGAATTGGAGCGCAATACGAAAGGCAGATAACGGATAAAGTAAGCGCGGTATTACTGTTTGGATACAGNACATTTGATATGTCAAGAGATAATTTCAAGTGGAATATGTCATCTTTCTCTGCGGACGTTCAAGGGCGTTTTTATCCCGGACAAGGAGGATTTTTTGTAAGCGGTATACTCGGTTATGCAAATATTTTTGCGGACATTAACGAAAAAAAAGCCCTGACGCATTATTTCAAGCTTGGCGGTAAATTAGGCTGGAGAATTGATTTTGGCAAGCCCGGAGGTTTTGTCTTTGAACCCGCAATCGGTTATTACGGTACACTCGGANAAAATCTTGATATAGATTATGGTTATGATGAAGAGTTATCATTCTTTAACAACATGTTTCATTTGCTTGATAATTCCATGGCAAGAATATTGTTTACAGACGGTCTGCGGCTTTCTCTTTGCTTAGGCTATAGGTTCTAAAAAAAAGGTAATTTATGTTTTTTTACAGTAATAAAAACAAACG
>JGI24695J34938_10002904_pt1 | contig 12455 bp, 10 predicted proteins | sample TergutCo191P3_FD_34938 | JGI IMG/M metagenome (IMG submission 34938) | reverse complement strand
TTTATTGATTCGCCTGCTGAACTGGAAGAAGAAATTTGGGGTGATTATGACCGTTTTGTTTACCCTACAGTTGAAAATATAAAAATAAATTTATCGCTTATATCGTCATGGATTACAGAAACCAGATTTGATTACCGTAATGAATGGTATCCTGTTACAAACTTTACTCCTGTAAACACAAATTATACACATACAAGATCAAACAATATGAAAAATATGGATGCCGAAGATCACAGAATATTTCAGTATTATCTAAGAATTGGCGCAGAAAATTCAACCGCGGCTAATCAATATTACAGGGAAATCTCGTTTAACAGAGTCGTGCCTGTTGGTTTTGTAAGCGTTGAATATTATTCATACACGCAGGGAAAAACAATATATCAAGTTTTCCCGCTTCAGGTAACATATACTGACGATTATGATTCTTATGCTACACAAATTGATTATTCGGTAAGAAAGTTCACGATATTGCAAAATACCGCTTTTATATTAAAGGAGCTTAGCAATCTTGTAAATCAACGGCAGTATTATACAGCGATTCTGCTTGTTGACAGTCAGATAAAACTTCTTGAGAATTTCTTAAAAGAAGAATTTGATAATGAAATACCCGGAGATATTGAAATATTACAAAGCAATAAAACGCTTTTAATGGAACAGGCAAGGAGCTTGCAATATATTAGGTAACAAAACATGTTATTTTTCCCTATATAACATAGACTGCATAACAGCCTTTTAGCGGATTTTAAAACTTATCTGATGGTTAAAATGAAACTTGTTTTTCCATATTTTTAGCTAATTATTTTTTTACCAGATTCTTTAATTCAGAAGCGACAGCCTGCTTAACTGACATTTTGACAACATTCTCAATATTAAACACAATTGTCTGCTGTATTTTATCATCATAATGACTAGTTATATCCTGAATTATATTTTGCCGTAATTGCCGCAGTTCATCATGAATGGGAAGCTCATTTATAATCTTATCATCTTTTGAGGGAGATTGTATAATCGCGCCGCGGATAACTTTTTCAATTTTAGAAAAAATAGAATTTTCTAAATGAAATAAAACACCGTCAAGAGTCGCTAAGGGGTAAAAGAGCTGAAACGCCTGAATATCAAGCGCTTCCGCTATTTTTTCCAGCATACCGCTGGAAGGAAAACCTTTTCCAAGCTCTAACATGGCGATATAACGAAGTGAAACATTCGCTGTATCCGCCAGTTTTTCCTGAGTCAGGCCCTTTCTCCGGCGTTTTTCTTTAAAATTGGCGGCAATAAATCGAACTTACACATTCTGCTTGCGGAGACAAAGAAATAGACACAAGCTTCAAATTCCGCAATAAAACACCCCCCGCGAAACGCGGCGCGGCGGACGACACAAGAGCGGCAATGGGTGGCACTACAACTGACACTGCTTCTTTTTCAGCAATAAACAGCTATTACAGCGGATTAGTAAGTGATGGAAAAACTCTCCAAGCCGCAAAATTTACTCCTACTAAATTTCAAGTTCAGGACGGCGGAATTCTCGCGGTGGTTAATGGCAATAGAGAAGGTTTAACAAAAAACACTTATGATCTGATTGATTTTGTATAGGGAACGACCATAGTTCCGTCGCAGGTAATTCCCGCGGGAATTACCGCGACAGCATTGCAAATTGATATCGCGTATGGAGATATAGGCAATAAACCTATGCCTGAAACAACTTTTACCATTTCCGCGCCATTAGATAGTTCTCACCCGTGGAGAAGTTTTAAAGCGGCAAATGGAAGGATAATTGATGAAGATGCATTTGCGGCATATCCCGGATCTTACGCCGGTTATAAACAATATTCAAACACCACAACAACAATAACAATACCTACAATGTTATTACTGCCAATAATAAATGATCAGCCTGTAAGACCGGCAATTTATTATTACGGAAAAGTCTATAAATATACAAATAACCCGACTAACGCTGAAACAGGAGGTTTTGGCGGATATAGTGAAGGCATTATAATCCCCCGGGCAAGTGTCTCCATTCCATCAAACGCGTCAAGCATAACATTCAATTTCCAATTTGATCTCAATGGCCCTATTGTACAGTACGGTACAGGAGCGGGAGCTGTATTTGTTCTCGCGAACGAATTCTGGCATCGCTATAGCCTTACAACAAAAACAAACTGACGTAAAACCGTAAAAGACGCCCGCCGCGAACCGGCTGCCATGTTTTTTCCTGATACGCCTTATTCCGCTGTCTTCAAGGAAAGCTTTCCCGGCGGCAGCGTGAATTCGGTATAAAGGAAAATTTCCTTAGGTAAAAAAACGGACTAATATAAATTCTTGGAGATATGGGGATTCGAACCCCAGGCCTATTGATTGCGAACCAATCGCTCTACCAACTGAGCTATATCCCCGATAATTAATATTTAAGCAGTAAGACATGTATTTAGTCAAGTGGTTTTTTATGCTATAATTACGCGTAAGGAAATTCATTTGAGCCTTTTCGATTTATTATGTTACGGTCACGCTATCATCCACGCGCTTATAATGACAGCGTTAGCGGCTGGTATTTTTCTTGAATGGAAACGCGGGAAACGCGGAAGTTCGCTTCCTGACACAGCCAAGATAAAAGTTTCAGTGATTATCCCGGTTCATAATGAAAGCGCGCGCATGGGAGGATTAATCCGCACGCTTTTGGATCAATCATATAACGCGAAAATTATTTTTGTAGATGATCGCTCAAATGATGAAAGCCCCGTTATGCTCGCGCGGTTCGCGGAGGACGCGGCAAAACGAGGAATTGACTGTAAAATTATCACCTTAACAGATAACCCGGGGCCGAATTATAAACAATACGCGCTGTCAAGAGGAATTACAGAAGCGGACGGAGATTACCTCCTCTTCACTGACGGCGACTGCGAAGTGCCGCCTGACTGGGTTCGCCTGATGATCAGCAGGATGGATGAAAAAACCGGAGCTGTCCTTGGCCCGGTTTTCAAAAAAAAACAGGGGAAGGGATTTTTGCCGCTGTTTCAATGTTATGATCATGTGCTTCGTTATAATTTCCTTACAGGCGCTACAGGGCTTGGAGCGGCGGGCGGCGGCTTTGGAAATAACCTCATTGTAAGCAGGAAAGCCCTTGACGCTGTCGGAGGGTATGACGCGATTCCGGCGTCTCCTACAGAAGACGCGGCGCTTATCTCGCAGATACGCGGGAAATATCTTGTACGCGCGATCACAGCAGGCAAAGCGGCGGTGCAGACAGAAGCGGAAAAAACATGGCCGTCTTTTATAAAGCAGTCATTGCGCTGGCATAACGGCGGCCTTTTCAGCCCGGAGATATTGACGCGCCTTAATTACAATCTGCTGGCTTTAATCATCGGCACAGGCATCCTTGTAATTCCGCTGCTGCCTTTATTTCCGGGTCTTTGGCCTCTGCCAGCCGGAGTTCTTTTTAACATGACAACTATCACAATCGCCTCTCTCGCGCTTTACCGCGAAAATTTCCCGTATAACAGATTGCTCCAAAAAACGGGGTACTTCCTTTGTTTTCTTTTTATGCCGTTTTATTTTACTCTGATGACAATAATGAGTTACGCGAAAATAAAAACAACATGGAAGAATGAGGAGCTCAAAATAAAAAGCGGCAGATAACCCGCGGCGCGAAATTATAATCCAAAGATGTTTTATACAATTTGTTTAAGCCAGCCTTTTGGGTCGGGGAGTTTCCCGTACTGTATACCCTTGATCGTATCACGCGTCTCCGCGGTAAGCCCGCCGGTCTGGCCGCTGCCGAATATAACCTTTTTCCCCTGATACGTAATTGAGGTTATGGGTGTAGCCCCGGCGGCGGTTCCGCTGACAAAACATTCTTTTGTTTCCTCAAGAGCTTCGTCTATCGTGATCCTTCGCTCCTGTACCGTTATTCCCCTGTCGCGGGCAAGCTCGATGATGCTTTCCCGCGTGATGCCGGGAAGTATTGTATCCCCAAGAAGCGGCGTAACAAGAACGCCTGATTTTAAATAAAAGAAAATGTTACACGACGAACCTTCTTCAATATACCTGCGGTGAACCGCGTCAAGGAAAATACATTCCATAAAACCGGCTTTCAGCGCGTCTGATTTCGCGAGAGCGGATATCACATAATTTGAGCACGCTTTTATCCAGCCTGTGCCGTTAGGTGTCGCGCGAATCATGTCTGTTACAACAGCGTCAGAAGAGCCTGATGAAAAGTAACTGCTGACGGAAGTATTAATTACCATTACATAGGGATTGCAGGATAAGTTTACCCCGATGCCTCCTTCTGAAATCGTAAACGGCCTTATATAGATTGCGTCCGCTGTCATATACGAATCTTTTTCCCAGTCAGTTTTATAATCAAGCGAAAACCCCAAAGCGGCGTTTCGCTTAACAGTTTCTTTACACGAGGCAAGAAATAAATCCTCCGGGAACGGGGGCATTCGCAGTCCTTCCATCGAGCGCGCGAAACGCGCCGCGTTTTTATCGGGCCTGAAAATAGCGAGTCCTCCGCTTTTTTGCGGAAAAGCTTTTAATCCTTCAAAACACGCGAGCCCGTATTGGGTAGTATAATTCACCAAAGGCATATCAGCGTAACAGTTGCGGGAATTTTCCAGTTCAAGGCGATCCTCGCCGCTCATCGCCGCTTCCTCCTGCGGCGTCTTATGCGGTTTTTCCAGATACTCCTGATCCCACTTGCCTTCAGAGTATTTCGCGCGATATGTGACAGGATATGTGTTTAAAGCGAAAGCCATAATTGCTCCTTATATATATTTTTAACGCACTACTCCGTCAGAAATGATCGATGTGCTCACATGACTTCCGTTAAGGCATAATTTTTCCGCGCCTGAATACACAATTCCGCCTTTCACCGTTATGGGATAGGATAAAAATTCATCAATATCAATTTCCGCCGGAGCGGGTTTTCCGTCTTCTCCCTCAGGAAGGAACCGCGTTCCGGTCGGATGTGAGCCGGCGTCTAATACTTCGCAGCGCTCTGAGGAATTAACTCCGCCGTTATCTCCAGCCGCGAGAAGCATCCCTCTTGACTCAATACCCCGGAGTTTCGCGGGTTTTAGATTGTACGCCAGAATTATTTTTTTCCCAAGCAATTCATCTTCTGTGTAAAACTGAACAAGCCCTGAAACAATCTGCCGCTCTTCCCGGCTTCCTGTTACACCCTCTCCTGTTTCAAGGCGCAGGATGTATAACTTGTCCGCTTTAGGATGACGCTCAACCTTTTCGATTTTCGCAACGCGCAGATCCATCACAGAAGAGAATGATTTACGCGTTCGCTCTTTCTCTCCCTGCCGCGCGGGCTCAAGCCTCTCTTTCTGTGTTCCGGCGTAACGCTCCTTTAAAATGTCAATCTGCTTGTCCTCAAGTCTGGAAAAAAGCACTTCGCATTTAATCAGCGCCCCGTCCAATCCCTCAGGCGCGCCGATATTGTCCCATGAAAGGTTTTCCCTGTGTTTAAGGCCGAAAAACGAAGCGGTCTTCGCGGCGGCGAAAGGCATGTAAGGCTCTGTCAAAACGCAGAGATCGCGCACAACGTAAGTCAGGTCACGGATCACTGACATTGCCTTTCGCGGATTTTCATTGCGCAGCTTCCACGGCTCATTGTCCTGAAAATATTTATTAGCGAAAGACGAAAGCTCAAATATTTCCCTGAAGGCATCCCTTAACTCAGCCCTCTCAAGTTTTCCGGTGATTGATTTTTCTCTTGTCCTGACTTCCGTCCAGAAAGCGCTGTCATCCGGTCCGTTTTTCTCAGGGACTCTGCCGCCATAATAGCGCGTAACGAACGACAGCGTTCTGTTTACAAGGTTTCCGTAATTGCCAATCAGCTCTCCATTAACTTTCTCTTTAAAGTCGCTCCATGTAAACATCGCGTCCGATCTTTCAGGGCGGCAGTAAAATAAATAGAAACGCCAGATATCAGAAGGAATTCCGGTTTCCATCGCGTCTGTCCCGAAAACGCCTACTCCTCTTGATTTTGAAAACTTCCCGTCTTCGTAGTTAAGATACTCTGAGCTTGACATGTGATGCAGCATTGTCCAGTTGTCCGCGCTCCCTAAAAGGCTCGAGGGAAAAATCACAGTATGAAACGGAATGTTGTCTTTTCCGATAAACTGGAACAGCTCAACATCAGAAGGGCTTTTCCACCAGTAATCGAGAAATTCGCGCCATGATGCCCATTTTTTTTCGCTGCCGGGATTCAAGCCTGAAAAAACCGTCTCCCTTCCCGCGGCGAGGTCTTCACCTAACGTTCCAGTAATGGAAATATAGCCTATCGGAGCGTCGAACCATACGTAGAACACTTTATTCTCGTAGCCCGGTCTCGGTTCCCCAAGCGGTAGTTTCCATGGCACGGGAATCCCCCATTTTAAATCGCGCGTAATTGCCCGCTCTTTGAGCCCGTCGCGTATCCAGCTTAATGTCATCTGCACAGCGTTATGCGCCCAGAAGCCGTCCGAGGAAGCGGCCTTTATCCATTTTTCAAGTTTATCTTTTATTCCGGGAAGATCGATATAAAGATGGTTAGTTTCCTGTAACGCCGGCTCGCTGCCGCACGCGGAACACTGAGGCTCTTTTAAATCCGTCGGATCGAGGAGCTTTCCGCACGCCTCGCACTGATCGCCCCGCGCGGCGGCGCTCCCGCACACAGGGCATACTCCGCGGATAAAACGATCAGCGAGAAACTTTTTACATTTCGCGCAGAAAAACTGCTCAATGGTTTTTTCGTTAATAAGGCCCGCTTTATCCAGTTTAAGAAAAATATCCTGCGTTACTTCTGTTTGGATCAAAGTAGAAGTGCGCCCGAATTTGTCAAAAGCGATGTTAAACCATCTGTAAATATCCGCGTGAATTTCGTGATAACGATCGCAGAGCTCTTTAGGGCTTATACCTTCTTCCGCCGCTCTGTTTTCTGTCGCAGTGCCGTACTCGTCAGTTCCGCAGATGTAAAGGGTTTCATAGCGCGAAAGCCTGCAAAAACGCGCGAAAGCGTCCGCCGAAAGCACCTGAATAAGATTTCCAAGATGCGGTTCATTGTTTACATATGGCAGCGCCGATGTAATTAATCGTCTTTTCATATTGTAATAGTACAGAAAAACGCCGGTACAGGCAATAACATTTATATAAAGTTATAAAAATATTACGCGCTGAAGATTCAACGGGATGTTCTTTTACGATCACCCCCGCGCGGGATTAATGAGAAAACTTCAGCGAAAACTCATTTGTCCAGGATTCGCCGCCGTTAAGAGAAATTGAGAAAACAGGTAATATACGCGTCGCCTGATAATAACCGCCGCGGAAAACAGGCATTAGATAACCGGAGAAAACATTAGCGGAAGAAAAAATGATCTGCGCTTCGTTTTCAACATCAAGCATTTTCAGGTTATTGGCGTTCAGTTTTTTATCTACAGCGGCATCCTTTCCCTCATCATCGGTAGTATAAAAACGGATATATTCATCGGTAACTCCCGCGAAAGAAAAATTAATTTCCGCGATAAAATTAAACTTCTGCGCGTTAACATCGGTATTCTTTAATGTATAATAAACTGTTAATAAATCTTTTTTAAATGAGTAGCATTTATTTATCTCGATAAAGCCGAATATCTCACTGCCGTTAGCCGCGAGCCGGAAACACGATTTTCCCTTTTTATCCTGCGCAAGCGCCTCATAATGGCTTTCATAACAGAAACGCGTTTTATCACTGCTGAAAATAAGATCTTCATCGCAAAGGGAATCAATCATTGACTCGCGCGCGAACTTGCGGACAGACGGCTCGTATTTATCAGCATCTTCTGACGCGCTGTCTTTTTTGGATTTCTGGCTCTGCGTGTTTTTAACAGGCTGTTTTATATACGGCGTAATCTTAGTGTCTGAAGCTATTATTATATCCGCGAACGCGATCCTCCGGCTTTTTTTACCAGCGCCTGAGGAATCGCTGTAAGTACCGCAGTCAAGATAGTTCCAGCCTTTTGGCATGTAATCAAGCTCAAAAATCCCGGCGCCTTTTTGCTGTATGTAACAGTTTATCAGTGAGCCCTGAAAAAGAAACTCATTCAACCCGTCAAAATCAAAATCATGCTGTATAAGCGATGTTATTACTTTCTCGTTTCCCCTTGAAAGTTTTTCCGCGCGTAAAAGCGAACGGTAGGCTGTCTTGCGGAGATCGCTTCGCAGATACCCGTCTCCTGCGGAAAAAAGACTCGCTCCCTGCGCCTTCCACAGCTCCTCTCTCGCGTTCAGTTTTCTGGCTTTATCTCCTTTTAACTGGCTGATAAGAACATTTGTAAATACCATCTTTGAGTAAATGCCGCTCGACTCCGCGTTTTCAATCAGGAACCGGCGCGGTGACAGCCCGTTTCCCTGCGCCGATGAATCAGGGAAGCTTCCTTTCTTAAAAACTTTTAATTTTTTAATAATTTTAGAAGGCAGCGCGGTTTCTATAATATTGCCTGAGAGCGTAATTTCCTCGAAGAAACGGTTCCACGCTGTATCAGGCGCTTCTTCGGGAGAGGATGAAATCTTATCGGGAAAAATACATATAATCCTGTCGAGTGAGCAATTGCCGGCGGAGGCAGGCGCTTTAATATCACGCGAAACAGAATCTTTTTTTCCGGCGTTCTTTATATTCCTGTCAGCGGGTTTTTTACTTTCAGTTCCGGCGGAATCATCCTCTGCCATGCCGCTGTCTGACAGTTTTTTATTTAACAGCGTAAACACATAGGAAAAGCTTTTTGTCTCAAGCTCTTTTTCTACAGACAGCGACACAGGAAAGATAATAATCAGTTTCCCCTGATCCTCGCTTATACACGGCAGAAAAAGCCGCTCATTATTAAGACCCGCCAGAATAAACTGATCCTGTGAAAGAAATGTATAATCCATCTCGCTTGCGCATAACGCTGTAACCAAGGGCTGCTCCCAGTCAAAGCCCGGTATCCAGCAGCCTTGCGGCCTTTTGCCAAAGTGCGTTCTAAGGTATGTGGTCATAAGCTCAATTTGCCCGATTCTGTCCTGAAGCGGAATAATCGGAAAACTGGGCTCGTAAAAACCGCCTCCGAGAATCTCCGCCTGCTTGCGGGAAACCATATCTTCTATAAGCATGAAAAATTCGGGATGATTCCTTTCCACCCAGTAAAGTAAAATGCCGGAGTAATGCAGAACAGCCTGAATGTTTGAATAACGGTTCAGGTTTGTAATAAAAGGACGCATTTTATTTTCATAGACATATTTAAATTCACTCTCATCCGCTCCGATAGGAACATGCGCGTGAGAACCCAGAATTAATTGATTTCTGATATTTTCACTCACCCTGCGTTTATCATCCTGAATAATAATATTGACGCGGTAGAAAAAACCATGGATAAAATCCCCATTGTAATAAGAACCAATGGCTTGCCCTGCATAAAAGCCGGAACAGCCTCAAGCGCCGCTCTCTTGCGTATTTCCCTGATAATTAAATTTATCAGAAAAACGCCGAATACAAAACCAAAGGATAAAAGGACTGTTTCCAGAATATTAGCGGCGACATTAATACACACAAACGCTGAAACTGCCGTTATGCCGCCGGGAAATTTAATAATGGATTCGTTTTTAGCGTCCTTGTTAAATATATAACGGAAAACCAGATATTCAAACCCGTCATACAGAATCGCGCTGACAGGAAACAGCAGAATGTAAAGCAGAAGCCCCGGAAATAAAGATGAGAACAGCGTTGAGAATAAAACCCATAAAAGGATAACTGTTAAAAAAATCAGGCAAAGCTTAACAAGACTTGATAAATAAAACGGAGCTTTTGACTCAACAATCCCGCTGATGCCAAGAGCGCATTGCAGCGCCAGATTAATTGTGAAAGCCGAATATATCAATAAGCTAAACGGTATGCCGCTCATTTGTGTTCTCCCGGAAAGAGTTTCGCTTTGCCGTATTGATACAGGCATGTAACATATCCCAATAGTATAAACGCTCCCGCGGAATGTGAGAATATGCCTATGGGGAAAAAGGCGTTTTCCCTGAAATACATAATCGTTATCATTCCCTGATACGTTCCGGGGAATGATAATGAGCTGTAAGACAGCGGCTCCCTGATTATCGCGAAAACAATCAGTAATATCGAAAGTGAGACTGCCTGAGAGACCGCGTTCGATATATGATCAAAAATTTCCGAAGAAGAATTCTGAGAAATGAACGCGCCCTGCTTTTTCGCGTCGCCTTCCGGCGGAATTCCCGCAGGGGTAATATTCTGAATAATTCCCGAAGCCGCGCAGAAAAGAGGAACAAGTAAAAGCGGCAGGAAAACTTCCAGCGCCGCGAACGGGCACAACAGCCAGAAAAGAAGGATGTATACGCTGGAAAAAAAAGAGGCGACGCAGGTAAAAACAGGGAACCTTCCGTGAACCGGAAAAAAACTGTGCCCTAAAGATGATAATAAAAAAGCGTAAGTCAATGTAGAAAGACCATATACCCAGAATAAGCTTCCGGCGACTGTAATTGCCCAGGAAAGGCGGGCGGATGCGATAACCAGAAGGCTGGCTCCTGTTAATCCGCCCAGAGGAGAGAGGGAACTCCAAAATGAATACTGACGGCTTAAATTCATCTTCTGGCTCCTTCTGTAACGCCTGACGCTGTATCCTCGATCCTTTTGATATATGTTTTAAAAATACTTTCCGGAATATCGTCAAAAACCTGAGCGGCGTGAGCGCTTAACGGGATTACATCGTTAACGGTGCCGTTAGGTGAAACTATAGCGCCGAGCGGAAGAAGGATGCCGTCATGGAAGAGAGTAAAAACAAACATTTTATCAGGGGAGTTATACATTAAATACCAGTATCCAAGAATTCCAGCGTTAGCTGTTTTTACCTGAGTATGCGCGGCAACCCTTCTTGAGTCATTGTTGTGGATAAGCACGTTATTTACAGTGCGCATAAGATTGAATGTCTGCGGCTGCTGAGTCAGAATCCAGAACAGGGAGGTTAGTATAAGAAGCCCTATTATCCAGCCGTAGAATAGAGCTTTGTTTTTTAATTTCTTGATCTCTTCCAGCCATGATAAAAGCATGTTTATCAGTTTTGAGTTTTTACCGGGTCTTTTACGTTTCTTCGCGCTGCTCATAACAAATTTTCTCCGGTGCTGTCAGAATCATCGAACCGCAGATTTTTAAAAAGGAATTTCCCGCTTTTATCGCCGCCGCTTCGTGAAAGAAAGAATTTATCCTCAATAACGCGGATAAGGGGAGTTAAACTGTTTGTAACGGCAAGAGCGATAAAACAGCCTGAGTACTCAAGGCATATATAACGGAAAAACCATGACAGAACTGCGTTTAACACTACAGTGAACAGAACGCCGCCCTTTAATTTCGCGCTGCTCGAAGGTTCCGCGGCAAGGATGAAAGCGGTCATTAATGTTCCGCCGGAGAATAACCCGTATAATACATCTCCGTTCCAGAATCCCGCGCTTAAATCGCCTGCCATGCGTATAAAAAAACTGTAAACGGCAAGAAAAACCAGAGGTATCCAGCTCCGGTTAACGCCAAATGCTGTAATTATAACAGTGCCGATTAAAAGCGCGAAAATCCCCCTGTCTGTTATAAGGCCCTGCGCGCTGTTAAAGAAAAGATCGATATAACCGTAAGGGAGCTGCACACCAGCCGCGGAAAAAACATAGCCGTTTAAAAAATCGGCGACAGCGTTGCCCGCCGGGCTCGCGTTATCCGAAAAAATATTTTGAGAGACAGAAACTGAATCGCCAAGCGCCTTTAAAAAAGCGGACGGCCATGAAAAACGAATCAAAAGCCAGCCGCCGACAGCAGGGTTAAGCCAGTTCGATCCAAGGCCGCCAAAACAATGCTTAACAACAGCGATCGCGAAAAAGGACGCTAAAACAACGTGAAAAGGATGAATATGGTTCGGCAGAAGTAAAGTGAGAATTAACGCGGTTGCCGCCGCGCTTCCGTCTTTTATTTTATTTATTCCGCTCTTTTTAAATGTAAACAGAAACTCGGTTAAGACAGATGTGACAACCGCGGTAAGAGCGATAATAACCGACATCCCTTCATCGCTAAAAGCGGACTGTATTACGCAGGCGAACGCGCAGCCGCAAATCAGCCACATCCTCCCGGCGCTCGGAGTGGAGATATTTATCTGGGGTTTGCTTAAAAACATTATATTCTGATCAGGCACCGCGGGCCTCCTCGCCTTGCGGCTTATTAGCGGAAGCGGAAGTCTGACTGAGCAGATTTTCTTCAAGGATAGTTTCGAGTAACGGAATGCCGGACGGACAGGCGATTCTGCAACATCCGCAGCCCTGGCAGTTTATAACTGTATTTTTTACATTCTCATGGGATTTAATCAGCTTGTATATATGCTGCGGATCAAGACCTACGGGGCAGACAGCCCGGCATTCACCGCAGTTAATGCAGTTCCGCGCGCTGTGTTTGACAGCCTGAGGCT
>JGI24695J34938_10002903_pt1 | contig 12456 bp, 9 predicted proteins | sample TergutCo191P3_FD_34938 | JGI IMG/M metagenome (IMG submission 34938) | reverse complement strand
CAAAGACCGGAAGAAATTTTATGCGCCGGAGTAGTTTCCGTAAAAACCGGAAGCAGGATCATCAGAGCGGCAAGACGGCAGACAAGCACGATACCGAGCATAAGACCTTCCGCCTTTAACGAACCTGCGCCGCTCAGCAGCGGAAAAAAATCAGGTATTAAAGGTTTTAAAATAAAAGTATCGCCGGGACCGAAGATCATCTGCATTAAAATAATAATTGCCGCTAACAATGTAAGATTTTTGAATAAAATAAATCCGCGAAAAGGAATTTTAACAAATATTCGTATAACGGCGGAAAAAACAAGCAAACAAATTGTCAGATAAAGTTTATCTGTTAAAAATATCAGAACAGTAAAAATTAAAATAAAAAACAATTTAATTCTCGCGTCAAGCGCGTTAAAAAAAGACATGATCACCTTATTAAAAAATATTTTATAATAAACTATATACAAAATTGTAATAATATGCTATACTGAAAGTAATTCATACAAAAAGGAGAGAATGAATGACTGATGCAAAAACACGCCTGGCAAACAGAGAGAGGCAGAGGAAGTACCGTGAAGCGCACAGGGAAGAAATTAACCGGCAGCGGAAAGACAGGTACAACGATCGCATAGCGGCGGGGAAATGTCCGCGCTGCGGCGGCAAGGTTAAAAAAGGCTATACACTTTGCGCGGATTGCTGCGATTACCAAGCCGGCTTAAACCGAAAGTACGCCAATGACAAGAAAAAATCAACGGCGAAAAAAGCAGTAAAGGTTACGGTAAAAAAAGCCGCAGTTAAAAAACCCGCCGCAAAGGCGAAACCGAAAGGAAAAGCCAAATAAAATTGTTAAGGAACAGTGTTTAAAGAAACCGTGCGTCAAGCGCGGTTTTTTTTTGCATACGCATTAAACATTTTTCGAAACTAACCGAGTTTTGAAAAGTGCTCAATTATTATCTTCATGATTAAAAGGAAGTTCATTCTGAGGTTCGGGCATTATGGTTTGTGTTAAAAGTTTATTAATGATTCCGGCGTTATCAAGAAGGCTGGATACAGATTGATTCTGATGAAGCCGCGAAATTACATGCGCGAAAAGACGGGAAATATTCACGTTAACATACCATTCGCGGTTAATGACATCTTCCTGATAAACGGCATTAGTTCCGATAATTCTGTAGAAGAGTCCTTCTTTATACGCTTCGTCAAAATGATTTATAGCGTTACCTGAAAAAAGCGGAAGACTGATGGCGCAGATTATTTTACGCGCGCCGTTTTCTTTAAGCAGCCTCATGCCTTTGATCAAAGTGCCGCCTGTTCCTAGCATATCATCCGCCATAAAAACAGTTTTATCTTTAACGCTTCCCAGCAAACGTATCTGAGAAATGTTAGACGAAGACGCGTCCTTGGCAAGTTTCGAGTAATCTCTTTCTTTGTATAAAAGAGCCAGAGGTTTTTTCAGCGACGAAGCGTAAAATTTATTTCTGTCAACCGCTCCCGTGTCCGGAGAGACAACGACAAAATCATCGTTTAAAATTCCTTCCATCTTTGTAAGAGTATGAATAATCTGATAACTCGCGTGAAGATTTTCAAGGCGTATTTTGTCAAACGCGTTTGTAATATCCCTTGAATGAATATCAAGAGTGATGATTTGATTTACTCCAAGGCTTTCAAAAATTTTGCCGATACGGCTTGCCGATAACCCTTCTCTGCCTTTCGCTTTGTGCTGGCGCGCGTAAGGATAATTCGGAATAACAAGAGTGATGCGCTCGGCTCCCGCCTGCCTGACTGCGTCGATTGTAACGAAAATCGTCATAAGATGATCATTGGTCGAAAGCCTTGTTTCCACTCCGCTTGAAAATTTTACCGGAAAACGATTTTCGACATCCTGAAAAATATAAACATCCTTGCCTCGGATCGATTCTTCTATTTCCGATTTTATTTCTCCGTTTGGAAACTGCGTAAATTTAGTTATAACTTTGATTTCGTTGTTTTTATTGCTTCCGCTCTGAGACATTGATCCGCGCGCCGCAAGTATGTTTATTAAATCGATTTGAATTTCCGCCTGATTGATGTCGATCGAATAACGCCTGGCAATATCACCAGCAACCTGCTTGCGGCTGTGACGGTACTTGGAACGCAGATGCTCAATTACTTCATTGGCAAAATTCTCCCCGCCGGGACAGGCGATAATTGCAAGGTTAGCAGGGTTAAAATATTTCATGGTTTAATTATTTTTATCATAAATACAATGACCAGATCAAGTGGGGAGAAGAAATAAAAATTGCGCCTTACAAACTGTCCGCCGCCCACGAACGGCTTCTATCCACAGCTCTGTGCCAGTTCTTGATTAAAGTTTCGCGTTTTTCAGGAAGCATTTTCGGACTAAAGATTGTGTCTTCATGCCAATTGCTTTTTACTTCGCCGGTATTTTTCCATACACCCGCGGTTATTCCGGCAAGGCAGGCGGCTCCGAGAGCTGTCGTTTCGCGGACAACGGGGCGGATAATTTCGGCGCGGCAGATATCAGATTGAAACTGCATTAAAAATTTATCGCGGCTCGCTACTCCGTCGGCTTTTAATTCTTTTAAGGAAACATTTATTCCGTTATCTGATAAATCGTTCTGCATCGCGTTTAAAAGATCCATTACCTGATACGCGATTGATTCCTGCGCCGCTCTTATGATGTGCGCCCGCTTCGTGCCTCGGGTAATTCCGACGATGCAGCCGCGGGCGTACATGTCCCAATACGGCGCGCCGAGCCCGGTAAACGCGGGAACAAGATAAACGCCGCCTGTGTCATCAACCTTACCGGCAAAAAATTCGCTGTCCGCGCTGTCGGTGATAATTCTTAATTCATCGCGCAGCCATTGAATAACGGCGCCGCCTGTAAAAACAGAGCCTTCAAGCGCGTACTGTACATTTTTATCAAAACCCGCGGCGATAGTCGTTAACAGCCCGTTTCTGCTTGCAATCGCCTGAGAGCCTGAGTTCATCAATAAAAAACATCCGGTGCCGTAAGTGCATTTCGCGTCACCCTTTTCAAAACAACACTGCCCGAAAAGCGCCGCCTGCTGATCGCCTGCGTTACCTGCAATCGGAATTTCAACGCCGTCAATATACGCAGACGTAAAAATTGAACCTGACGGTTTTACCTGCGGCAGCATCGCGCGCGGAATGTCAAGCGCGTCAAGAAGCTTATCGTCCCAATCGAGTTTATGTATATCGAAGATCATAGTGCGGCTCGCGTTTGTATAATCCGTAACATGAGCTTTGCCGCCGGATAAAATCCAAATGAGCCATGTGTCAACAGTGCCGAAAAGTATTTCGCCGTTTTTCGCCCGCTCTCTCGCTCCATCAACTTTATCTAAAATCCATTTTATTTTTGTTCCGGAAAAATACGCGTCAGGAATTAGTCCCGTTGTTTTTGTAATATAATCACCGTATTGGTTTTTCAACGAATCGACAATTGCCGATGTCCTTCTGCACTGCCAGACAATCGCGTTATAAATCGGAAGCCCCGTGTTTTTATCCCATAGAATTGTCGTCTCACGCTGGTTTGTGATGCCGATAGCGGCGATATCTTTCGCGTTTATTTTTGTCTTTGCGATTAGATCGGTCATTACAGAATGCTGAGTTGAATATATTTCCATCGGATCATGCTCGACCCATCCTTCGTAAGGATAAATCTGTTTAAACTCTTTCTGCCGGACATCGATAATATTTTGTTCATGATCAAATAGAATCGCTCTTGAACTTGTCGTTCCCTGATCTAATGATAATATATATTTTCCCATATTTCCGCCTTGCATAAATTATTTAATTATGTATTGATTATAACATGAAATCATATGAACCATGTAATAAAAACGCTTCGCCCGAAGCGCGGGATTTATTAAATTACCTTTCCGATCTTCGCGGGAAAGGCATCCTTCTAGGACAGCATACGCAGACTCCCGCTCAGGAAGAGCTTGCGTATATAAAAGAAGTAACAGGAAAAGCTCCGGCTCTCTGCGGTTTTGAGCTGCTGGCATATTCGCCTAATATTAATTATAAAGAAAGCGACGAAGAGTGCCTTACCGAAGTGAGGGAAAATCAACACACATTAAAGACAGCTCACGAATGGGCGCAGCGCAAAGGAATCATCACTTTTACATGGCACTGGTTCTCGCCGCTCTACGGAAAAGGTAAAGCGTTTTATCAGGAAAAAACAGAATGGGACGCAAGGCTTGCGCTGCAGGAAGGAACTCTGGAAAGAAACGCGTTTTTAAAAGATATGGACGAAATGGCGATACTGCTTGAACCGTTTAAAGAAAAAAAAATCCCGATTCTGTGGCGGCCTTTTCATGAAGCCGAAGGGCATTGGTTCTGGTGGGGCAATAAGGGACCGCAGACAGCGAAAGAGCTTTATTTGGAAATGTATAATAGATTTGTATATGTTCATAAATTAAATAATTTAATATGGGTGTGGAACTCTCCTGTCCCTGAAGGTTATGTCGGCGATGATTACTGCGACGTAATTTCACGTGACGTATATCTGCCGAAAAATGTCCACAGCGATCTTCTAGAAAGCTACGAAGAATTAATTCTTATAACAAAGGCCGATAAAATTACTGCTCTTGGCGAAACGGGCCCGCTTCCGGGAATGCAGGCTCTTTCGAAATCGCGCATCCCCTGGACATGGTTTATGACATGGAGCAAGGGGGTTTGCCGCGAAGATGTAACAAGCCGCGAAGAATTGATAGCGGCTTACAATTCCGACTACGGTATAACATTGGATAAATTACCTAAGCTTTATTAATAAGGAAAATTTTTACCGCCGGCTTTAATCTATACTCAATAATACCGGCGTGTAAGGAATTAATTCTATGTTTGTTGTATCGGCTCTTTCGCCTGTGATTAAATTAACCGCGTTTCCTGCAGGTCTTTCGTTTACGAGCAGTCTGACGGATTTTTTACCGCTCCAGTCATAATTACAAATATTTACAATGAGTTTGCCGCTGTAAACCGCGCTTTGCCATTCGATGCCATAGACGGGATTTCCTGTACCGTTATCTGTCAATGTAACTTTGTTTAAGCTGTTTTCTGTTAACATGTTTTTAACTGCCGCGTGAAGATCCGTTTCTGTTACAGAATAAGCCGATCTGATTATCACGGAATTTTCCATAATGTAGTTTCTGTCCGCATTTTCGATTGTCCTGTTATAAAAATCCCTCGAAAGCGAATTTTCTCCGATTACAAGCACTTTGCCGCCGCGCTGAATAAAAGTTTTAATAGCGCCTAACGTTCCGGGCATTACATGAATTGCCGCTGGAATTATTATTATTTTATAACTTGCGAAATCTAAAGCAGCCAGTTGTTTCTCGGTAATAAAAGCCGCCTTCTGTCCGTTAAATATTAAACTTTTATACGCTTTATCCGCAGTATCAAAATAAGCTTGATCATAAATTCGCGCTGGAGTCGAAAATAAAATCGCGCACTGAGCGGGTTCGTTTTGCAGGGCTGTCACTTCGTAAGCAAGACGGTTAAGATCGAGGTTTGTTCTTCCAACCGCCGACACTACATCAGGGCGGTGCAGGATGCTTCCCGCGAAGTCGCTGTTTTTTTCGTGGGTTCTCTCCCACACCCAGATAACCGAGGCGGTCCTTCCGTGAACAGCGCCCTGCCAAATATCGGCGCGGGCATGCATTGCCTGCTGCGGAATATAATCCCCTGCTCTGTCTTCTATTATATGATCCTCGGAATTAAATACCGGCATTTTTTTTAAAGATATTAACAGATCATACCACTTCATTTTTGACGTGATTCCGCCGTCATTTCTGAATAAAAGATTGTAAGCGTCGTTTCCGTTAAATTGGCTGAACCGCGAAAATTGTTCGGGATCAATTCCCCAGCGCAAGGCTGTTCTTCCGCCTCCGGGAGACAAAACAGCGTCCATGATTTTCGCGTGAACCGGAACGTTAGGTGCAGTTCTTTTTACAAGGTCTGCCATCCATTCATGCCAGCCGCCGAAAACTTTATCGTTAAACGAAACCCAGTCGTAAAAGCGGGGTGAAGCTTCGTTTTCTTTCGGCATAGGAACAGCATCAAAACTTCTGTAGTTTGTTCCGTAAATTCTGTTTAAGTTTTCTGCCGAACCGTGGGTTTCAGCCAAAAATTCTGTCCACATTAAATTGATAACGGAATTCTTGTTATTAACATTAAAATTTCTTGCCGTAGAAAAAACAGGTTCGTTGGAAAGGCAGACGCTGTTAAGCGATCTGTAATTTTTTATTCTCTCCATTACGCCTGTAATGTGAGTTTCTATTACTTTTTTCGCCTCCGGATCAAACATATTAAATTTTAAAAAATAATCGCTTCTTTCGTTTAAATGCGGAAATTTCCGCAAAACCCACTGCGGAAAATAATGCGGAGACAGAAGAACATCTACTCTTACATTGTATTTTTCTGCTTCGCGCAGAATGTTTTCGATTTTTTCTACGCCTTGAGCATTAAACGCATAACCTCCGTCATGTTCAATTACTGTATGCCATGGACCGACTTCGGTTTGTATGATGTCCGCGCCGTATCCTGTCATTTTAGGTATGTCATTTACAATTTGGTCAAAGTGTCCGTAACCTGTAAAAAATAAAGGGCGCGTAACAGCATTGCCCGTAACGGGATTTACAGCTCTTCCGATCATTGAGCCGCCGCGAATCTCGATATTTCCCGTAACAAACCGGGTAACTTCCCGCGCCTTTTTTGTTCCGTCAAGATACGCGTTAAGAGCGTTTATCGCGTTAGAGCTTAACTCTTCAAGGCAGGAAACTCCGTAAAAAGCCCTGGAAAAATTCCTGTGCTGTAAATCATCCCTTACAAACCCGATAAAATCTTTAATAACAGTATAATCTACCATTTCATAATCGACGGCGATTCTTCTTTCTTTGCATAAACCTATCAATCTTTCTATTTCGGGTAATTTTACAGTTTCGATTTCGCGTAACTTATTTTCTATGCCTGACCTGCTAAAAATATTTCCCGATGTCGAACAGGCGAAAATAATCATTAAAAATAAAAAGCATAAAATGATTGTATTAATTTTAAAAATAATTTTTTTAGACATATCATTTCTCCGCGTTATTAATATACTTTATAAAATTTTTCCAATCTTCGCGTCCAAGGTAATGAGCGCCGCTTCTTACATGATACGCGATATTTCCTTCGCAATATGTTTTTCCGATAACAGGTTCTTCATCATCGATTATTAAACCTTTGTATCCAAGTTTAGTCCAGACTTCGCCCGCTTTTTTACAGCCAAGAAATTCCGAGCATGGGTCTGCCCATGCATCATCTGTAGCGGAAGAAACATAGACATTTCTCGGAGCGCAGGAGGCAATTAAAAAATGCTGATCAAACGGCAGGGAATCTTCGTTATCTGCAAATTTTTTAAAACCGGATTTAAACCAGAACGGAAACACATCAGTAATATTTCGGATTGTTTCTCCATTTTTTCCGCGCGATAAAGCGGCGCCGCAGCATCCTGAATTATTGGCAATGATATATTTAAAACGAGTATCCAAAGCACCGGTAAGAAGAGCTGTTTTTCCAAGCCGCGAATGTCCGGCGATTGCGGCGCGGTTTTTGTCAAGTTCGGGCAATGTAAACGCAAAATCCGTTACGCGCAATGCAGCCCATGCCCAAAGCGCAATCTTTCCGCACTCCGTGTTATCTTTAATTCCAAGCGCAGCGGGCAAACCGTTAGAAAAATCTGCGTTATCCGAAGCGGCATCCTCATAACAAAAAGATAAAATGCCAAAACCATTATCGATAATTTCTTCGCATGGTAAAAATTTATCCGGTATATTCCGGCTAAAGCTGATATAAACAAAAAAAGGCACGTTTTTGGAGTTCGCGGGAATTACAACACTTACAGGAAGAGTAAATAAATTACCGCCGGCTGACGTGATATTAAGAAAAACTTTTTTAAGCGGCGCTTTTCCAGCGCAGAATTCATTATCGGTTTCGCTGATAACCCATTCTAATTTTTTCGGCGCAGGAGGTAAAAAACCATATTCTTCTTCGCAGAGTATTTTTATAATCTGTTCCTTGCGTTCCTGCCATCCATCCCCGTTTTGCCAAATTTCCGGTAAATTGCGCATAATCGCTTGTCTCCGCATAAAATTTTCATTTTAAATAATGAAGTTGTTCGATAACTTCAGTTATTGAACAATTTCCTTGCAAAAATGCATTTTTGTAAAGCTTTAGCCTGAAAAAATGCAGGACTTGTGAGACAACTAACCGAGTTGTCGAACAAGTCTAATAATATATTATTCTTGTAAAAATACAAGAATGAGCATACAATGATTTGTAATGGATCTAAAAGCGCGGGTGTCGGTTACAGGCAATCAATTTACGGTAAACAGCAAAAGAATTTGGTTTAACGGAGTAAATACGCCGTGGAATAAATGGAATGATTTTGGCGGCGGTTATGATGACGCGTGGTGGGACATTCATTTTAAAGAATTGCACAGCGCGGGAATTAACGCGGTAAGGGTGTGGATTAACTGCAACAACGATAACGGCGCAATCAATATAGAAGACAGCGGAATAATTAAAGGCGTCAGTCAAAAGCACTGGGCTGATTTGGATAAGTTTTTTCTGACAGCGGAACGTTATCAAAAATATATAAAAGCCACCCTTGTTTCTTTTGATCATTTTAAGGATACCGGCAAAAGACCGTCTGCCGAAAAATGGCGTAACATGTTAAAAAATGATGCGGCGGTAAAATCATTCGCCGATAACTACACAACGCAATTTGCAAAGCGTTATGGTGATAATCCCATTCTTTGGTGTATCGATATCTGCAATGAACCAGACTGGGTTTATGAAAATCCCGAATGCGGAAAAATCGAATGGGAGAGAATCTCTTATTTTTTCGCTGTTAACGCTGCCGCCATTCACGAGAATTGCAAAACGCTTGTAACTGTCGGAATGAGTTTTCCCAAATACAATTCGGATTATGAAAAAAGCGAAGGAAATAAATTATCGGATAATTTTTTACAAAACCTTTATTCAAATAAAAACGCGTATCTTGATTTTTGGTCGCAGCATTATTACGACTGGGTAGGCGCTCACTACGGCGTGCCGTTCTATAAAAATCCGTACGGTCCTCAGCCGGAAGGATTCGGGCTGGATTCATCAAAACCCGCCGTTATCGGCGAATGCGCGGCGCTCGGCTCGAAGGGAAAAACCGCGGGAACCGAAAATAACACCATCATCACGGATTACGAAAACGCGTTTTTAAACGGCTGGCAGGGAGTAATGCCCTGGACTTCCAACGGCGTAGACGGCTGCGGAAATTTTAACGATTTAAAACCCGCGACAGAATTTATGGCGGCAAAGTACAAAGAATTTATTTTTCCGTCAGCTTAATTTTTTACAAAATTTTTTAACATAAAATATTATAATAAAGGAGAATGAAAATGAAAAAATTATTTTTATTGGCTATCGTTGTTATGATTTGCGGTTTTTGCGGCTGCGCAAAAAATTCAAACAGCGAAAAAACAATCGAACCGTTCCGCATTTACATTGAGGATAATCAATTTATGGTTGACGGAAAACGAATTTGGATAAACGGAGTTAATACGCCGTGGTATAAATGGGACGAATTCGGTTCTGTAAGCAACTGGAATCAATATGATGAAATTTGGTGGGATGAAGAATTTGAAATTTTAAAAGAAGCGGGCATAAACGCGGTGCGCATTTGGATAAGCTGCAAAAACGACGCGAATTATAATCCGCCGATAGAAATTACCGACGACGGTTTAATTACCGGCATAAGGGATAAATTTTGGGAAGATTTGGATAAATTCTTCGCGACAGCCGCAAAGCGTAAAATGTATATCATGGCGACATTAACGTCGTTTGATCACTTTGTAAATCAGGAACCCTGGCAGAAAATGATAAAGAGCAAAGAAAACGTGCAGTCATTCGCGCAGCATTACACAGTGCCTTTTGTAAACAGATATAAAGACAACCCGTATCTTTGGAGCATAGACCTTTGCAACGAGATTGACTGGTTAGTTGAAAGAGATGACGTCGGCATTCCGAATCCGTCATGGGCGCAAATTCAATATTTTATTGCGTATAACGCTGCAGCGATTCACGATAACAGCAATATTCTCGTTACTGTAGGTTTTGCTTCATCCAAATATAACGGAGCCGACAGCCAAAGAGCTACCGACAATTTGCTCCGCTTTCAATACAATGATCCGAACGCATATCTTGATTTCTGGTCGCCTCATTATTACGGCTGGGTCGGTCAATGGTACGGCGTTCCGTTTTACCTGACACCCGACGGAAACTTAATCGGCTCAAAACCGCGCGGTCCTTATTCAGGCGGCTGGCAGCTTGATCCGTCAAAACCGGCATTAATAGGCGAATGCGCGGCAGTAGGCACAAGCGCGGATGAATTAAGATATGTCGCGTCTTCCCTGCAGCCGCCCGACGGCAATACAATCATCACCGATTACGAATACGCGCTGAAAAACGGATGGCAGGGTGTCATGGCTTGGACATCAAACGGCATTGACGCCGCGGGCGATATAAACGATCTGAGACCGGCGACCGAATACATGGCGCAAAAATACAAAGAATTAATTTTTCCGTTAGGTGATAATTAGCGGAAATAAATAATTAGTATGATATATTTTAATGACAGGAGAATGTATATGAAAAAATTTACAATTGTTTTAATTATTCTTTTAACATGCGTAATGTTATTCGGCTGCGGTTATTTATTAAATAATATTGATAACAATAACGGTAATAATAATAACGGTAATAACGGTAACAACAACAATAATGGTCCCGGCAATAATATAAATACTGATAAACTGCGGATATATATAGAAAATAACCAATTTATGGTTGACGGAAAAAGAATTTGGATAAACGGAGTTAACACGCCATGGAATGAATGGGATGAATTCGGCTCAACCAATAACTGGAATCAATATAACAATACATGGTGGGATAATGAATTTAAAAAATTGAAAGAAGCCGGAATTAACGCAACACGCATTTGGATAAGCTGTAAAAATGACGCGGAATATAATCCGCCGATTACCATCAATTCCAGCGGTCTAATTACCGGTGTCAGACAAAAATTTTGGGAAGATTTAGATAAATTATTCGCGTTAGCCAGAAAACACGAAATTTATATTATGGCTACATTGACTTCATTTGATCATTTTAAACAACAGGAGCCGTGGCAAAGATTATTAAAAAATAATGTTCATTCTTTTGCCCAGCATTATACTCTGCCTTTTGTAAACAGATATAAAAACAACCCTTACCTTTGGAGTATAGATATAATAAACGAACCTGAATGGCTGATAGAAGGTTCTGAATTTGATTACGGCTTTCCCAAACCTACATGGGCGCAGATTCAATATTTTATTGCGTATAATGCGGCTGTTATACGCGAGAACAGCGACATACTTGTTACAGTAGGTTTTGCTTCATCAAAATATAACGGAGCCGACGAACAAAAAGCGTCTGACAGCGCATTGCAGGCGCAGTATAATAATATAAACGCAAAGCTTGATTTCTGGTCTCCTCATTATTACTCTTGGGTCAGTGAATGGTACGGCGTTCCGTTTTATTTAAAACCAAGCGGGAATTTAACAGGAAATAAACCCAACGGTCCATTTTCAGGCGGCTGGAATTTAGACGCTTCAAAACCCGCGGTGTTAGGTGAATGTGCGGCAACCGGAACAAACAATACAACAGAAAGAAACCGCATCGCGGTCAGCAGCCGGCCAGGCACGAACTCAATAATCACAGATTACGAATATGCGTATAATAACGGCTGGCAGGGTGTAATGGCATGGACATCGAATGGTGTAGATTACGCCGGAAACTTAAATAATTTAAGACCGGCAACAGAATACATGCGCGATAACTACAGAGAAATAATTTTCCCGAATGAATAATTAACCGGCCGCGAAACATTTATTAGTTTAGTGTTTCGCGGTAAACCTTCCCTTATTCTTCCGTAACAGCAATATCATCAAGATAAAAAGCGGAGTTTGCGTCGTTTTTCCAGATAAAAAATATAGGACCGAAAAGTTCGTTCGGGGTTGTAAATGTAATTGATTTTTGTTCCCATTCGTTTTTGTTAAAAGTAATCATGTTATGATGTTCGTTCGGATCGTTTTCGATTAATCTGTATTTAATGCCTATGTCGCAGTTTCCTCTGCCCCATGCGCTTAAATGATAAACAGTATTCGGTTTTAACGCCATAGTCTGACCCGCGCCGCCCGAGCCGCCCGCGCTTACAACAAGAGCCGCGGAATTGTTATACGAAACTCCGTTAATAACGGAGCTTCTTCCCCAGTCCTGCCAGCCTGACATTTTATCTTCAAAATCGCCGTTAAGCAGAAGAGGAAGATTAAGATCGTAATCCGGCACAGGAGCCGTTAAAAGACCTCGGTT
>JGI24695J34938_10002900_pt1 | contig 12463 bp, 16 predicted proteins | sample TergutCo191P3_FD_34938 | JGI IMG/M metagenome (IMG submission 34938) | reverse complement strand
TCCAGGCTTCTCGAAAAAATCTGCCCAATTATAGAGCAGGAAGGCTTCGAGATGGCAGAGGTAAATGAGGCGACTCACCTGATTCGCGACGGGAGAGGGAAATCCTTGTACTGCATGAGCATAAAGATATTCCCCCTCATGGAAGAAGCCCCTAAGACTGGGGAGGAGCCTCCCCAGTCTTAGGGTAAAAGCTTTTTGGATACGGAGGTTATGTGATGTGTGAAAGTAAAAGGCAGGGTACGGAAATGTGGCCACAGTTGGAACGTATACGGGACATCCTTCGCCTGGTTGGAAGAATGGCATCGTCCCTGAGTGACGAGCTTGATTATACCGGTTTCAACGCTCCCGCCGTTCAAAAAATCGCCGACACCTTTGCGGAACTTTTTGCAAGCTCCGCAAGGGAATTGCGGGAAATATCCAAAGCCATAGCAATGGAAATTCCCACGGAGGCAGACACGGGATTTGAGGGCCTCCCCCGACGCTTTCTGAGCCTGACCCTTGAGGAGGTCTCCGCCAAGTTCAATACCCTCGAAGAGTTGGGGCAGTATATACAAATGCTGAAGGACCTTAGGGACGCTGAAGAAAGAGATCGGGCTCTTCGTGATCGAAGGCTGGATCAGAAATTGGAGGCGTTTGTACGCACCCGCTGCCTGTTTGTGCAGGAGGCCGTTACGAAGGAAAGGGAGGCCTACGAGAATTTTTTGGAATTTGCCGGGCTGGAGGCTGCCGAGGTGAGCATAACCAGATTTTCCCGGCGCATCAAACGCAAATTTAGCGACAAAATGCGCGGGGAAGTCGTCCCCATCAACGGCAGTCCGCAACCATGTCTTTCCGGCCTTGAGCTGCGAGTTATGCCGATAGACACAATCCCACAGCCCAAGGCTAGTCGTCAGGAGCGTCTACGGGGGCCGGCTCTCCTTCATGCAATAAGCGGTTATACGGAGAGCCAGCAGGCGGAACTCAAACAGGATCCAGCTTCAGAAGGATGTTCTTTGCCAGATTCCCACAGGACTCAAGATAATGGTCAAGCTCCGCATTGAATACGGGCTGGTCTAGCGGCTCCGTCCTGGGGAATTCGGGCTTGCCTCCAATGTTGTGAACAATGTTGACGGCTATCTCAAAAGCCTTGAGTTTCTGGTCAAGAGTGAAGTTCTTGTTTTCGGTCATAATGACCCTCCTTGGGGTGGTATGGTCCCGCATATGCGGAACGGTTGTGGTAAATCGGATTATACCACACCAGGAGGTTTTTTTTAGATTTTGTATACGGAGGTTGTTTGATGTGCGAACGTGAAGGACGGGGTGGGGAAAACTGCCCCTATCAGATGCACTGCCCCAAGCGGTGTGTAACTTGCGGCGATGACGGCAAGGCCGTGTGCCTCAACCCCCTGCCCGTAACCGGCGGCGGGGAGCCGGCGGAGAAAGCCCCCTGCTGCCTCGCCGAGGACTACAAGGCAGGCGCAACGTGATGCCGCAACGCTTCTGCGCTTTGTGCCGCCGTGCTCTGCGTGACCCCGTGCCCGTAAAAATTGGCATGGGGCCGATATGCAGGGCACGGGACGGCAAGCAAAAGGAGTTTGATTTTATGCACGCAAAATTTTCGACAAGGATTTATGTAACGGGAAAGTACATCTACATCGAGGACACGGGGCATAATATCGGTCGTGCCATAACCAACGACGTGGAGTATGTCATAGAGCAGCTTTACTATGAATATGGCATAACGGATGGCACGAAAATTTTTTACAAGGATTCCAAGGGCAATATCGATGAGATACTCCACTCGGGAAAAAAGTTTAAAGGCTTCAAGCCTGGGCATGACGGGGTCGATTTGGGGAGGTTCAAAAAAGGTGAGTAGGCGGATAAACCCGTTGACGAAAGCGGGGATGGTTTTTCTGTTGGCACTGTGCGGCGTGGGAATAATCGCCGCCCTCGCGGTATCCCGGCACATTGACGGGCTTTTGTTTTTGGTAAGGCAGTGGAGGGGCTGACGATGCTTAAAAACCGCAACGCGGGAACCCCCTGCCCCGTCTACGTTGGCGGCATTCTATACGGAAGTATCTTTGAAGCAAGCATGGAATCTGGCATATCCACTGTATGGATTCAACACCGCCTGAAAGCCAGCAACGGCGCTCCCGTTTTTATCCGGGGAACCGCCGTGGTTGAACGGGCCTGGGCGCAACAGACCGTGACGAAAATCGACCACATGTACATGGAGGCGCAGTCATGAAGGACTCGGAATCCCTGGCCCTGCACGGTATGCAGCTTGCCATCGAACGCCTGACTATAGAGATTGCAAAGCAACGCCAGGAAGCCGAGGAACAGGCACGTTTCAAGGGCCTGCCGGAATGGGTAACCCTCAAGCAAGCCGCCGCGCTTAAAGGCGGCCCAACATCAACTACCTACAAGCAAAAATCTTTTCTTATGCCATGCTGTGGCAAAAACTTCCGCATAGTAGGAGGTCGGCGTTGCTGGCACCGCGATGACGTTATTGTGTGGCTTGGCATAACGGATAAGGAATTAAAACAATATGCGGATAAATACAGCACTAGGCTTCCAGATACATACGAAAAAAGGAGTGTGAATTGAAATGGTGATAACAACATCATCTTGGAAGGGCGGAACAGGCAAAACAACGCTTAATGTACTGTTGGCGGAAACGCTGGCAAGGCGTGGAAAAAAGGTGCTGATTATCGACCTTGATAGCAATTGTGCAATATCGCAATGCTATAACCACATCCTGAAAGACGTAACCTCCAAGGAGCTTCTGTCAGAACTGGACAGCTTCCAAGGTGCGTACAATTGCGCCGACAACATCGATATTATTCCAGGGAGCATTAAGAATGTCCTGATGAACAATATTTCAGATGTGCAGTTAAAAATCAGCATAAAAAGACTTGGCTTGCGGGATAAGTACGATTACATCATAATCGACCCCCCAGGCTACCTAGGGGCGCACACCCGCAATGCCGTGTTTGCGGCGGATGTGCTGATAATTCCTGGGACTTGTTCACGCATTGACTACGAAGCGACCGCACTGTATTTTTCGGAACTGGAACAATACGGACTGGATGCCGAAACGTTTGTTTGCATGAACGCCTTTGGCAACAAAACAAACCTACCAGGTATTTGCGAACTGTATCAACAGAAGTTTGGGGAGTTTCTGATACCCAACCCCGTGCCTTACATTGCATCGTTGAAAAAGCTAACAGACAACGTCAACTATCCCATTGCCCCACAAGTACGGAAACGCCTTGAGGCATACGTGGATTACGTTACTAGAGATTATGTAAGAGGAGGAAAAAATGCCTAGGATGGAAGCCGCCGGCAGGGTGCGACAGATAAGCCTTGCGCAGATTGTCGAAAACGGAAATATCCGTAACGATTACAAGGAAATCGAGGAGCTTGCCGAAAGCATAAAAATCAACGGCCTGATTGAACCCATAGCCGTCAAAGCCCTTGGCAAAGATGAAGACGGTATCGAAAAGTACGAACTTGTGGCAGGGTTCCGCCGCCATAGGGCTTTTCAGCACCTATGCGGTAAGGGCGAAAATTTTTCAATGGTTGAAGTGGTAATCGTTACAGGCGACAAGCTTACCCTCCAACTGGTTGAAAACCTGCAACGTTCCGACCTTACGCACGCGGAACAGGAGGCTGGAGTATACAAGCTGGTGGAATCGCTGGGATCAAACAAGGAAGCCGCCGCACGCTTGGGGAAGAGCGATTTTTTTGTTGCCCGCAACGTGATGGCGTATCGTGTAAGGTGTGCTTTGAATGAATTTGGTATCAACACCGTATCTTTGTCCACCAAAGCGTTACGTGAAATACAAATATTATCGGGCGACAAGCTCAAAGAAGTCGACGAGAAACTAGTTGCCGGCGGCGGTAGTGCGTCATTTGCCCAGCAGTTAATGCGAGAGCACAACGCCGGCACAAAAGAAGAAGAGCCTGGTAAGTCTGAAACAGAAAATTCAGATGTGACTGGCGCGAGGGAATCGACACTGCCGATTGCGGAATCAAAAAATACCGCTGCCAAAAAGCCAGGGAGAAATGCATCCGTACGGGCACTGGAGGAACCGCCGCACAGGCAGGTCAACCTCAATTCCGTACAGGTCGTAATCCAAGGCTACATAGACAAAATAGGAAGCTCCCAGGCTGGGTACGAGTATGAATATAAAACCGATGCCGCATATGAAATATGGTCTCTCATGCTTGTGGAGCTTGCCGAGCCGTGATGGAGAAAAAACGCAACCCCAATTTTGTTTACATGATTAGCGATGCGCTCCAGCAAGAGCTAGCCATAAGCAAAAAAACGGGAAACGTAACGTGCGAGGACGGCGTTAAATATTCCTACGATGAGATTATCCTTATCGAGGGAAAATTAACGATTGAAGCCCACAGGGTAAAAAAACTGATAGGGGGCGAAATCGTTGAGTGCAAGAGAGGCAATGGAGGTGGGCAGCTTGAGATTTTTTAACGAGTCTGTCTCGTGGGGATAAACGATCACAATGGATTATAACAAGCATCGGCGCAAACTAAACGAATATCTGCAACACAAAGGCGTTGATACGTCCAGAAGCCCCACCCAATGCCCCAATCCTTCGGCGCACAGTCACGGGGACTCGAAGCCATCATTTACCCTGTACGAAAGAGGCGGCGTTGAATACTGCGAGTGTAAGGCGTGTGGCATAGGCGGCGGCATTTATGACATGATTGGCTACTTTGAGGGACTAACCGACTTTGCCGATCAGTACGCATTCGCCGAAAGGTTTTTTGGCAATGCCAGCTACAATCCGCCACCCTCAAGAAACAAAAAACGAAGCGATTTTCAGTACAACCAAAGGCAGATGGACGTGCTGGAAGCATATCTTCGACGCAACCCGGCATCGGAAAGATGGGTAAGAAAGTTCTTGGCCGACCGTGCCAATTACAGTACAGGCGGCGGGACAAACGCATCCCCCGCTGGTGCCATCCTAGACTATCCGGAAGACACGATACCGTTTTTTTTGGAGCATCTCTTTTACTGGCCAGGTCTGGATATCGTCAGATACGATTTAAGCAGGGACACCCTATACGGGTGCGGAATACCCCAGGTCGGTCAAAGCGGCGGACAGTCGATCTGGACACATTCCGGAATCGTGCTAAAGTTGGGGCAAGGCTATAAACTCCATTATTATGAAAAAAAATATTGCAACAAATGCGGTGAAAGCCAAAGTTACAGGGAGGCCGCCGCCAGGGGCGAAGCGACCCCCGAAAAGCTTATTGAATGCAAAAAGTATGAAGCTGGCGGTTTCTGCCACAAATGCCCAAAAGTAAACACTACAGCTGGGCGAGTTTTCCCCATGCCATTACAGATCGACACCTCGCTCCCGGTTATCCTTGTCGAGGGGGAAATGGATGCCCTGTCCTGTGTGGCCGCAGGGCTGAAAAACGTTTTTGCAACGGGCGGGACAAGCGGTCTAACAGGCCCTAAAGTCGAGGAACACCTATTAAACGTCCCCGAAATAATACTGATGTTTGACGGCGACGAAAAAGGCCGCAAAGCGTCGGGTATCGAGCCACTTACGGAAATGGACAGCGTAAAGGTCATTCCGCAAACAATCAGGAAAGCCGGGTACGTCGGCAAGATTAGACTTGCGGAACTGCCGCAGGACAGGGGCTGCAACGATCCCGACGCCCTTGTCATAGCCGGCAAATCGGACGTCATGCTCAAGGCCATCGAGAACGCCAAGGAGTACGTCCCCTCCGAAAAACCAAAGAAAACAAAGACCCCATCGCTGAAATCATTTTCCAATTTGAGCATGGAACGGCTCAAATGCGTGCTTCGAAAAATTGAAAAATCAAAGCTGGACGCAGAGGAAGTACAGCCGTTCATAACCGCCTGCAAAAAGGCGTTTGCCAACGACGAAACGGCGATGCTCCTAAAGGAATGGGGCGCAACGCAAAAGGAACTAAACCACAAGGGCGAAACCTCCCCGGTGTTCCTTCTGGTTATCGCCAACAAATATTTAAGTCGATATCTACAGCGGGAGCTTGAAAAACAGCTAACCCCAATAGAGGAACTTCTTTGCAATATCGTAATAGGGAAAACGAAGGTAACGCTTGACTTTGAGGAACTAAAATCAAACCCAAACGCCCAGAATTTCGTCATGCATGGCGGCGTACGCTCTGCGGCCTTGATGCTTGCCAATATATTAGACGGTCGTATAATTTACAATGCCGCAAAAAATGACAAAAAATTTTATTTTTTCGATGGCCATATCTGGCGGCACGTACCCGATATAGCGGGTGTCATATACAATACCCTGCTTGCGGTGGTTAGTCATTTTGCAAAAATAAATCGGGACAGCAGTGCAGACGATGAAACCAAGAAAAAAGAAAGAAGCCGACTTATGGACATGCTGAGGAACATTGAAAAACGCACCTTGCGCATCGAAATACAGCAGGAGTTTGCCGGGCTTGAAGACGAGGGCGTTTACCATAATTCCGATAACCCCGCCGGCAAGCTGCACTTCGACGGCGAGGTAACCAGGGAAACACTTACTCTTGCCGATGGCGTGCTGGACTTTTCGGGCAAGGAGTTGGTTTTTAGGAAGGCGAAGCCCGAGGAATTCAGAAGTCGCATACTTGACTACAAAATCGCAGACGTGGAAAAAGGCGGCCCCTGTGAGGAAATATGGAAATTCATGCGGGGAAATTTCAAGAACGATGGCACCCTGCAAACGCTGATGTACTACCTTTCGATTATTCCGTCCAGGACATATTTCAAATACGGGGGTTTTTGGATTGGGAAAAAGAACTCCGGAAAATCGACAACCGCAAGAATCATCAGGGCCGTATACCAGCACCTTATTTGCTCGTTGGATAAAAACCTAATCGTGCCCAAAGGCAAGGTGTTTGCCAACGCCGATGCGCCGTCCCCGCAATTGGCAAGGCTTCCGGGCTGCGGCGCGGCCTTTGTGAATGAACCAGAGGACGGCGCATGGTTAAACGTGGGACGCTGGAAAGAACTTACAGGCGGCGACACCATGGTGGCCCGTGGTCTCAACGAGGCCCCAAAGGAATTTATCAATACCGCGCAAATTATAATCAACACAAACCACATGCCAAAGTATGACAGCATCGACGACGCTGTTACGATAAGAGGGGTTGTCATCCCTTTCCTTGTGTCGCACGATTCGGACGAGGAAGGAACCATGTCGCCGGAGGCTTTCGTTGAACATCTGCGCCCCGAATTTCCCGCCTTTATCCGTCTGCTTGCGGAGTATTACATACGGCTAAAAAACGAGCACAAAGGCAAAATCCCTATTTCGGAGGAATCGAAAACATATAAACAGGGCTACGTTGTCGAGATTGAAAGCGCGCTTACAAAGTATGTGAATACCTGCATAACGTTCGAACCAGGGGCAAAGACTGTTATCAAGGACGTTTACGAGCATTACATGGAATACAACGAATTTGACGATTCTTCGATAAAGCGAAACGAGGCCCTTAGCCATTACGCCTTTTCCCGCAGAATGCTGAAAAACTATAAAGATGAAATCAGTGACATAAACGTGCGGATGCAAAGGGACGGAAGATCAAAGGCCGTGCGGTGTTTTTTGGGCTTGAAAATAAAATCGCCTGATGAAATCGTCGAACGTCACCAGGCTAAGGGCATGGCAGGCGAACAGCCCGACGATGAGGGCGATCCGTTCTAAATATCAGGAGGAAAAATAGAAAAACCACAGAACCAAAAAGAAATGACTGATTTTCTGAAAACGCTTAATATAACCGAGCGTACAAATGTTCATGGCGCATTAATAAAGCGTGGATGGGCAAAGGATGATGATGAAGCAGGGGAACTTATGAATGCCTGCGGTTGGTTTTCAACACGATCAAGTGAAGACGGCTGGGAGCCAGGGGTAACTTAAAATGTATGAAAATATTATAGCATCAATGCCGCCCAAAGATGCCGAGTATGCCATTGGCGAACTCGAAAGGCTTGCGGAGGTATGGGGCTTTGACGAGGACGAGGTTGAATACTGCGATTATATATTTGCACGGTGTTTCAATCTAGGTAGAGAGCATGGCGCAAAAGGGCCACTTTGGAAAATATTAGCCAAGGTGACCACAAAGCGGAACGTAGCTAAAGCTGAGGCCGCATGGGATAAAGCCAACGCAGAGGTGTGAAAATAAGTGATGAAGCGGAACCTCCATAAAGTTGTTTCATTCAGGAAAAGGGGGCGTGACAACGTTGAGTTTGAAACAAGGCAGGTCTACAGGTTCGATATGGCCAGAAGATGAGAAGGGTTCCCTCAGTATTACTGAGGGAACCTCCCCTCTTGGCGACAACCCAATTGGACAAAATCAAATATATTAGGAGGTATTCTATGAACACAAAAAAACAAGCAGTCGTGCTCTTCAATTTCGGAAAGCAGCCCATCCGCACAACGGTGATTAACGGAGAGCCGTGGTTTGTCGCAAAGGACGTGTGCGACATTTTGGAACTGGAAAACAGCCGAGATATTCTGGCTAAAATGCTTGATGATGACGAAAAGGGTGTAGAAAAAATCTACACCCTTGGAGGGTATCAAGACATGAACATCATCAACGAGTCGGGGCTTTACAACCTAATCTTCCGGTCAAATAAGCCAGAAGCCAAGGCATTCCGCAAATGGGTAACGTCCGAAGTCCTACCCTCAATCCGTATGAAAGGCTACTACGGAGCGGACATGGAAAGGTACAGCGAGCGCAAGCTGGATAGGTTGCTCTCGCTGTACGCCAAGAAAGCGATCAACGTAGCCCAGTTCGAATTTCTCATCGGTATGCCCCCCAGCGACTTCATGATCGAGGACGAACCCCATCCCAGAACCAAGACCACGGCTTTTGTGGCCGCCGTCGCAAGGGACGTACTGCGTGACTTCATCGAGAAAAACATGATATTTGAGGACGGTGTCGATACCGTCATCCAGGATGCCTATGATGCGTATATGGACTACAACAACTTCGATGAGGCGGATGTAGAGAGGGGCGAGGCCGCAGGCCGATACAAATTCACCCGTTGGATTCTAGACGATTTTTACAACCGAGGCGTACGGGTTAAAAATGTCCGCAAAGGGAATAAGATCATGCGGTGTTTCCTGGGCCTACGGCTCCGCCCCCTGGAAGAGCTGGAAGAATCGATCTAGGATTAAGGAGGCAGGAGACAATAATGAGCGAGGAGCTTGAGCGCGAAGGCATACGAAACGTCTCGCCCATCCCCCCTGCCCCACCTAGCGAATCGTGCGACATATGGGGAAACATCCAAGGGGAGCCTGTCTGTATGGTCGAGGAACGGCACGGGGAATGCTTCGTGAAGGTATTCATTCACCGTGCCGATGGCCGTTTTTACTACGGGTACCAGATAAGCATAAAAACCATGGTGAGGCAAAAAACGGCCAACGTAAACGACCGTTCCTTTGGCTCCGCGGACTCCGCCCGTTCCGCGGCAAGCATCGAGATCGAGCGTGTCTGCGGCACGAACAAGAACGTCAGGAAAATATTTGCGCATTTTGTACAAATCAGATATAGCCAAGGGATTTTATTCGAGGGCGTATAGTTATCATGGGCATTGCGGCGATCGTCAGTCGCGAAGGCGGCATTCCCTTGGAAACCGGGCCACGCCGGGAAAAATCCCCTCCACGGCCACTGAAGGTCAAGTAAAAGGTCAAGCACCACATATACCTGGGTATACCCTTGACTATTTTCTTTCCATAACATATCGTCTGTGCATACCCTCATATATGGGTATATCTGGCGGTAAGCTGGTTGTGGATCTGGTCGTCGCGGGTTCGAATCCCGTCATCCACCCTGCTAAGTCCTTACAGGGTAAGGACTTACGAAAATTAGGGTCAACGGCAGATCCTTATTGATGAAATAACTGGGAAGTAGGTGCAAAAGTCCTGCGGAACCACGGTCAAGTCACGCCAGGCCGCCGAGGATTATATCCGTACCTTGCCACCCTAGGTGCCGCCCATAATAGATGGCAAACCAGGCGGTATTTACGCCAAGCCCAAAAACTCCGATTTGCTGGTCATGGAACAAGCCTTAAACGCTTACGAAAAAATCACCACCCCCGAATTCCAGGAGCGGTGCTGTCTTTACCCTAGCAAGCTATCCTTTCGACGCTGTACCCATAGTCCAGCAAGGGGAATTCCTCGAGGTACTGCTCCAGGATGCGCTTTTCGCCCTTGGGGAAGGATGTGAACTTCATCGAAATCATTTTGCCCGTGCGTACGAGGCTGCATACAGGCGACAGGATTGCGTCGCCGATTCGAAGGCTGCATTCCGTGAAATCCCTGTTAAGCGCATCGTTTCCAGGCGGCTCGAAGTTGAGCGGGGAAAACGACAGACCCCCGACCGAGATGTTCTGGACGGTTCCCGTGACAATCGACTTCCCGGAAAAATTCGCGATAAGAAAGCCAATGCGGTGCCAGGGTTCCACGAAGTAACGGTGGTGTTTCCGCTTTTCGTACACGGGCACGTAACGCCCCAGAATGTTCTGAAAACGGTCAAGCTTTTCCAGGTTTTCAAGAGCGTCGTCCAGCACGCCGCTTACGCCAAGGAAAAAAGCCTTGGACGTTTCCTCCGTGCTAAAGGTGCTGCTCTTCAGAATGATGATGGGGCACACTTCCTTCGACCGCTCGCTGCGGACAAACTGCACCAGGATTTTCCAGTGCCTGGGGAAGTCCCTTGCGCTTACCACGATGGCCGACGGGCTTATCTCGTCGATGTTGTCCATCGCCTTAATCACATGGCGGTAGCGGATAATCTCGAACCCCAGGGGACGTATGGAGTTGGAAATGATGTCGTAGTTATCGTCGGAACCAAGTACCAGAAGAAGCTTCATTCCGCCCCCAGGTTGACGACCGAGAAGTCAACTATTGTCCAGATGTTGTCCCTTCGCTGCAGGTGGTAGGTATAGCGTTTTACCTCGGTAAAATGGATGCCCCTGAACCATTTACGCACCGTAACGGTTCCCTCGTTGCCTGTATGCTGTGTCCGCTCGATCAAAAAGTCGGTCGGGATAAGGGAAATGGCCTCGGCGGTTGTGGGGCTTTGCAGCTCCTGCCGGAACTGCTCGACCATCCTCTGCCTGCCTTCCTCGCTTTCACGAACCCACGTCCGCCGGCGCACCGGATCCCGTGCAATCATCTCGTTGAGATCCAGGTACAGGAAGAACCTTTCCCACTGCCCCCTCTGCCGTGCCCTTATCATGTACTCGACCACCTCGTCCGGCGGAAGCCGTTCCCGTACAAGGATTGCGCCGGTCGCCACCTCCATTGCGGTGGGCAGGCCGTCGGGGCCGGTGACGAGGGGCGGCATGATGTTCAGGTTGAGGCGGCTCGATGCCAGCACCCCACGAAGGGATCTGTCCATGGGGGTAAAGCGCCTGTCCGAGCCGACGGTCGCCGTAGCCTGCCTTGCGAAATCCGGGCGGAACAGGTCGGGGTACACGAAGGCCCTCACCACGAAGGAACCGGAATCGCCGATCCTTACGAAATCACGAAGGTTCTCCACGAACGAGAAGGACTCGCCGGGTTCAACCGCTATCTCCCTAAAAAAGACCTGCCTGGACAGGGTTCGCCTTCGTACCAGTTCCTCCGCCGGTTCGAGGAGGCGGTTGGTCACGGTCCTTACCTCGAAGTCCACCGAGAACACTCGGTCGTCGGCCAGCTTGAACCTGTAGGTAAAGGGGCTGTTGTTGGTGAGCGTCACCTGTATGTATATGGGATCGTTTGCCGCATGAAAAATGCGCCTGTCGAAAAAGCGAATGCTAAAGTCTATGCCGTCCCCGGCCTCGTTGCCCGGAACCGCCACGGCGTAGGCTATCCCAGCCCCCGAAACCATGACACAGAACAGCACCACCCTAAAGAGCGTCGGCAACAACGTGGATATTCGAACCCTTGGTTTTTTCATCACTACTTCCTTTGTACCTCAAGTATATGCGATCGCGCCCCGAAAACCAAATTTTACGGGCAGGCCCCAACATGACAGCCCGGCGGATCTTGCCCCCGGACGGCTATCAAAAGAGCCTAGTTCTACATTATAGTTATCGACAGATTGACATGAGTACCGTATCATTTTCTGAGCTTCTGCGCAAAATCGACAAGTCCATACCGGTTCGCGGCTGCGTTGCGGCGTTTTCCGAGGCCATCTCCGGCACCCCGGACGGGGGAAAACTCCCCCTGGAGATCGAGGGCTGCGAGGGGGCCTTTGGCGCCCTGCTTTTGGCGAAATTCTGGTCGGCAAGGCCCGGCCTGTATTTCGTCGTGGTTCCGCAGGAGGGCGATGCCGCAGACCTTGCCCTGGATCTGGAGGCCGCCGGCCTGCCATGCGTGCAGTTTCCCTGGTGGGGCACCGTCCCTTACCGGGAGCTTTCCCCCCTTTCGGCGGTTTTCGGCGAGAGGGTCAGGGTGCTGGGCGAGATTGCCTCCGGCAGGCC
>JGI24695J34938_10002898_pt1 | contig 12479 bp, 7 predicted proteins | sample TergutCo191P3_FD_34938 | JGI IMG/M metagenome (IMG submission 34938) | reverse complement strand
CTGTTGCCTGTTGCCTGTTGCCTGTTGCCTGTTGCCTGTTGCCTGTTGCCTGTTGCCTGTTGCCTGTTGCCTGTTGCCTGTTGCCTGTTGCCTGTTGCCTGATCAGTGCTTCAAAACTGCCTTCGGCAGTTTTGAAGCTTAGAGTTTGGGATGTTTTGAGTTTTTTTTCAATCATAAGGAGTATTGTACTATTTTTTAATGAATTACACAAGCGTTTTGTTGTACTATATTTTTTTAAATGTTAAAATGCATTGTAAAATAATCATATCAAAAAAATTCAAAAAAGGAGACATCATGAAATTTATTTATCTGATTTTAGAAAAACAGTATTAAGAATACCGGTAAAGAAAAAATAACCCAATTATTGGAATAACAGCCATAATATAATGCCGTGCGGGCATTAAACGCAGAAAATATCCAGGTAGAAATGTTATGAAAATATTCAAATCCGTGGTATAATCTCATATTGAGAATTTTTCTCAAAAATATAACTTAGTAAGGAGATTATTATGGACGATTTATATACATCAATTGTTAGACTGGATTTTCAGTACGCCCATCGATTTATGAACTGGCCAAGAGAAGCCAAGCATCTTCACGGGCATTCAGGTCTTTTGGAGATTGAACTGGAAGACAAGGTGGATCCTGTTACAGGCTATGCGCATGCCTGTAAAGAAGGTTTTAAAAAAGCATGGGAAATTGTTGACCACTTCCATCATGCGACATTATTTCAGGAGGGAGACCCGCTTCTTGACGCGGTTCTTGCCGTCTATAAAAAAGAAGGAATTAACAATGACCCTGAAAATTGCGTTCCCCTTAAAAAGATAGACAACCCTCTTGCCTGGTCATACCCCGAATACCGCATAATAGTAACAAAAAAGGTTTCTACCTGTGAAAATCTCTGCGAACTTTTTCATGCGCTTCTTAAGGATAAAATGCCAATAAAAAAGATTACGATGCGTTCTTCGAGCATTAATGCCGCAAGCAAGGTTTTTAAATAAGCAAAATTTATTAAACAGGAGTTTCGTATAAATACCTCGGGGCTCCTGTCTTTTTTGTTTTATTGATATAATTACTTAATCAGGCTTCCAGTACCATTCCTTCTTTCGCCATGGTAATCTGCGGGTCTGTGTTATCTGCATATTTTTTTTCCAGCTCGTCAAGTTCGGCGTCTGTTCTTGTCGGCTCATGATGAAAAAGAACAAGTCTTTTTACATTATTGCCTGCTGCAGTTTCTATCGCATGATCATACGAACAATGTCCCCACCCTGTATGTGTTGAATATTCTTCTTTTGTATATTGAGCGTCATGTATTACAATGTCCGCTCCTTTTATAAATTGCCTTATTTTTTCATTTTCTTGTGCTGCGGCAATCTCTCCTTCCAGATACGTATCATTATTAAACCCGTCCTGTTCAGCAGAAGCCGCGAATAAATTTTGGAACGTCTCATGATCATAAATGGTCACGATTGATTTTCCCTGATAATTAATTTTGTAGCCAAGACATAAAATGGGATGATTAAGAAATTTACTCTGTACCGTCAATCCATCCCCCAAATCAATCATTTCTTCCTTAATTTGATTATAACTAATGGACGCAGACAGCTCTCCTTCGCGTACCGGCCAGTATTGATATGAAAATTGCGTTTCTATTATTGATTTTAAACTGACACTTTCAAGAGACATAGGGCCTGTAATTCTTAATTCAGTGCCCGGTATATAAATGGGATTAAACATTGGAAATCCCATTATATGATCCCAATGGGTATGAGTAAGTAAAATATCGGCGTTAACTTTTCCGAATTTTTTTAAATCGTTTTTAATTAACCATTCGCCCAGAGGACGCACCCCGGAACCAAGATCAATTATGAGCAGGCGTTCATCAGCCCTTATTTCCATACAGGATGTGTTACCGCCGTAAATTACAGTATCAGGCCCCGGAGTCGGCAATGAACCGCGAACGCCCCAAAAACGCACAGAAAGCATATCCGGATTATAAAATATTTATTTAAATTGATCAACAGCTTAATTCTGCAGGAATATCTTTGCTTTTTCAATTTCATTATAAAGATTCGGCATCAAATCCAAATATGCCTCATCATTAAGATCAGCAGTTTCCCATACGCTTTTATCAGGTTTAACAGGTTTTCTGTTTCCTGCAAAACCTATTTCATAAATATGCGAAAAATAATTGGCAATTTCCACAAAACATAAAATTTTTTTATTTTCACCTGAATACTCATTTATACTGTGATGATATGTAATAACATCAATAATCGGATTATCCAGCTTCCACAAATTTGATATAATTCCGCCGGCTTCGCAATGATTAATTCCTGCAATTTCGCTTTCTACGGCATACAGCGGTTTGTTTTCCCTGTCTGCGATTGTGATCATTTGTATGTAATCAGAAGAAAGAACTGCATTAAGGGGAATTTTTCCGATGTCGTGCAATAGTCCTGCCGCGAAATATTCTTCCCGGTATCTGGAATCGGCTCCCTGTTTCGAAGCGAGCAATTTAGTCATTACGCCTACACACAAACAATGATGCCAAAATCCTTCCATGTTAAGACCGTTTATATCTTTATTAACAGGCAAAGTGCTAAGGATAGCCGAAGATAAAACAAGATTTTTAACCGTATTAAGTCCCAGCATTGTAATCGCCTTAACAAGCGATGTAACAGGTGTTCCAATCCCGTAATAAGCTGAGTTAATTAATTTTAAAAGTTTTCCTGTTAACACAGGATCAAGCAAAATAACATGATTCAAATCCATGGGATTTACGTTTACCTTATTGCATATTTGCAGCGCCTTTTCTGCTGACACCGGAAGACTTGGCATATCTAAAATGTAGTTATTAATTTTTTCGTTTAGGTTCATGGATCCAGGCCTAAAAGGGGACGAGCTGTCACCTCGGCGGAAAATTCGCCTTCATTTATTTCTCCCGTTACGCGATCATACGCCGCAACCCTGAAATAGTAAAGCGTGCCATTTGTGAGTCCTTCAACGACAAAATTGTTTCTGTTACCGGCATCAATCGGCGAAGACCCCTGTAAAGCGTCAGTGCCGAAAAGTTCTCCGCGGACACTGCTGTAATAGATGCGGTAGCCTGCGGTATTTTGGGAAGGACTGCTTCTCCAGCGAAGCTCAACCCTGCCGTCCCTTGCAATTGCGGTAAAATTGCGCGGCGGAAGCGGAGGCTCTCCCGGCATGTAAACAATACGCATATGTTCAAGATACGGGCTTGATTCGCCGTCCGCAGAAGGATAAAAATCGACTGCAATTTGCACATAACGTCCCTGAATGCCGGATATATCTTCGCCGGGTGTAAAATGAACCCAGCGGCTTCTTCCCAAATTATACGGCTGTTCGCTTGCGCGGATAAAAAAGTTCATTTCAGAATCATCAGAAAATTTAAATCTTCCGTTCTCGCGGAATTCATTGCGTACCGCTGTTCCCCTTAAACTTGTCCTTCCGCCGGTTACATTAATTCGCATAACGCCGCTTGCTCTTTCTCCAAGATCTATGGGAACGGTCTGAATTCTTCCGCCGCCTGCAGAATACCTGTGAATTGACGATCTTCCCGCGCAGACGTTATGCACTCTAAATTCATCCATTAGCCCTGAATAACTTTCGCCGAGCAAAAAACTTCCGTTGTTTCCGACAATCGGCGTGTAAACTTCGCTGCTTTCGCGTCCTGTCGAAGTTGCGTAAATAATTATTTCGCTTGAGCCGTCTTTAAGATATTCAAGCAAACCTGTCGTTGCGTCAAACCGGATAACATGATGACTCCACCTTCGCGGAACAACAGGCGTATTCCCGGAAAATTCCAGATTGATGTGAGTATCGCCGTTTATCGACGCGAAAAAATTTACAAATGACCATTGCAGCCGGTTTCTTGAAGTTGTACATGTTATTCGCTGAACAACCTGGTTTCCGTTAATCGGCCTCACGGAAGTCCATGTTAAAATTTGCTCTCCGTTAACCATGTTCTGCGGATAAATCCAAAACTCAATTGTAAAATCCCGCAGCCGGTTTCCATTTGTAAAAAGAGCTTCTCTGCTCTGCGGTTGAATTACAAGGGGACCTGTATTTCTGTCCGCGCCCGAACGCCCAAAAAGCGCGGCGCCGTTTCCGGCTCTTGCCCCGGCGCGATCGACATTTTCCAAATCAGCGGGAACCGTCAATCTGTAATTGCCGGTGATGTCCCTAAAAAGCGCCGAACGGCTTTCATCAAACGAAATCGACATATCAAGAGACGGTTGTGTTAACCGCGTAAAATTACCCGATACTCCTGTCGCTGCAGAATATCCTTCAGCGGCTGACACAGACGCGGAAGACAATATCAAAACAGGATGGGGCCTTAACGACCTCGCCTCGATTACGTTAGTCCTGATTTCGGTTCTTGTCCATGCCGAGCTTCCGCCAAGGTCGATGGTTCTTTCTCCAACAGCAAAGACACTACCGTAAACAAAAAAGAACAGGTATACTGTGGTTATGAAATTAAGCGTTTTTCTCATAGTTTTCTTCTATAATTATCGGCAAAAATAAATATGGATAATCACATAAATTCGCAGAATATCAGAGAATTAAAGGCAGCAGCTTTAGACGCTCCCTGTGAACCAGGGGTTTATATAATGAAGAATGCCGACGGCGAAATCATCTATGTCGGCAAGGCAAAGTCGCTTAAAAACCGTTTAAAATCGTATTTTTCGGGCGAAAAGGACGCAAAAACCGCTACCCTCATGCGGCGCATTTGCTCCATCGAAACAATCATTGTCCAAAGCGAATACGATGCCCTGCTTTTGGAAAATACGCTGATCAAGCAGCATTCGCCAAAATATAACATAAGCCTTAAAGACGGAAAAACCTACCCTGCAATTCGCATAACGCATGAAGATTTTCCGCGCATCTTTCGAACGCGCCGCATAATTCAGGACAAGAGCCTCTACTTTGGGCCGTTCCCGGACGGACAGGCTGTAACCGCGATGATCGATTTAATCGACAAACTTTTTCCGCTTCGCAAATGCAAAAAAATCAGGAAAAACGGTCCCTGCATGTATTATCACATCGGGCGGTGCATGGCGCCGTGCTTCGGAAAAATCAGCAAGGAAGAATATGCCCTTCATGTTCAAAAAGTGATCAAGCTGCTCGCGGGTGAAACTGATTCGCTGATCATCGACCTCACCGTAAAAATGCACGAAGCTGCAAGAGCGCTTAAATTTGAGGATGCGGCGCAAATCAGAAATGCGATTAGGGCGATTGAAAACCTCGCAGGCGAAGAAACATCCGTGGAAGATTTAAACCCCGAAGACAGGGACTACATCGCATGGGCAGCGGAAGGCGTACTTGCAACATTCACGGTTTTTTCCATGCGAGGCGGCAAAATGACGGGGCGCGATCTATTCCGCACAAAATCCGCAGCAGACGAACAGGATTCATTGGAACTTTTTATAACGACGTATTATGATCATTCAAGACCTCCCCCTGCAAAAATTTTTTTCCAAACAAAAGAAAGAAATAAAACCACGGAGGATTTGGAATTAATATCTAACTGGTTTAATTGTAATTTTGAAAGAATGCCTGAACTGATAGTTCCAACGGAGAAACATCATGGGGCTATTCTTGCAATGGCGAGGCAAAATGCTGCCGAAGATTTGCGTAAGCGATTAAAGGAACGCGGCGCAGGGCCTGCGCTTGATGAACTTAAACGCGCGCTCAATCTTGATACAAGACCTGAACTAATCGAAGGGTTTGATATCGCGCAGCTTGACGGAAAACATCCTGTCGCGTCCCTTATCACTTTTAAAAATGGAATTCCCGACCGCAAAAATTACCGTTATTTTAAGCTGCGAACTGTTATCGGGATTGTCGATGATTATGCCGCCATGCGTGAAGTTGTGAGCCGCCGCTATTCGCGCCAGATTCGTGAAGGAAAAGAACTTCCCGATTTGATACTAATCGACGGCGGCATTGGACAGGTAAATGCCGCGAAGGGCGTACTTGACGAACTTGGCGCGGAGATTGCAACTGTAGGACTTGCAAAACGTGATGAAGAACTGTGGCTTCCCGAAGCGAAAGAGCCGATCGTTTTACCGCGGCAGTCGGAAGCGCTGAAAATCCTTCAGCATGTGCGTGATGAATGTCACCGCTTTGCAACCGGCTTTAACCAGAGGCTTCGATCCAAAGATTTGCTCTTTTCTACATTGGAATCGGTTGAAGGAATAGGGTCTAAAAGGGCTGCGCTAATCATGAAAACATACGAATCACTTGCGAATATCGCCGCGGCGGATGCTGCGGAAATTGCGGATCGATGCGGTTTAAGCAAAGATGCCGCCCGCGCTGTTCGCGCAGTTGCAAAACTGACGGTTGAAGAGCGGAATAATTGACATTTAGCATAAAAAAATATATATTGTTTTTAATAGCTTATGAAAAAATTACTTTTGTTTATTTTATTTTGCCTTGCTGCATATTCGCTTTTCGCGGGCGGCAGCCGTGATACCCCAAGGCCTTCCTGGGTAAACCAACCCTATTCAGTTTACCTTAACCATCAATATTTGGCGTTTACAGGAAGCGGAAGCAACCGCGAAGCCGCGGAAAATAACGCAAGAGCCGCGCTTGCAAGATACTTCAGGCAATCAATCAGTAACCAAATTGTAATCATAGAAAGCGAACATCAGGTTAACAATCAAACGAATTCATCTTTTTATATAAATCAGGTAACGGAAACGTCAGTTGAATTTGATTCGCTAAGCGGCGTTGAAATCGGAGACGTCTGGCACGACAGAAACGGATGGTGGGCTGTTGCAATAATGGAAAAAGCAAGAGGCCGCCAGTTGTACAACGCCGAATTAAACAGGGCAATCATCGAAATAAACCGTCTTAGCGATATTTCCGCATCGGTCTCTTTCGAGGCTTTATCCCGGTGCCGCACCGCAAAGCAGCGTTTATCAGAAGCCGGGTTATACGCTATCATAATAAATTTATTGGACGGACCAAATCGTCTTGAAGAACTTAACCCGCTTGCGGCAAGAGTAGATAATGCGATAAGAACGATAATGTCTATCCCAATTTACATAAGTCTTACGGGAGTTCAGGATCACAGGATTCGAACTGCATTTAACAGAGCTTATACAGAACAGGGATTTTTATTCAGCGGCACTGCTTCACGGTTTATATTGGAAATCAACATAAGGCTTGAACATGATACAAGAGGTCAAACCGTCAGCACGACGTGCTTTGTTAACGCTTTTCTAAGAGATACCGTAAACAATACAAGATTTTTTCCGTATGATCTGACCATGCCCAGAGAGACTCATCTGGATATAGCCGATGCCGATCGCAGAGCTCTTTTAAGAGCGGCAGAAAGAATTGAAAGCGAACTGTCAGGCATCCTTGCCGGTCAATTAAATCCCTAACATAATCAAATTCGATATATTGAAAATAAATCAATAATATATTAGAATTTGATTTCTGCATGCTGCATATAGGTATTGATGTAGGCTCCACGACAGTAAAGACCGTGGTGATACAAGGCGACACAAAAGATATAATTTTTTCCCGTTACGAACGGCACGAGGCTTCTCAAAGCGAGAGGGTGCGTTCAATGCTTCAGGAGATTTTTTCCGCCTTCCCTGACGAACAGTACCGTATCGCATTCTGCGGTTCAGGGGGCAGAACCATCGCAGAAATGCTTCATGTTCCCTACATTCAGGAAGTTGTCGCCAATTCCATAGCAGTGCGCACTTTTTACCCCCAGGCCAGTGTCGCAGTTGAGCTTGGCGGTCAGGACGCAAAGATCGTCTTTTTCTACAAGGACAGCGCGACAAACCGCCTTGTTGCGGGCGACATGAGAATGAACGGAAGCTGCGCAGGCGGCACGGGCGCTTTTATTGACGAAGTGGCTTCGCTTTTGCGTACTCCTGTTGAAGAGTTTGACGCTCTTGCTGCGAAAGGGACTCAAGTTTACGATATTTCGGGACGCTGCGGAGTTTTTGCAAAGACTGATATTCAGCCGCTTTTAAATCAGGGCGGACTTTTGCCGGACATCGCTTTATCAACTTTTCACGCAATTGCAAAGCAGACAATCGGCGGTCTTGCACAGGGACTTGAAATTAAAGCGCCGGTCGTTTTTGAAGGCGGTCCGCTTACATTTAATCCTTCATTAATAAAAGTTTTCGCGCAGAGGCTTGGTCTTTCTGATTCCGATATTATTCTGCCGCCCAGAGCGGAATTATTTATTGCTTACGGCACTGCCTTAAGTATCGCGGAAATGTTTAAGGAAGAAATAAAAAATGTAAGCCCGGAAGCCGCGCTTACTACCCTGTCCATGTACAAAGAAATCGTTGCCGGAAATTCCGTTATGCAAAATTTAAACTTCTTTAACAGCGAAAGTGAACGCAACGAATTCAGCGCTCGTCATAAAATACAGATTATTGGACAGGATGCGGCTAAATTAAAGCGCGGTGACACTCTTCGCGTATATCTTGGACTGGACGCAGGTTCTACCACAACCAAATTTGTATTGATAGACGAAAATGAAAATGTTGTTGATTGTTTTTACAGCCCAAACAAGGGAGAGCCGTTAAAAGTAATCAAACATGGTCTTTTGGAAATGTACGCAAAATATAAAGAAGCGGGAATTAAACTTGAAATTATCGCGTTGGGAACAACTGGTTACGGCGAACTTTTATTCGATAAAGCGCTGGGAGCCGACTTCCACACTGTAGAAACGGTCGCTCATGCCGCTGCCGCTCAAAAATATATTCCGGGCGTTAGTTTCATTCTTGATATCGGCGGTCAGGATATGAAAGCCATAAATATTTCAAATGGAATTGTTACAAATATAACTGTTAACGAAGCCTGCTCCTCCGGGTGCGGCTCATTTTTGGAAACTTTTGCGGAGACTTTAAATATTCCCGTTAATAAAATAGCCGAACAGTCTTTTAACGCGAAAAATCCCGCCCGCCTCGGAAGCAGATGCACTGTATTTATGAACAGTACAATTATTACAGAACAAAAAAACGGAAAGCAGGCTGATGATATTATGGCGGGTCTTTGCCGCTCCATTGTAGAAAATGTTTTTACAAAGGTAGTTCGTATTTCCAATCCCGCGCAGTTGGGAGAAAAAATTGTAGTGCAGGGCGGAACATTAAAAAATGACGCAGTGCTGCGCGCTTTGGAACAGTATCTTGGAAAGCCTGTTGTGCGCGCGCCTTTTCCCGGAGAGATGGGAGCTATCGGCGTCGCGCTTTTAACAAAACGGGAGATTGCAAAACACGGCTACACATCGCCCCACGGACCTAACGACAGATCGCGTTTTATGGGTTTTGACGCTCTTAAGGATTTTAGCTACACGCAGGAAGCAAATTTAATTTGTCCGTTCTGCAGCAACAACTGTAACAGAACATTGGTGCGTTTCTCTAACGGTCTTACATGGGTAACCGGAAACCGCTGCGAGCGCGGAGAACTTATAGGCGATCCTCAGGAGTTACGTGAAGAAATAAAGAAAAGAACAATAACCATGAACGCGGTTCCCGACATGATAAAAATACGCGATGAACTTTTATTCGGGGATTATCCGTTCTCTCAATTGCTGCCGTCAAAAAATATTACCATAGGGATTCCGCGCGTTTTGGATTTTTGGCGTAACATGCCCTTTTGGAATGTTTTTTGGCAGAGCCTTGGCTTTAAAGTTCAATTATCGCGGAGAAGTTCGCGGCAGCTTTATGAAAATGGCATACAATTTGTAGCGAGCGACACTGTCTGTTTTCCTGCAAAACTTGTTCACGGACACATAGAAGACCTAATCGAAAAAAAGGTAGACAGAATTTTCTTCCCGCAGATAAACAGATTACCTCCTGACAACATGGAAAAATTCAGCACGTTTACATGTCCTGTTTTAAAAGGTTACCCCCTTTCCGTTAAATTTTCCAATAACCCGCAGGAAAAACACAATATACCCCTTGATTCGCCTGTATGCCACTGGTTTTCAAAAAAAGACCAGGATTTCCAGCTCTGCCGTTTCATGAAAGAAACATTTAACATTTCGCATAACACAACAATGGCGGCAATTAAACAGGCGGAAAAAGCGCTTGCGGACTTTGGCCGCGCCATGACAGATAACGGCAGAAAAATTATGGAAGATACCCAAAAAAGCGGAAAATTCGCGGTTGTGCTTGCAGGGCGTCACTATCAGTATGACGAACATATCAATCATAATCTCTCGCGCTATTTTACAAGTATGGGAATCCCGGTATTAACTCTTGATTCCCTTCCCGGTATTGAAAAAGTATCTTTAGAAAAATCGCGCGTCGAAATTACAAATAATAACCACGCACGTCTTTTATCGGGCGCAATTATCGCCGCAGAGCATCCTGCGCTTGAATACGTTGATATTTTCAGTTTCGGCTGCGGCCATGACGCTGTTTATACGGACGAAATGGTGCGCATCATGGATGATATTTCCGGAAAAACGCCGCTTATTTTAAAAATGGACGAAAGCGAAATCGCAGGTCCGCTTAGAATCCGCGTGCGCTCATTTTTGGAAACTGTAACGACGCGAAGAAGCCAAATTGCGCATAACACAAAAACTCTTGGCGATCCGTATCCTGTAAAACTGGAAAAAGCGGACAAACAAAAAGTTATTTTAATACCAAATGTGAGCAGGGCATTTTGCCTTATTTTAAGCTCCGCGCTTTTAAAAGACGGCTACAGGGCAGAACCTCTTCCAATGGGAGGAGCCGAAGCTATTGCAATGGGAAAAAAATATGTGCATAACGATATGTGTCTGCCGGCCCAAATTGTAATCGGCGAAATCATTCTTGCCCTTAAAAGCGGAAAATATGATCCGGAAAATACAGTTGCGGGAACTGCAAAAGTTTTATGCGACTGCCGCCTGTCAAATTATATGCCGTTAACAAGAAAAGCATTGGACGAAGCAGGTTTCCCGCAGGTGCCGGTAATTACAACAGATATGTTCGATTTAAAAAAAGCGCATCCCGGCATGAAATTTACCGCGTTAACATACGCCAATGTTGTCTGGGGGCTTATACAGGCGGACGCGCTTGAATATTTACGCCGAAAGATTCGTCCGTATGAACTTGAAAAAGGCGAAACAGATAAAGTTACAGAAAACGCCTTTGAAGAAATTGCCGCCGGTCTTTCAAAAAAAGGAATTCCCGGCACTTTTAAACCGTTTAAAAAAGCGATAAATGAACTTTGTAATATAAGATACGATCGTTCCAACCTGCGTGAACCTGTGCTTTTACAGGGTGAATATCTTTTAACTTTCCATCCGGGATCGAATCAGGAAGTAGAAAAGTATCTTGAGAAAAACGGCATGGAAGTAATGTTCCCGCGCATGTACGGAATTTACCGTCATCTTTTCCTGCAGCACACTATCGCAGAAATAAAAGAGTTTAAGGTTAACCACTCGTTATACGACAAATTATTCGCGTTCGGCGGAAATAAATTTATGGATATTGCCGTAAAGCACACTGATAAAATCGCAGGAAAACATCCTCTTTATAAACCGGATGTAACGCTGGAAGAAGTTGCAAAACTAAGCGATCATATTATGCACCATTCGATTCTTTCCGGCGAATCATTTTTAATCGCGGCGGATATTCTTCATTACGCGGAGCATGGCGTTCGTTCGTTCGTTATTTTACAGCCATTCGGCTGCCTCCCGAATCACATTTGCGGACGCGGCATCATTAAAAAACTAAAGGAACATTACCCGGGCATTCAAATCCTTCCGCTTGATTACGACCCTGACGTAAGTTTTGCAAACATAGAAAACCGGCTGCAGATGCTTATAATGAACGCAAGGAATTTTAAGAAAGCCGGTTAGACATTTTTTATTAACATATTTACATATCTTCAACGTATCAATAGCGGAAAGGAAAATTCAACAACAAGGGTTGCTTATGAGTTTGGCAAATATAAACTAAATTCTGTTTATAAAACCCCATGGGGTGATTCCATTATCATAACAAAAGTTCAGAAATTATATAAGATACAAGAGCATCCGCATTATAATTATTTGACAGAAGAACAACGTAATGAAATATTTGAATATTCTGAAAAAATAAATAAACCATATGAATTTATCATATTTAAAAAATAAAAAGATTCATCTGTCGGGCAACCCGGATTTGGGGTTCCAGTCGCTGACCTCCTATCAGCTCCCTTCACCCCCGTCTGCGCGCTCCCGGCGCCTCCATGCGCCGCTTTTTTCGTTAAGGCTTTCGCCTTAGCATCAATAAAGTCGCGCTCCGTTTCAAATCCATGATTTTTATAAAAATATTTTATTATATGCTTGTAATAATTTTTTTAAAGATTCATCTGTCGGGCAACCCGGATTTGAACCGGGGACCCCAAGTCCCCCAGACTTGTACGCTAAACCAACTGCGCTATTGCCCGTCGGATGAATCTGTCATTACAATATCAAATTACAATTTTTTTGTCAATGTTTG
>JGI24695J34938_10002897_pt1 | contig 12480 bp, 14 predicted proteins | sample TergutCo191P3_FD_34938 | JGI IMG/M metagenome (IMG submission 34938) | reverse complement strand
TTCTCCCGCCGATAAATCGTCTAAATAAACTTAAGTAACTTCTTCAATCTAATATTATTAGTTATGAAAGAATTTCTAGCATCCTTAATTATTGTATGTCTCATAGCATTAATACCTATAGGTATAGGACTTATTTCACATTCTGCTGTTGAAGAAGACTCATAAAACTTTGTACATCCCTTATTGACCTTCCATTTACACTCATCCTATTATTAAATATGAAAATAACATCATTCAGTAATCAAGACACCCTTAAATCTGTTCAAATTCTTAATCAACTTGTTGATTGTTGTGAAAAGTTTATTCGTGTTGTTGATGCAGTAAACCATGCCATTTATGAACTTGCCCCCCAGACTCTGACGGCTTCAAGCGATACTGTTTTCTTGAGTAGTTTACTTGGTAAAGCGTCCGAGATCTTTATTAGTCGTCTTAAAGAAATTAAAAATGATGCAGCAACTGTACTTGCTTATCTTGAACGAGTTAACACCTCTATTCCAAATTCTAATATCACACCTCAAAATGTTGATAATTCTGGACTTGATATATTACTCAATCATGTGCGTAGTACTACCCCCTCCATTCTAAAATGGAAATCCGATACAGAAGCTTTCTTAAAGAAAGTGGAAAAAGAAGCCAAAGTAGCACTTGAGGAAATTATTCCTATCCAAAATGATTGTTGGGCTGCTCTTCGGGAAATGAATATAGCCATTGATAATTTAAAGATTCCTCGCTCTGGTGCTTATTCTAAACTTCCTGAAAATGAATCAGAATTATAAGTAATTTTATTTTGTATGAAAGTAACATCATTTTCCAACAGCCAACTCAAATCACTCTCTTCTTCAGAATCGACTTTTATTGTTGAATACAAATTTGTAGAAGACGATGAAACATGGAAACCAGTTAATTTCGATGATTATGCTTCCCAGTTTTCAACAAATAAGTTTTCTACAAAAGAAGAAGCAGAGGACGCCAAAGAAGCCCTCGAGCAAGATGCCCTCAATGATACTGAAGAATTCCGAGAATTCAGAGTTCGTCAAGTATAATTAACTTATCAAGAGGTCACCCTTCAACCTAACACCCACCCCCTATATAAATAAAACTCCCTACAACTTCTGATATATTCATTCACCATATTCTATTAAATTATAATGCCACAATATGAGAAGTCGTATTCATCATCCCCAAGAGTCCAGAGTCTCATAAAACATATAGATGTCTTAATGTTAAACATTAATGATATCAATTTGTTTTAAGTGTCATGTTTTGGCATGTTTTAGAAGTAATCTTAATTTATCACATTCCTAAAAGATTATCTTAAAGGCGGTTGTCAATGTCAGAAAAAACAAAGTTAATAACAAACAGTGTTTTTCATATAATCAAAATTCTTGAACTTATGAAGGAATCAAAGGGAACAAATATTAAAGAATTATGTAAAGAGTTAAAAATAACCAGACGTTCTATCTTCCGTTTATTAAATACTATTGAAAAAAACCTTTGCATTCCTTTTACAATAGAACGAAATACATTTGGAGGTATAGCTACATATCATCTTTCACCAGAATATAGTGAAAAATTATCAGCCATCAAGTTACCAGAATTGAAATTAAGTTTTAATCAGGCTGTTTTTATCTATTTAGTTTTAAAAGACATGTCTTTTCCAAGAAATGATTCAATCTCAAAGGAAATAAAACAATTACAAAAATATATTGAAATCTCTTATATCTAATGCCCCTTTATTTTTATAAATTTTTCTCACAAGAATGCCATGTTTTGGCACTATTACTTGATAAACAATAAGGGAATATTAAAGGAGTAAATATGTCTATTAGTATAAAACCTTCAAAAAGACCAGAAATCCCCTGTTTTGATATTCCAGATAGGTTTATCACATCTGATGAATATTTACATTATCTTGTTATGCAAGGATTAGAAAGGAAATATCCTAATAATGTAAGTAAAGTTACTAAACAAGCGGAATATGAATTAGTTATTATAAAAAAATTAGAATACACTGATTACTTTCTTATAATATCCGACATAGTGGCATGGGCGCAAGAACATGATATTATTATGAGCTCCGGTCGAGGTTCATCTCCTGCATCACTTGTCGCTTATGCGCTTGGCATTACGAATATAGACCCAATTAAGTTTGGTCTTATTTTTGAATGTTTTGCGAATCTGGAATATCCTGCAATACCCGACATCGATATAGATTTTTCTTTTGATGGCAGAGAAAAAGTAATTAATTATGTGTCTCAAAAATATGGCAAAAACCGGGTAGGACTAGTCTCAATTTACAGCGTTTTAAAAGATGGAAGAAAGTTTTTCGGTACTCATGCGGCAGGGCTTGTTATTAGCAAGAATAATCTAGATAATTATGGAGAAGTATACAATGATCCTGAAACAAATATGCTCATAACAAAGCTTGATAGTGATGCGTTAAAAAATCATAGGCTTATAAGATTTGATTTTCTTGGATTAAAAATTCTTGATGAAATTAAAAATGCCATAGAATCAATCGGTAAACGAGGGGGGCAATTTACGGATTTCTCTATCAATAACATTCAGTTAGATGATAAAGAAACTATCAAATTATTTAATGAAGGTAAAACTTATGGTGTATATCAATTTGATGGAAATAGAATATGGAATATTTTACAGCAAATAAAACCCGATTGTTTTGAACACTTAATTGCAATAAATGTTCTTTTTCGTACTGGTAATAATGATCTTATTCTTGAGTATGCGGAACGCCGCCACGGACGTAAACATATTGATTATTTACATCCCTGTCTGGAAGATATACTTAAAGGAACTTATGGACTTATTGTCTATGATGAACAAATTATGCGAATAGTACAGCGTATTGCAGGTTATTCACTCGGAGAAGCAGATGTGTTCAAGCGTAATTTAATGAAAGCACGCAAGGTCAAGCAAGATATAAAAGAAGAAAAGAAACGTTTTATCATAAAAGCAATAGAGCAAGGTTTTGAAAAACAAAATGCGGAGCAGATATTTGATCATCTTGCCTCAGCTTTGGTATTTTCAAAAAGCCATGCTGTTAGCTATACTTTATTAAGTTATCAAACTGCGTATATTAAAGCAAATTTCTGATATACAAGGCATGTGCTTCCTATTGATTAAATAACTTTATTTCAAGGAGAAGCATATGTCTAAAACTACTACAATCCTTATTGTAGAACAATCAATTGAGCAGAAAATCCAGAAAGAAACAATTACTGAGTATCTCAAAGCCTATGGGTATAATAAAACGCTTTCAGAAAATGAAATCCAACAGTTTACCCAGACCGCTCTCGCTAACAATCTCGATCCCTTTAAAAGAGAGATTTACATTGCCATCTACGGTGAAGGTGAAAACAGAAAAGTTTCTATTCTAACAGGTTATCAGGTATACCTCAAACGTGCGGAACGAACCGGAAAACTTGACGGCTGGCAAGCGAAGATTGACGGAAACGGAAGCCAGATGAAAGCTGTTGTCGAGATTTATCGTAAAGACTGGACGCACAGCTTTATTCACGAAGTTTATTGGGAAGAAGCTGTCTCTAAAAAGAAAGACGGCTCACCGACGCAATTTTGGGCTAAACAACCACGTTTCCAGTTGCGAAAAGTCGCAACGGCTCAGGCGTTTCGTCTTGCGTTCCCCGATGAACTTGGCGGCTTGCCCTACGAGTCAGCGGAACTGCCGGAAACAAATACAACGGATAATAATTTCATTGCCGAGAAAGTTACAGAGGAAAAAGAAAATGTAAAAACGTCTATCTCAGAATCAAATATCGATCATGATGATGAATCATTAGACGACAGCTTTCCATTTGGTAACAATGTAACAGCTACACAGGCTTCAAATACAAACGCAAGCGAACATGATTCAGATAATGAAAATAATTATTTGGAAAATACTGTCAGGCAAATTGAAAACCTGTTTGAAACGAACCCAGATGATTTCACACCAAAACATCAGGCGTGGATATTGGACAAGGTTCACAAGGCAACTGATAATGCAGGAATTAAAAAGATGCTTGCTTATACAGAAAAAGTCATCAAGAAAGCCGCTTAAAGGCAAACGAGGTTAATATGAANTATTTATCAGGAGAAAAGAAACTCCAGACAAGNTGGAAACTTACAACNAAAACCTTGCCGAAAGAGGCGAAGAAATCCGGTTTATACCGAAACAAAATGTATCCATTCTGCTTGCCTTTGAAATATGCACATTTCAATCTTTTTCAAGGCATCAGAGATGATGCTATTGAAACATTCAAAAGACACAATATTATTTGGCATGGCTCGGCATTACCGGGTTTCCCTACAAATCATCTTTGTTCTTCTCAGATTTTTGCAGTTAACTTATTATTCCCCTTCATTGAAAATCCTGAAGCTCTCGCAGATATTCTGCGTCCTCACTTTCCCGACATTGAACGCATGATTCCTGTAGAAGACAAGCGGTATATCGCTTTTGAATGGATTGGAAAGAAAAACTACTTGAATGAAAATCCAAAAATAGGCGATTATCGTCAGCGAGGCGCAGGAAATACGTCAATTGACGCAATGATGATGTATGAAACCGTCAAACATGAAAAGGTTATGCTACTTATCGAAATGAAATACTCTGAATCCTACGGAGTATCTTACAAACGTTTTCGTTCAGACGGCACGGACAGGATTTCATGTTATGAGGATTTCTTTTATGATTTATCTTCACCTGTTGACCGCAGTATCGCTCCAGACCTTGAAGATTTCCTGTATGAGCCTTTTTATCAGTTATTGCGGCATACCCTTTTAGCAACTCAAATAAAACAGGTTGAATCAGCGCATATTAATCGGGTACAGGTTGTTCATTTGATAGTCTCTCAAAACAGCGGCCTTCTTTCTGTAACATCTCCACAGTTCCGCAATCTTGGTTCTACCACTTATGAAGTATGGCAGAAATTATTAAAAGAACCGGAAGGATTTATTATGCTTCATGCGGAGTCATTTTTCAAAAATGTCCAAAATATGAGTTATCACCAGCTTGAGCCTTGGGTTCTCTACATGAAAGAACGGTATTCGTTTTTACAGTAATCTTATCAATAGAGGGAGGTTTTTTGCTTCCCTCTATACATTTGTTAAGTAAATTCGGAACTTTTTTCAAAAATCTTCAAAAAATCGCAAATTTAAGTGCAGTTTTGTCTCACAGCTTTCTATTTATATATATGGGGAATTTTTTATCCGCATTTTCATTGAATAGTCTCTTTACCATACAGGAGTTTCAGCATGACTAATCCGTTTGCAAACTCCATAAAATTATTAACCATAATTAATCTTCTGGCTTCCCCTTCAGGAGCGACAGTAAAGATAATAATGGAGCGATTAAACATTTCAAGGCGTACGGCTTTTCGTTTTCTGGGAGCGTTATCAGAACTTGGATTTCCGCTTACAGACGAACAGTCGAAACCTAAGATTGAAAAGACATATCGGCTCATGGATTCATATATTTTGAAATTACCTAACTTAGATCTTTTAGATCCTGGACTTAATAATCAAGAGCTTGAATTGCTTCTGAATATCTTAAATCATTATGAAACACAACCTATTAAAAAACCTGTTATAAATACAATTCGAGCAAAATTAAAAGCATTTCAAACAAGAGTTAATGAGGTATAAAATGACAGTTTGGAAAAAAAAATATGTTGATAAAAATATAGTAAAAAATATTTCTGAAAAACACTCCTGCGATTTACTCACAGCTTATGTTCTCGTGAATCGAGGCATTACTTCCGATGATGCTATTAAATTTTATCTTTCTGATGATATAGACTTACTCAGAAATCCATTATTACTTCCTGATATGCAGATTGCTATAGACAAGATTGTACAGGCAAAAATTAATAACGAAAAAGTTTTAATATTCGGCGATAGAGATGTTGACGGTATTACAGCAACAGTTATGCTTGTTGATTATCTACAGTGTCTTAACATTGATGTTTCATGGCGTGTTCCTACAGGAGATGAAACTTACGGTTTATCTGTCAAAGCTGTTGAAGATTTTGCGTCTATAGGCGGAAAACTAATCATCACAGTAGATTGCGGTATATCATGTATAGCTGAAGTAAAAAGAGCGAATGAGTTAGGACTTTCCGTTATTATAACTGATCATCATATTCCGAAAGATGAATTGCCTAACGCTCTCGCAATTGTTAATCCTAAATTACCGCAATCAATTTATCCTTTCCATTATATATCCGGCTGTATGGTCGCTTACAAACTGGTTATCGCATTACATAATCAGTTTTGTAAAAACAACAATCTTGATTTTAAATTAAAAGAAGCGGAATACACACAACTTGCTACATTAGGAACGATAGCTGATATTGTTCCGTTAAAAGATGAAAACCGTATTATTGTACGAAAAGGTTTATCTTATCTTAATAAAAATCCAAGAAAAGGAATATCAGAACTTTTACTTGTTTTAAGTTTATCAGGAAAACCTGTATCGACTTACGAACTTTCATGGTATTTATGTCCTGCCGTTAATTCTACAGGCCGCATGGGATGTCCCGAAAAAGCTATTGAACTCTTACTTGAAGATGATTCGCAAAAACGTCTTATCCTTGCCAAAGAGATAAAAACCTTAAATGATAAACGCAAAAGAATTGGCACTAAAACATTACCTGTTGCGGAAAAATTTGTTTTGGAGAACTTAGACAGATTTTCTGGAAAACTAGCAATAGTTTACGGTGAAGAAATAAACAGAGGCGTTACAGGCGTCATAGCAAATCGTCTAATTGAAAAATACAATATCCCTGCAATGGTAGTCCACTTGAATGAAAATCTCGCTATCGGCTCAATAAGATCACCGGGGAATTATAATATACGCCAACTTATAGAACCGTTAGATGACATAATTTTGAATTACGGAGGACATGAAGAAGCTCTCGGTTTCAGTATGGAACGCTCGTTGTGGGAGCAATACTTGGAAAGGCTAGAGATTGAAATTGAATCAATTCAATTTTACGAAATAAAAAAAGACGAATTAGTTGAAATAGATGCGGAACTACCGCTTGAATATCTTATACCTGACATATTCACATTAATCGACCGTTTTGAACCGTATGGAGAAGGCAACGCACCTTTGTTATTCGCAAGTTCTGGTCTTACAAACCGTGATTATAACTATTTAGGTAAAAGAGAGCCTAAGCATCTCAAGTTTATTCTGGATACAGAAAAATGTATGTGGACAGCTATCTTTTGGGGTGGTAGGGAAAAGGTGAACGATGATATTGCTATCGGCGATAAAGTTGACTTATTGTATACATTTAGCCGTAACTATTATAAAGGAGTTGAACATCTACAGATTATTATCAGAGATATTTGCAAGAGTGCCATGAATTGACACTTGCTAATTATAAAGTTTTTGTGAGAAGATTAGAATGGAGAACTGGTATGAAAGATAATATTGAATATAACTCACTAAGCCAATACCGTAATCTTTTGCAAAGAGTCGTTAAAGTGAATCTCGGTAAACCTGATGAGATCAAGAACGGAAAATATCTTCTTGTCGGAATCATCGGGAATATAAAGGTTTTTACGGATAAAATGATGAACGAGATGGCTATTGCGACTTTAAAAGATTTTAACGGTGAAATTGGTTTAGTATTTTTCCCAAAATTCTGGCTGCAATACAAGAGCAGGATTAAAGAAGATAAAGTTTCTGCTTTAATTATAAATGTAAATATAGCAAACAGCGGCGAGCGTAGAAACTTTGTTGTTTGCGGAATACAAAATATTAATAAATTACAACAGCAAACTATATTTAAACAACCAAACAAACGTATTGTTGAAGCGCTCAGAAAAAGAAACTTAAATCATCATGACTAATTCCATTGAAGAATTAGTGAACTATCTTCATAAACAACAAATTACCAAAGCCGAGAAATGGGGTTTGTTATATCCAATAATTAATATTCTTGAACATTGCTCCTATCATATCAGGAAAACAATAAATCAAATCGTATGGTCATATCAGCGAATAGTGAGAAAACATCATGCGTCAGATAATGACTTGCATTGTCTTGATTTACATATCTCAAAGATTGTTCTTCCAAAATTGGAGACATTCAAAATCAAAGTTATAAATGATTCTTCGCATAACAAAAAAGAGGCTTGGCTTAATATACTTGATGAAATTATATATGCCTTCCGTTGGAATATATATGCAAATTGGCAGAGAAATTCAAAAAAGGAACGAATTTTTTATTTAAACCATTTCCATGAAGACGATTCCAATCTCGACTATTTTCATTATTACGACTCGGTTCTTGTAAAAAAAGCTGCAGAAAGAGCGCAAAATGGCTTTGAACTTTTTGGAAAATACTTTACCAGTCTTTGGAATTATTGATTTTTTCCTTATAAAAACAATGTCTAATTATATGAATCCATTGCTAATTAGACGTAATTCAAATGCAAATTATTTATAATCCGATGCTAATTAGAGAGTAAAAATAAAAAATCCATTACTAATCAATAAAAATAAAACTAATTAAACAGCGACTTCTTCCTTGTCTTCGACAAATCTCACTGTGTTTGGTTCAAACAATTTTGGATAATCTTTGCTTTCAAAGGTATGTATCGGGACAATGTACTTGGGTTTAACTACTTCAACCATCCTCTTTAAGCCGTTTAAATCTGCGTGTCCTGATGTGTGAAGATTATCTTTAATAGGCATACCTTTCTCTGTAATAAAATCAAGAAAATCCTTAGTTGAACCGGGCTGCTTTTTATAACCTTCATACATTGAATAAATAAAACAGCCGTCAGTATATTTCTTTAAATGCTTTTCTAAATCATATTGAACGGAAGAGCGCACAAGCATTACAAGCTTGTCAGCCATTTTATTTATTTCATCTTTGCCTATTTTATTGGGCATAAACGGAGAAACTTTTTCTAACATCTTCCCTTCTTTTTCCATTCTATTGGTTAAAAAATGCGGAAAGTATACTTTTATTTCCGGAAATGTTTGATTTGAAGGGAAAGGGATGTTTGTATTTACCTTCTTATTCAATGTCTTTAATATATTGGCAACATAGAAATCAATCAAAAAAATCTTTCTTGTTTTTCTGCATGCTCTGAAAATTGTAACCAATCTGTCCATATTTTGCCCTGACACATAAACAAGATTAATGCCTTTTGTTTCCTTAAATGTATTTACAAAATCATCTTCAAGCTCGCTTTCTGTCTTGAATGGTTTTTCAGTACGACCAATAGTACTGCCCTCAAGAAATAAGTAATCAACATTAGCTTTTAAATTATCAGCAAACCAGTCAAAAAGTTTTGATTTTCTGCTGTGTAATCTGAAATCGCCTGAATAAAATAATGATTTTCCGTCAGCTTCAATTAAAAAAGCATAAGAATCAAAAGCGGCATGATCCATTTGATACGGAGTTATTTTTATATCTCCGATATCAAACTTTTTGCCGGATTTAAAATGACGGGCGTTTTGAATTGTCCATTCTTTTCCTGTAAAAGAATTTGTCAATTCTATTAAAAGTTTTGTCGCAAATCCCAAATGCACAGGACAGGACGGGTTAATATGACTCATAAACCCGTAATGATCTTGGTGAGCGTGAGAAATAAGCAAAACGGTTTTTGAATCATTTTTATAAAGCGAAGGAATTTCCGGTAATATGCCGTTTTTTATTAATTCAGATGTTGAACGTTTTTCAGCTTCTCTTGCGTCAAAAGGAGTTCTGTCAGGATTTACAAGCGGCATTCCCATATCAATAACAATTCTGGTTGTATCTGTCCAAACTTCTACACATGAGCCGCCGATTTCTTTTGTACCTCGGTGGATTTTGAAACGCATTAAATTATTTTGCTCCCTTCCATATTTTTTCCGCTAACAAATCTTTCTGATTACCTATACAATAGATAGGTATATCTTTATATTCATTCTTTTCTTTAATTAAGTCTTTGAATCTTGCGCTCCTTTTCTGCGCTTCGTCAAATCCAAAAATCAACAATGATACTTTATCCTCAATCTTCTTTGGTTTGTTAAGCTTTATGCCAAATATTTGATTAAGTTCATCAATATATTGCCCGTATTGATTTATTAATTCTTCTTTATGACGAACAATTTGTTCTTCATATTTTTTTATTTGCTTAATAACCGGAGGTGTAGAAGTAGACCAAAGTTCTTTATTTGAAAATAATTTTGCCTCAACAAAACGCAGTATTTGTCTATCGTTATCATAAAGAAGAATATCAATACGATCCTGTTTTCCGTCATTCTTTTTGAATGCGATTTCTATATCAAGAACAAATATAGAATTATTCAATAAATAAGAACTGTTTTGATAAAGATTTGCAACTCCATTCGCTTCCAAACCGGAATAAAGCTCGCAAGTCTTTTTTATTCCTTCATAACCGGAAGTAAAACTTTTTATTATTAATTTAGGGATTTTCTCTGCCAGTTGATCTTCCCGGATATAATCCTTCGGAGAATCAACATCTTCTGTATCAATTATAGTTGCGTATTTAACATGGGTGCTAAATAAATCTTTTTCAAACTTGAATAAACTGCCGCCCTTATGATAAAAGCTAATATAGCCGTTCCGTATAGCCAGATATACGTCTCCCTTTTTACAATCAGCTTCGAGTTTCTTCCAAAGGGGCTCTTTTTTAAGTTTTTTGATTAAGCCCCCTCCTGCATGACGAATAAATTCCCATTCTTTATCCATACTTTTCTCCCCATCTTTACTCAACGAAACCGAAAACGGCGCATCATGAAAAACCAATTGCTTACAAATTGCAGGATCAGTGAAAGCCACAACACATGGATGTTTCCATTTTTTGTCATTCTTATTCGTTTTGACTCCCAGTTTCTCCCAAAATAGGATTTTATCGTCAAAATCCTGACCCATTGAGCCTTCTTTAACAAGGTCATCATCAAACCAGATATTATAGTTCTTAGATATGAAAATGTGTTTTTTATCTGATTTATATTTTTTAAATCCGCCCGGATAATGGCTCTTTATAACATCAATAGGTATAATGAGACTGCAAAAATCAAGCTCAACAGACATAATCTCTCCTGTTACCCCTATAGTTTATTGTTCGTTAATCGAAGTTGGGGCGTACTCCGTTATAATTTATTTATTGTACCTGTCTACAGAGTGCTATTTTAGAGCACTCCTATCGAAACTGTATTTATCTCTTTTATGGACCAATAGCTCCTACGGTGATATATGAATTTTCAGCCATTTTGTATGGACTAGAAGCAAAATAACAAACTAAGTAGTTTTCTTCAAAATATTTCTCATTCAATGGCATACTTGAAATTGAAATAAAAGGAATAGCTTCACCGTACGCTTCTCGTTTAAATACTTCCATCCCTTTTTTACTTTTAACAGCCGCTTCAATTACATCAGAATCAATAACACCGACTAACTCTGCGTTTGCAATTACTGCTTTATCGAATAATTTATTTACGAGCTGCTCGTCTATGCCATAAGGGTAAACCGGATAAAACGAATTAATAGGAGCCCAGTACACCTGTTCCCCTGACGGGCCGATAATCTGAGATGGAAAGGAATTACTTGGCGCTTCAATGCACTCATCTTCCATAAAGCCCCCCTTTTAAGTGTAACTTAAAAATCCACCGCTTTTGGCGGTGGTTGTTGACCAAGTAAAATTAGAGAAGTATATCAGCCTAATTTAGTTTTCTAACCATATTAGTACCGCAACTGGTGCATTTTACTGGCATCGGGGGCAGTTTATCAAATTGTACAACCTGTCCGCATTTTGGGCATCTGAAAACATGCATTACTGGCATTTGGATTTCCTCCTTATTTATTAGTTTAAGGGTTATAGTTTACTTGTAAATAGTGCCATTTTAAGGCACTCCCAGTATAACTTTTCCCTAAAATACCCATCAATGGTTATTATAGCCTATATGCAGAATATGTCAAACATATAGATTATTGTTGCTATGTGGCTTCAATAGGGACAATGGAGTGTCTCAAATGGAGGCTATATTGATAGATTGCCGCATTTTACTGGCTAAAAATATGAAAAAATACCGTGAAATTTTAAGTATTTCACAAATGGCTCTAGCGGAAGAAATAGGCTGTTCTATCACTTTTATAGGCAATATTGAGATAAACCGCCGTTTCCCCTCGGCTGAGAATATTAATCGTATAGCCAAAGCCCTCAATGTGAAGGTGTCAGATTTGTTCGCAGAACAGGAGCCGGAATCTATGAAAAAGATGGCATCCAAGAAGGAACTAAAAGCCAAACTTGAGAAACTCATGGATAAGGCTATAGACGAGCATTTTAAGTAGAAAATCATTGTTAAATTACCTATCCGCTGTACACTTGACACTATAACGTCCTATTACTATAGTTAACAACAATAGAATAGGTGTAACTAGCAAGTGTAACTAAAAAAAGCCAGAAATGTAACTAAAATATGCAAAAGAATGCAAA
>JGI24695J34938_10002895_pt1 | contig 12485 bp, 11 predicted proteins | sample TergutCo191P3_FD_34938 | JGI IMG/M metagenome (IMG submission 34938) | reverse complement strand
CTTCCCTGATTTTGAACCCAAGATCGCCGCCTGACGAGAAAAGAAGGGGATCGCCGGGGCGCGGATATCTGCCAGTCTGCGCTGATATTTTTCGCGCGCGGTCCGCCGTGATCATCGCCCCGTACTCGCCGTCATTTAACGCGCGCCCTTCCTCAAGAATTAAGCCGGGAAACATTGAAAAATATGTGCCGGCGTCTACTCCGCAGAGCAGCGCGGGAGAGCGGAACCCAAAAACATTTAAGTACGCTTTTCCGGACACCTGGCTTGTAATTCCGGCGATGCCTTCTCCTGAGCGGATAATATCCATTACCATGTCATACGCCGGAAACACAGGGATAACAAAAAACTCGTCAATCACCGGTGTATTCGCGCCGAAAAGATTCATGCTCACATCGGTCTTTTTTTGAATCATTACATCGCCTGTGAGACTGCTGATAAACGCGCTGTGAAGACTTAAACTTGATTTTTCGATTACGCTGTTTCCGGTAAAAAAAATAAAAACGATTACAGCGATTAGGAGAGCTACAATCGCGTTGTTTTTTTTATTCCTCGCGATATTGCGAAGAGCCAGAAAAAAAACCATTACGGCCTCTGAGCAGTATGCTCGGATTTAATAAGGCCGTCCTGAAGAAAAATAATATGATCCGCCATCTTCCAGATTCCCGGATCATGAGTTGAAAAAATGAAGGTCGTTTTCTCCCGGTGGTTAATTTCCTTCATCAGGTTTAAAACAATTTCGCCTGTCTGAGAATCAAGGTTCGCGGTAGGCTCATCAGCGATAACAATTCTCGGGCTTGTGACAAGGGCGCGCGCGATCGCGACTCTCTGCTGCTGACCGCCTGAGAGCTCCGCGGGAATATGTTTATGCCTCTGGGCAAGTCCTACTTCCTCAAGAAGGTAGTTGACCCTTTCTTTTCTCTTTGATTTATTACCGCCCTTCCCCGATATAATGAGAGGCAGCTCGACATTCTCAAATACATTTAAAACAGGAAGCAGATTGAATGACTGAAACACATACCCAAGCAGTTCTCTGCGAAGGCGCGCGAGCTCTCTGCGGTTTTGCTTTTTAATTTCCAAACCGTCAATAATAAGGCTTCCGTCATTAAAGCTGTCGATCAAGCCGATGATGTTCATCAGAGTTGTTTTACCTGAGCCTGAAGGACCAGCAACAGATAAAAATTCGCCTTCTGCGATGTCCAGGCTTACGCCTTTGAGCGCCTGCACCTCAAAATTGCCCATGGGATAAATTTTACATAAATTTTTAATGGAAACTATCATTTTGAGCCCTTATATCTGTTTATATTTACAATATATCTGTATTCAGAGGCATTATCAAGCCGGACTGCGGATTTCTGTTATATTAATGAGTTTTAACGGCAGCATTTGATCAGAGCGTCGCAAACAATATTTACTTCTTCGATTGTCATACCGGGATAAACAGGCAGTGTTAACTCGTGAGCGCAGACATATTCCGCTTTAGGCGCGCGGTTAACGGTATTTTTATACGCGCTGAATCCGCTGATCGCGGGATAATGAATGCTTGTTTGAATTCCGTCACGCTTCATGGATTCGATTACATCCGCTCTGTTTATCGAGTCTGAAAGCAAAACCGGCATTATGTGATAATTCGGTTTCCCGCGCGTGAAGCGCCTGAAAGGAATTGATACGCCCGGCGCGTCATCAAGACGGCTGTAATAATGCTCAACCAGTTTTTTCCGTTTTTCATTGGAGTCTTTTAATTTATCAAGCTGGACAAGCCCAATCGCAGAATTGGTTTCTGTAAGGCGGTAGTTCAATCCGGCGGACAATACATCGTAGGATACCGCCCTCCCCTTGAAGCGGTCAAATGACTGGGCGGACATTCCGTGAGAGCGCATGAGCTTCATTTTTTCGTATAACTCACCGCTTCGCGTAACAACCATTCCGCCTTCGCCTACCGCGATATTTTTATTAGCGAAAAAACTGAAGGCCGCCGCGTCCGCGAACGTGCCAAGCGGCTGCCCCGTGTTTGAAGAAACATAGTACTCGGCGCCCGGAGTATGCGCGCAGTCTTCAATCAGGAAAAGATTGTGTTTTTTACATATCGCGGCGATACGCTCCATATCGCACGCGAAACCAGCGTAGTGAACAATCATAACAGCTTTTGTTTTATCCGTGATTTTCGCTTCGATGTCGGCGGGATCGGCAGACCAGTCTTCAAGAGATGTAATATCGGCAAGAACATTTTTAGCCCCTGCCATTGCTGTCACATTTTGATCAGCTATAAAAGTAAGCGAAGGGGTTATAACTTCGCCGCCGGTAATTCCGCAGGCGAGAAGCGCCATGTGCAGGGCGGCAGTGCCGTTAGAAACAGCGAGGCTTTTTGTGTCATTGCCGAGAAATTCAGAAAACGCGGTTTCGAACGCGTAGGTTTTTTCACTGATTGTCAGCCAGCCGGATTCCAGCACTTCCCTTACAGCCTGATACTCTCTCTCATCATAATTAACTTTAAAAAACTGTACACGCCACATAGATTATTATATTATAACATTTATATTATACCGGCGACACCTGCCGCGAGGAGGGATCATGAAATTAGCAATGTCAAGTGAGATTCAGGATGAAATATCGAGACAGGGAATAATCACTGTTCTGGAAATAGAATCGGAAAAAAACGCAGTTCCGCTCGCGAAAGCTCTTCTTGAAGGCGGCGTAACAGTAATTGAGCTCGCTCTGCGCACTCAGGCGGCAGTTCCGTCAATTTCGCTGATCGCTAACGAATTCCCAGGAATGTATATAGGAATAGGAACCGTCATAGAACCGGGACAGGCTGCGATGGTAAAGAATGAGAAGGGTGTCCGTTTCGCTGTTTCGCCGGGAATTAACCCTGTAATTGTGAAGGAGGCGATCGCGGCGGATCTGCCTTTCGCGCCCGGAATCGCGACTCCAAGCGAACTTGAGCTTGCGATCTCTCTCGGCTGCCGCGCGGTAAAGGTCTTCCCCGCTGAAGGAATGGGAGGGCTGAACTATTTAAAGAGTGTCAACGGGCCTTATAATCACCTGGGAATTAAATACATACCTCTCGGCGGCGTTACAACCGGAAACCTTCCTGATTACGCGGGCTTCGCTCCGGTGCTTGCGGTCGGCGGAAGCTGGATCGCCACGAAGGAGCTGATAAACGCTCAAAACTGGACTGAGATTACAAGAAGGGCAAGAGAAGCGAAGGATATCTGGGATAAAAACCGGAAGTGAAATTTTTATGATAAAAAATACTAAAAGCAGGCTGTATAATTAATTATGTTTAACTACTGTCCCTCCTGCGCGTCAAAAAATATCGATTTTCATGAAGGAAAAGTTTATCGCTGTCCTGACTGCGGTTTTACCTTTTATCAAAACATCGCCGCGGCTACAGGCTGTTTAATCACAGTGCCTGAACCGCCGGTCAATGATGATAGCTCATCTCATATTGAAAGGCTTGTGTTCCTCGTCCGCGGAAAAGAGCCGGCTGCCGGAATGCTTGACCTTCCCGGAGGCTTTGTTGACACCGGCGAGGGAGTCCTTGACGGGCTCCACCGTGAATTACGCGAAGAAATCGGCTGGACACCCGCTGTCCCGGATGGAATGTCCTTAATAGATATATATAAGTTATTCGCGTCGTTTTCAAATATCTATGAATATAAAGGCATTAAATACAACACCTGCGACATGTATTTTCACGTCCGCGCCCCGCGGCTGAAACGGGGGGATTTGCGTCAGGAAGAATCAGAGGTAAAGGACATTCTTTTCCTGCAGCCAGGGGAGATAAATTTCTCCTGTTTCGCCTTCCCCTCTACTGTAAACGCTGTGAAGAAATATCTGGAGCTGACTATAAAAAAAACAATTTAGTAAATTATTTGTTAAATTATTCCATAAATAATTTCATAATGTATTGACTATTTTTAAATTTCTCTTCATCTTGATAATATGAATCACGGAAACCTGTCTGTTAATTTCTCCATACCCGGCGAATACAGAAAAGCGGCTGAACGCCTTTTCCCCAAGGATGGGTTTTCAAAAGGTCAAAAGCCCGATTTAAAGGCCGCCGCCGAATTCGCCAAGTCGCTCGGAATAGGCGTGGAATATCAGCGTCTTTTATCTCTGGATAAGCAGAGCGCCGAATTTCAATCTTTCCTTATCTATTTTCAGAATAACATGGATTTGCTGATCCAGAAAACGTGGGTCGAGAAACACGATGAAATCCGCAAAGACACGCTTCAGGATAATATCCCTCTCTTTATGGAAACGATTGAGAAAGCGGATTACTATAAAGCCATTGATAATTTCAGCAAAATACTCAGCGAACTCGCGTATTTATTTTTCGGCGAACAGTGCGTCAAACCGGATTTCACAGAATACACCTTCCGAATTGACGCTCAGATGGGGCTCTTCTGGTGGTACGGCAATAAACTTGAACTAATAAAAAAATTAAACGATAAAAATATCGACAACGACGACAGGATTTTATGGGCTGTTTTGCTTCTCGGCCTGTGTTATCTGACGAATTTCTAGAGGATCAAACATGACTAATAACGATATTTCCGCAAAACCAGACTCCGGCGACTCAGATTTTATCAGCGAATTTATTAAGGAAGACCTTGCCATTGGGCGGTTCAGTTATGTGCACACGCGGTTTCCGCCGGAACCGAACGGCTGGCTGCATATCGGCCACTGTAAAGCGATTTACATTGATTTTTTAATGGCTGAAAAATTCGGGGGGAAATGCAACCTTCGCTTTGACGATACTAATCCTGAGAAAGAGGACACTTCCTACGTTGAGGCGATAAAACGCGACATAAAGTGGATGGGTTACGACTGGGAAGACCGCGAGTATTACGCATCTGATTATTACGATTACCTTTACGATCTCGCAAGGAAGATCATCAAAAAAGGAAAAGCCTATGTTGATGATCTTAACGACAATGAAATCAGGGAATACCGCGGAACTGCGGCCCCGGAAAAAACCGGTAATTCTCAGGGTGAAGGGCGTATAACGCCCCCCGGGAAAAACAGCCCGTTCCGGGATCGCTCAATAGAAGAAAACCTTGAGCTGTTTGAGAACATGCGCGCCGGAAAATACCCTGACGGAGCTAAAACACTGCGCGCGAAAATTGACATGACTCATCCAAATTTGATCATGCGCGATCCTGTTATGTACCGCATAAGGCGCGAACACCACTACCGCACAAAAGACTCGTGGTGCATCTATCCGATGTACGATTTTCAGCATCCGCTTTCTGACGCGAAAGAAGGGATAACCCACTCCCTTTGTTCGCTCGAATATGAAATTCACCGTCCGCTTTACGAATGGTTTATCCGCGAAGCGGAGGCGTTTCCTTCGCGCCAGATTGAGTTCGCGCGGCTTAACCTGACCTATACCGTTATGAGCAAACGCTGGCTTTTAAAACTTGTTCAGGACGGGCATGTGTCAGGGTGGGATGATCCGCGTATGCCGACGATAGCAGGGCTGCGCCGCCGCGGTTATACGCCTCAGGCAATCCGCTCTTTTATATCGCAGGCCGGCATCGCTAAAACCGACAGCATGGCGGATATCACCTTTTTGGAATACTGCCTGCGCGAGGATTTAAACAAACGCGCATTACGTGTAATGGCGGTTCTGCGCCCGCTCAGGCTGATAATCGAAAACTGGCCGGCCGGAATGACAGAAGACCTTGAAGCTGTCAATAACCCCGAAGATGAATCCGCGGGCAGACGTTATGTGCCATTCTCGCGGGAGCTCTGGATAGAACGCGGTGATTTTGAGGAGTCGCCTCCGCCCAGATACTTCAGGCTTTTTCCCGGAAACTCCGTCCGCCTGCGTTACGCGTATATTATCACCTGCTCCGGCTTTGACAAAGACGCTGACGGGAATATAACAGCGGTTCGCTGCGTTTATGATCCTGCGACAAAAGGCGGAAACGCCCCCGACAACCGGAAAGTAAAGGGCACAATTCATTGGGTATCCGCGTCTCATTCCGTACCGTTAGAGGCGCGTCTTTACGATTACCTTTTCAGCGCGGAGCGCCCGATGGAAACCGCCGCGCGAGAGGACGGCTCTTGCGGCAGCTTTACAGATAACCTGAATCCCAACTCGCTGGAAGTTGTTAAAGGCGCGTTCGGTGAGGCCTCTCTCGCGGACTCCGCATGCGGCGCGATTTTTCAATTTGAGCGTCTCGGCTATTTTACACGCGATCCTGACATTGGCGAAAACGGAAGGCCGGTATTTAACAGAACCGCGGGGCTCCGCGACACATGGGGAAAAATCGCGAAAAAAAACTCATGAATATTTATCCGCTTAACACAAGCTGATTACATAAACATGTTATTCGAAAACAGGTTTTTTATTCCGCGCTTATGGTAATATTCTCAATCAGGCTTTTGAATTCTTTTTTCTCCGCGTCAGATAAAACCTCAGCGGAATAAAGAGCTTTCTCAAAAAGAACCGCGCATTTTACAATTCCTTCGTTAATTTTCTGAAGCTGATCGTTTTTCTCCAGCGGAATATTTTCCGCTGAAGGAGAAGCCGCCGCGAGTATATCGCAGTATTCGCGAGGCGCGAGAGACGGCTTCCATGTAATGTTACGGACATTTGTGCCCCAGATGATCAGACGCGCGAAAAGAGTTACGCTGGCTTTCACATCACGTTTTTTCGCCGGAGAGTACGCGCTAAAAATCATGTTCGCCGCGCGAGAGATATCCTCATCGCTGTACTGCGGCAGTTTCTTTGATCTGTTTAATTTTATATGCGCTAGAAAGGAAGCAACCGCGTTTACGATGCCTTTATACCATTCTTTTATTATAAAAATAATTTTTTGCCGGAGCGTTAAATTTTTTAATATCCCGCTTTTATTCAGCACAGGAGCGATCATGAATCTGATAAACAATATAACACCAGCGGCTATCAGCGCGTATTTTAAAAACATTGAAGCGTATTTAATAAACCATTCCCATAACGGAGAAGGCGCGTTTCCTTCAAAAAGCAGCATATCCATTCCTATTCCTTCTACGGGAAATTCCACTCCTGAGGGCGGCAGCTCAACTTCTGCCTGCGTCCTGTTAAAAAGAGAAAAAAACCATGAGAAAAACCTTGTGATAACCGAGAAAGGAATTAAACTTTTATCTGATGAAAAAACTCCCGCCGTTATAAGGCCTGAAACAGAAATTAAAATTACAGCGAGCATCCGCTTGATTCTGTCGTAGCCTGAAATTTTAATCCCTTCAGCCGCGTAATACTGCTCCCATTTGATGATCGAAAAAAGAGCGCTTATACAAACTCCGCTTCCAAGCAAAAAAACCAAATGGATATAAAGCAGTAACGGCAATTCTATTTTAATTATGACGCATATTAAAGCAGCGATAAAAATAAAAACAATTTGCGCGTAATAGCCCGCTTTGGCTTTATCTATATTTTCATCGGTATAATCCAGAAGGCTTGACTCTTCATATAACATTTCCTGCAGCTTTTCGCCTTCATATTTTTCCGTGATTGATTCGAATAGCCTTCTCGCGGTAAATAACCGCTTTAAAATAATTACGCTGATCCATGTATATAAAGCGCATAAGACAGAAGGAATGTTCATTACATTCGGAATGAACCTCATGCGGAATTCTCTTTCTTTAAAAAAAACCGATGAAAAAAAATATATAAAGACTGTTATGATAACCGCCCCGCGAACATTAGCAGCGGAGCGGCTTCCTTTTACATCCTTCATTAAGTCGCTGTAAAATGACGCTGCCGCCGCGCTTATTCCGCCTCCCAGAATTAAAACAAAAACGTTTAAATCCGCCGGTATAAGCGTTTGTAGCAATAGTATATAAGCGGCAAGGGAAGAGAGCGGCATAAAAACCGCGAGCATAGAATAAAAAGGGCTGTTGCTGAGATGGCTCCTTTCAATATCATTTACAGGTTTATCCGCGTAATCAGATGATATCATAACCGCTTTCCTTTACCTGATACCGCGGAGAATTTCCGGGAACCGCCGGAAAAAGAGAGCGCTCGTCAATGATCAGATACTCAAGAGTAAGATGCCTTTTTTTCAGCAGACTGAGAGTAATATACGCTTCGTCTCCCAGATCAGGGCCTGTATAAATATATCTAGTCCCATAGGATAGACGCCTTCCGTAGTTTAACATCGCGATCACGCTGCCTCGCGCGATCACAGGATCACGGCTGTTATGACCTGCTGAATTACGCGTAACGGAAAAATCTTTTAGCGGCTCACATGGCGCGGGAATTGAATAATCCAGAGCGGCAAGCCGCTCAAGAGCGGGGATCGGGGAAGAAACAGACGCGGGAATAACGGACATTCCTCCTTCCGCTTCCGATATATAAATAATTATTCCAAAAGGCTGTCTCTCTCTTGAGGCTTTCAGGCAGAAAGCGGCGGCGGCTTCTATAATCCGCTCTGTAAAATATTTTTTGTTTCTCGCGGGATACTCATTCTGGCTCACGTTTAAGAAAATCATTACAGGATATGAAGCCGTTGCCTCGTACTCGTTAACAAGAAGACAGCCTGACTGAGACTGCGCCGATACATGCGCGCTTGCCTTCCAGTTGATCCTCCGTCTTTCGTCCCCCTTATAATACAGGCGAAGAGATCTATAGCGCGTAACATCTTCATATAATGGATTGGAGCTTGTTATGTTTCCAAGCGGAATTCCATTTTTATTCTTTAGATTGACCGATCTGATTGACGGATAAACATAAATCTTAGTTGTTTCTGTTGATGTTACGCGAAACGGATAAAATCCGAGAGGATCAGAGCCCTTGATTACGGCAGGACCGGCGTGAAAAACTCCCCTGTCAGCGCACAGCCCGTCCCAGTAAAGGCGCGTCCAGGAGCGTTTAAAGAGCGTGCAGAATGTCCTCCTCATTTTTATCACGGAAAGATCGCCCGGGCTGTCGCTAGCGACAAGCATAAACGCCGGAAGCAGCCCGTGATTCTCAACTTTTACCTCAACCCGCACCCATTCATGGCGGAATACGCGCAGTTCACTGTCAATCCGCGTTACGCGAATATGCCTTGATAAATATTCAGCGTAAAGCCTTGAGCATACGAGGATAAAAATGAAAAATATACATAAAAATTGCGCCGGGAAAGACGGTGAGAATAAAAGGACAAGGACAAAAAAAACGATTCCCGCGGTAAAATTATGTTTTTTCTCTATAACAATGCCGCGGTTTGAGCCTTTCATTGCGAAGTCCGGTATTCGGGAATCGGCGTAGAATCAAGAATGGATTGAATAATCCTGTCCGGCGTAACGCCGCGGATAACAGCTTCGGAAGAAAGCAGAAGGCGCTGGCGGAAAACGTTATGCGCCATATCCTTGACATCTTCCGGCGTAACGAAATTCCTGTTTTTAATCGCCGCGAAAGCCTGGGCGGATCTGTACAGCGCGAGGCTTCCTCTCGGGGAAATGCCGGCTTTAAGCTGTGAATGATTGCGCGTAGCGTCAACAAGAGCGAGAAGGTATTCCTTAACAGTTTTTTCCATATGGACGCGGCTGACAGCCTCCTGCAAAGGCGTTATCTCCCCGGCGGACGCGGCGCTTTTAATATCAGTAACAGGATGAGTCAGACGCCGCTGGTTTTCGAGCATTTGTGATTCGGATTGCGCGTCAGGATAACCTATGCCGAGTGAAATTAAAAAACGGTCTTTTTGAGCTTCCGGCAGCGGGAATGTTCCTTCAAATTCGACAGAGTTCTCTGTCGCTAGCACAAAAAACGGCTGCGGCAGCGCGACGCGGCTTCCGTCAACAGTTATCTGCGATTCCGCCATCGCTTCCAGAAGCGCGGACTGAGTGCGCGGCGTAGCCCTGTTTATTTCATCAACAAGCACAAACTGATTAACCAGCGGACCGGGACAGTAAACAAAACGCCCCTTCCTGTCGTCAAATTCTTCCGCCTGCCTCCAGACGGAAACGCCGAGAATATCCGCGGGCAAAAGATCCGGAGTGCATTGAATCCTTGAAAAACTCAGATTCAAACTCGCGGCGAAAGCGCGCGCGAGGATAGTTTTTCCTGTGCCGGGAACATCCTCTAAAAGCGCGTGTCCCCGCGCGAGAAAAGCGGTTATAAGCATATCTATTACAGATGTTTTTCCGAGAAAAACTGTCTCAATATTGCCTCTAATCCGTTGAGCGAATTCGGCAATATCAGAAATATTTTTTAGCTGCGTATTATCCATGATTAATTATAACATAGATAAAAATTACGGTCACCTCTTTATATATTTAACTTTTACTATTTACGAGCCAGAAAACGAAGCATAAATTTATTGACAGCAGACGCTGTTTCTTGTTATATTAAATGTATTCTATAACATAGAATAATATTTTTAAGGAGGCTTTATATGGCACTGGATGGTTTACTTGGCGGGCTTGACAGTAAAAATGACGCGTTTAACTCCAGATTTGAAGGACGCTGGACGGAACAACTTGCGAAATTACTTTTAGCTTGTCTCGTTTCAACCGTAACATTAGGCATTGGATTTTTTTGGGCGTCCATGTGGTATTTACGCTGGATTTATTCGATGTCTGTTATCAATGGAAAGCGGCTTGAATTTCATGGTACAGGAGTGAAATTTTTTAAGAAAGCGATAATTTGGTTTCTATTATCAATAGTAACTATTGGAATCTATGGGATATTTTTCGTTCCAAGAAGGTTTCAGGAATTCATCGCCTCGAATCTGAACTTTGAAGGCGAGAGTGATTCGTTTGAGTATAAAGGCGGCGTTATTGAATCAATGCTGATCTATTTTACTATTTTTACGCCATGTCTTGTTTTCGCGCCGCTTTTACTTTTCGCGGTATATCCGGCCTATTCAATTCAAAGCCATGTCATCATTTTCAAGGCAGGCGCGGGCGCGACACTGATAAAGATCATCAGCTGGTTGTTCCTGCTGTGTATTCCTTTCTATTTCCTCGCTCTTCCATGCTCTGTTAATAAATTCGCGCTCAGTAATATGACATTGGAAAATTAAAAGCTTTAAAAAGTGGAAATAATTTGAATTTACGGTTCATTTATTATTTCCACTTTTCAAGCGACTCTATCATATACTTTCGAATATCAATTCCGTAGATATCATTTAAGACACAGCTTTTTAAGACATCGTCAATGCTTCCATTTAACGCTATTTTTCCGTCAATTAAAACAGCCGCCGTATCAGAGAAAAGACGGGCGAGATTCAAATCGTGAAATACGCTTATAAGAATTTTATTGTTTTCCCTGACCCATTTTTTTAAGAATTCCAAAAGCTCAATTTGATGTTTAAGATCGAGATGGTTCGCGGGCTCATCGAGCAGTATTAAATCAGGAGTCTGCGCGAGAGTTCTCGCGAGATAAACCCTTTGCAGAGTGCCGCCTGACAATTCATCTATCATGCGGTCTTTTATATTCCATATATCAAGCTGTTTTAATATATCTATAATAATTGATATATCTTCCGCGCCGGGGTTTTTTAAAAAGCCGCTTGAATACGTGTAACGCCCCATTGAGACAGTTTCATAAACAGTATAGGGAAAATAAACCTGCGCGCTCTGGCTTAACAGCGAAAGTTTTTTAGCGAGCTCTCTGCGCGGCAGTTTAAAAATATCCTTGCCGTTAATTGATACAGTCCCCCGGCAGCCGATTATTCGCGCGAGTGATTTTAATAAAGTGCTTTTTCCGCATCCGTTGGGACCCAGAACGCAAAGACTCCCGCCTTTATCAACATTAAAGTTAATGTTAAAAATAACGTCATTTCCGTTATATCCGGCGAATAACTCTTTTACTTCTAACAACGCCCGCTCCTCATTAAAATTTTCAATCAAAAAAAGTATTTTATCTTTTCCTCTTAAAATACACCCATGCGAAGAAAGGCGCGCCGATTAAAGCGGTAACCGCGCCGACAGGCAGTTCCGAAGGGGAGACTACTGTTCTGGCCGCGAGATCGGCGCATACCATTAACGAGCCGCCAACAAAAAAAGACATTGGCACAAGACGCCTGTGGCTTGAACCTGTTATTCTGCGCGCCGCGTGAGGCGCTATAAGATCGACAAAACCTACAACGCCGCTTAAAGCGACAGTTGCGCCTGTCAGCACAGCGCAGAGCGCGAGAAGTTTTTTGCGCAGGGCGGCTGTCTCAACTCCCGCTGATTTCGCCTGATCATCGCCAAACGTTAAAATATCCATCTCCTTTGTAAAAAAAAGGATTCCAGCCGCGCCAATGACAAAGAACGGCAGTAAAAGCCAAATATACGTCCACCCGCGCAGGGCGAAGCTGCCCATCTGCCATAAAGCGATGCGGCGCAGGTCATCGGAAAAAAACGCGCTTAACGTTGTAAGAACAGCGTTCAAAAAAAGCGATACAACCATTCCGCATAGCACGATTGTGTTATTCGCCATTGACTTATCAATACGCGAGGAAAAATAAGCGACAAAAAAAACCGTAAGCAGCCCGAAGACAAATCCCGTCAGCGGAAGAGAGAAA
>JGI24695J34938_10002894_pt1 | contig 12487 bp, 6 predicted proteins | sample TergutCo191P3_FD_34938 | JGI IMG/M metagenome (IMG submission 34938) | reverse complement strand
AGTTTTTGGCAAGTTTAAAGCGCGCGCCGACATCCAAACTGAAAGCGTCGTCATCACCGCCGCCCATGCCGAAGTAGAAATAAAGCTGATTTACGTCCGTAAAGGTAAGGCCGATAGTACCAAAACTGAAATTTAAAGCTAACTGCGCCATAAGGTTCTTGTAAACATATTCGGCGTAAGGTACGTCTTCCTTTTCTTCGCCGAACATCTTTCCGAACGGGATAGCGATGTTTAAAGATAATAAATCAAGAGGGGTAATTGATAAATAAGCGCCGAAGTTGGCTTTACCGCCGAAGAACGCGCCGCCTTGAGTGAAGTTACCATCGTCGTCTATACCGAAATCCACAAATCCGTAATTTTCATGTGTAAAAGCGATGTCGTTCGCGTCACCGTAGAAGCCCCATCCGGCAATCCCTTCCATTGCGAAGAAACAATCCGGGTTGTTGCCGATCCACAACTGTAACTGTTCAATGGGTTTCCACCATCCGTGACCGTAGATGCCAAGACCAAAGTTTCCAAGAGTAATAGTATCACCTAATGAACCAAAACCCAGTTCTACACCGTTATTAAGACCGCCAAACTGAAAACGGCCCCAGCCGCCGAACTTTCCGTTTTCACTCTCGCCTGAAATCCCTAAGCGAACCCTGTCCAAATTCCCGCCGGCTGTAATAATTTGCCAGTCATCGGGATGCAATACTGTATTATCCCCGCCGGCTAATTCGGCATGAGCGATTACCTGTCCAGATACAGTAATTTCAGCAAATACAGCTGTGGTAAGCAACGCGAGCATTACCGATACCGCTACCAATTTTTTCATAAAATCTCCTCCTGAGATTATTCCGGATAAATATTGCGTTTATCCGTCCCTCATTATTCCGCCTGTTAAAATCTAACGGCAAAACAATTTAGTTTAATGAAAGTAACAATCAACGATCGCTATTTTTCCTTTCATCTAATAAATAAATAACTAAAATATATAAAAATGTCAATGTTTTTGCCCTTTATTGAAAGAATATTTATATAATTTTATTTAAATATTTTGAATAAATATACTAATTTTTACTTATAACATTACATTATTTTGTATTTTCTTACGATTAAATAAATTTGTTTTACCTAAAAAGAGGCTTCAGTTTTACAAATTCACGTTATTTGTCTTAAACGGAAGAAAATTTACAAACCCTGTTCCTCCCGTTTCTTTTAGCATCGTAAAGCGCCGTATCCGCCCCCTGAAAAAAGTCTTCCAGCAAACCTGAAGGGGGCTCCATCGTGTTTACGCCGATGCTTACGGTTATAACCGCTTCGCAGTTTTCATGGCCGCGGTGTTTAACGCCTTCGGCCGCAGCGCGCAGTCTTTCTGCAATTTCAAGAGCGCCCGCGGCGTTGGTATTCGGCAGCACGACAATGAATTCTTCGCCGCCCCACCGCGCTATAAAATCGGCAGGACGCCTTATCACCGTAGGAAAAGCTTTCGCCATCGTCTGCAGAACGACGTCCCCCTGCAGATGTCCGAAAGTATCGTTGTAGTCTTTAAATTTATCAAGGTCTATTATCAAAATGCTGATAGGCGTTTTTTCGCGCGTCGCCCTTGCCCACTCAACTTTTATCCGTTCTTCAAAACTGCGCCTGTTGGGCAGCCCCGTAAGCTGATCGCTCATACTGAGTTTTTCTATCGTGCGGAACTGATCCAGCATCTTCATCTGGTTGGAAATTCTTAGCTTAACGATTGACGGAGAAAACGGCTTTACAATGTAATCCACCGCTCCCAGAAACAAGCCTTTCTCTTCATCAGCGTCCGAGGTAAGAGCCGTTAAAAATATAACGGGAATGCTTCTTGTCGATTCGGCTTTTTTTAATTCGACAATAACCTGATACCCGTCCATTTCCAGCATGAGAATATCAAGCAAAATAACATCCGGCAGATACTTCTCCGCGAGTTTAATCCCTTCAGGGCCATTAAGCGCAGCGAAGACGGTATAATCGGCGCTTAATATTTTTTGAAGAGCTGTAATTGTTGTTTCGTGATCATCAATAATAAGCACGCTGTTTGTTTTCATATTCTACCTTGCTGCCCAAATATTTTTTTTACGCAATCCTGCAATTCAGGCGGCGTAATGGGTTTTTTTACGACATCAAGAACGCCCGCTTGAAAGGCGTCTGAAACCAACTTTTCGTTTGTCCAGCCGGTAATAAAAACCACGGGTATATCTTTTAGCTCGGGATTCTCTTTTAACACGGAAATTGCCTCAAATCCCCCCATTTCCGGCATTTCAATATCAAGCAGGATTAAATCAGGCTTTTTTTTCCCAAGCAGCAAAAACATCTTTTCCGCGGACGGTATGGTCAACACCCTGTACATATCTTCAAGAGCGGACGCCGCCATTGTCAGGTTAGCGTCATTATCATCCACAATAAAAATCATCTTCTGCATTTAACTACCCATATAACTTTTTATTCTCTTCTCTTATCTTCTTTAATTCCTGCGATATTCTTATATGTTTCGCGACTTTATCGTTTAATTCTTTCGGTTTAAAAGGTTTTACGATAAAGTCCGAAGCTCCGCGTGTCATTGCCTCGTTCACATGATCATGCGTGCCTTCGGTTGTTATTATTATTATCGGCGTATCTTTATGATCCGGTAATGCCCTAATTATAGGAATAAGCTCAATTCCGTTAATTACGGGCATCAGGTAATCCAGAAGAATTAAATCGGGCTTTTTTGTCTTTAGAAAATCCGCGACATCTTCCGATTTAGAAAGCGCGTACACCTTGTATCTGTCGTGCAAGGCGTATTGAATAGCGCGCAGCATGCTGGAAACGTCGTCCACAACAAGAACGCTGGCCGCTTTACTGGAATCATCCTCTTCCGAGGCGGCGCGTTTGCCGGGATTCAGGTTGGATTCGATGCTTTCTATCAGTTTTGTGGCGGAAAAAGGCTTAATAACATAATCCGCCGCTCCCAGGCTTAAGCCCTTTACCACGCTTTCCCTGTCGCTGTTCCCCGTAAGAAAAATAACCGGAATTTCGGCGAAACGCTCGTCCGATTTAAGGCCTTTAATCGCCTCATAACCGTCGATATCAGGCATATTGACATCCATCAATATCAGATCCGGCTTAAAAAAGTCAAGAAACTCGTACATTTTTACAACGGAATCCGCCGGAAAAATTTCATAATATTCGCCAAGCCTGTTTTTAACCGTTATCAAACTATAATTTACATCGTCAACATATATAATTTTTTTGCGCAGAGATGATATTTCAAGTTTAGCTTGAACATCGTTGTTTCCCATAAAACTCTCCTACTATACTAATCTATTACAAATTGGAAAGTTTCTCAACTATTTGTTTTACGTTCATCCTGTCCACATTGTCCCTAAGCCAGCCTACAAGCACGTCATCCGTTTCATATTTGTACTTTTCTAATTCCGCCATTGCTGCGTCAATTCCGTCCATATCATAATTTTTACAGGCTTCGCGGAGTTTCGCAAGAACGGCGCCGTCAGGGCTTTCCTTTACAGGCCTCGGATTTTCGGCATCCAGCTTTTTAAGCATGTTTTCAATATCAGAAACCAGTTTCCACGCGGCTTCAAGGAAAGCGGGGTTATTTTTTTGTATATAGCTAAGGTCGCCAGATTTTGCCGCAGCTTCAAGCTCTTTCGCGCTTGCGCCGATACTCTCGGCAAAAATATCGAAACTGGTTCCCTTAATTCCATGCACCTTGATCTTGTAGTCGTTAAGCTGTGAATCTGACAGTTGATCTTCGTTTGCCTTTGCCACGACGCCCAGCATGGAACGCACGCTTGCCGCGTAAGAGCGCAGAACCTTAATGTATGTTTTCTCGTCGCCCTCATAGCGCCTTAGCCCCTGCGGAATATCCAGCCCGTCAATCTGCTTGTCATGCAGCAGCGATTTTCCGGAAGCGTTCAGATATGTTTCCGCGGCGTGGATTGCCTCTTCAAATTCGCTGTGAATAATAAGCCCTTGAATTGTGTCTAAAACTGCCCTTGTCTCTTTGCTGCAATTTTTAACCGAGGAAATAACTTCCAAAGCGCCCTTTCTGTCGTAATCATTCGCCTTCTCAATAATTTCCGCGAAGTTTTCACGCAGTACTTCTGTGTCCTCGTCCCCTATGTCCGCGCTCTTGCGTTCATTCTGCTGCTCTTCGATTCGCTTAAGCAGCTCGCGCAGCTGGCTCATAAAATCGGACATTGACGTGTTTATCATTTCGGTGTTATGCTCGCGTCCGCTTATCTCCAGTTTATACGCGAATTTAGAAAGCTCGATCTCGCCGATATTCCACAGGGAACTTTTTATCCCGTGAACGATGATTGTATATTTGCGTAACGCCTCCTCGTTGTCAAACCACATTCCGGTACCGGCATTAACGCAAAGCCCGTCCAGAAGAGAGACGGTTTTTTTGGCGTCTCTGATAAACGATTCAAGCAGAAGCGAATCCACCTGCGGGACTTCCGCGTTTTCGCCGAATACTTTATCCTTTTGATGACGGGCGGCTTCGATTACCTCAGGCGTTTGTTTATCGCGTATCTGTTTATTTAAAACGGCGTTTAGCTGGCGTATGTCGATCGGTTTTGAAATAAAATCGTCAAAACCGCTTTTCATAAAAACATCCGCCTGCCCCTGCACGGCGTTAGCCGTCAGCGCGACAATGGGGGCTTTGTATCCCATATCGCGAATACGCTGCACCGCCTCCATGCCGTCCATTTCCGGCATCATGTGATCCATAAAGATGACATCATAGGTATTGCCGTGGGCGATTTTATCAATCGCGCCCTGCCCGCTCATGGTCGTGTCAATCTGCAGCTTGTAAAGCTTCATTAAACCAACCGCGACATAAAGGTTTGTCTCAACATCATCAACAATAAGAACTCTTCCGTAAGGCATTTGATCGCGCACAAACTGGCCTCTTTTTTTATGCTTCATGTAGCCCATGCGGAACTTTCTTAAGTTCTCCGCGACATCTTTGCCAAGCACTTCAGAGTCAACGGCCTCCTGCGGCAGATGCACCAGAAAGGTCGAACCGACGCCGGGTTCGCTCTCCACACGGATAACGCCGCCCATCAGATTCACAAGGCGCTGCGTAATCGCAAGACCCAGACCCGCGCCTTCGACCATAGCGTTCCTTCCCTTGTTAAAACGCGAATAGTCGTCAAATATTTTATCAAGCTGATCTTTTGACATTCCGTGACCCGTATCCTGCACTTTTAACACAAGAGTTATGCCTTCCTTGTCCGGATACAGCCACCGCACCTGTCCGTTTATCGAATGATCCGGCAGATAATTAATCAAAGATAAAATTTCAAAATCGACAGTTAAAACAACCTTGCCGGAATCGGTATATTTAAAAGCGTTGGAAAGCAGATTGTTTAAAATCTGCTTAATGCGAAGCTCGTCGCCTATCAGCCATGCGGGAACATTTTCGTTGACATTCAGCTCAAACGCGATTGGCTTGCTTTCGATGCGCATCATGTTAAGCTGCACAGAGTCGTTTATCATGCTTGCCACTTTGTATTTGACGGGCATAATATCCATCTTGCCCGCTTCAATCTTTGAAAAATCGAGAATGTCGTTAATGATGCCCAGAAGCAAATCGCACGAACTGTAAATTCTGCCGAGCCCTTCTTCAATATCTCCGGGGAGAGTTTCGTGCTGAATCAAAATTTCAGTTACGCCGAGGATCGCGTTCATCGGCGTGCGTATCTCGTGGCTCATGTTCGCGAGGAACGACGATTTTGTCTGGTTCGCCATTTCGGCGGCTTCGCGCGCCTTGCGCCTTTCAGAGCCGGAAATCGCAAGCGCGGTTAAGTCCGCAAGAGAGGAGGCAAAGTTCTGCTCTTCGATAAGCCAGTTGCGGTGGTCGGGGTATTCTTCGCATCTCCACTGTTCAACGCAGACCACCCCGACAAGTTTTCCGTCTACGCGGATCGGCGCGTCAAGCGCGGCGCATAAATGCTCGTATTCGTTAAACGACGAAGCTATCAGCTTGCAATCTTCAATGTTGTTCATTACGATAATGCGCTCGGACATAAGCAGCTTTAAATATTCCTGCTTGTCGTCCAGGCTGAAATTTTCCTGATTTGAATTAACCCCGGAAAAAACATCATAGGATGAAATACTCTCCAAATAATTCTGCGATTCCGAAAGATGCCATATACCTATGCGGTACACGTTTAAAGCGATACATCCCACATGCGTAACAACGCTTGCGGCGGCTTTCAATATCCCCGCGGAAATTGTCGGCGATTTTGTAATTTCCGCCAGCGCGCCGCTCAATTTTTTTGAGTATTCGTAAGTGGACAGCATTTTCTGTTCCAATTCTTTGCGTTTTGTTATGTCGCGCGCAATGCCCAAAACTCCAATCGCCTCGCCGTTTAAAATAAGCGGCATTTTTATCGTTTCAAAAAGCGGAGACGTGCCGTCGATGCGGGGTATGTGTTCCTCAACCACATATTGCTGGCCTTCGTTTATAACCTTGCGATCCAATTCGTCTTCATTTTCAGATAACTCAAAAGACATCCACAGATTGTCCATATCTTTTTTTCCGATGATGTCTTCTTTCTTAAGTCCGAAATGCGCCAGCAGGCTTTTATTGCAATGTATGAATCTAAGCTCTGTATCTTTTGTAAAGATAAGGTCGGGAATAGAATCAAACAAAGTGGAAAGCGTAGCCGTTTGCAGCGCAAGTTCGTCAGTCCGTTTTCTTACGATCTTTTCCAGTTCGCGGCTTGAAATACGGCCTCTGATAAAAAGAACCGCGACAAGGCCGAGTACGCCGAATGTCAATACGGAAAAACCGATAGACCAGGGTACCTGCGCTTCGGCAAGCTTGCTGCGGTAATCGTAAGTTCTGGTCATCCATTGATTGGTTATGCTGTACGTGTCGATTATACGCAGCGCCTTATCAATAATTGAGCACAATATTTCCTGATCTTTATTAAACCCAAACGTGCAATAATAAGGATAATCAAACAGATAATTAACTTTGTAACCCGGACACTCCAGATAATGCGTCAGATACAAAAGCCCGCTGTAACTGTTCATTACCATGTCAACGTCGCCGCGCATAAGGGCGTCGAACGAATCTTTTTGACTTTCGTACTCTTTAACCATATTATGATTCGGAAACCACTTATGAAACAGTTCGGTGTATATAATGCCTTTTGTTAACCCCACCTTAACGGAATAAATTTCATGAATCTTGATGCCGCGTTTATCCATTTGTGAAATAAGCGCCGGGTTATCCACTTTAAAATACGAATCAGGCCATAGATATCCGCTGTCCCGTTCCGTTAGGCGATCTAATTCAATTTGTAAAAACGAATCTCCGTTTGCAAGCATTTGAATAAGATCCGAAAAACCTGTATCAGGAGCATGGGCAATAGCAAACTTCAATCCTGTAAGAGCCGCGATTTCGTCAAGCACGTCAAAGCCTATCCCCGTCCACTTGTTAATGCGCGTATGCGTATCAAAAAACGACGTCGGATAATTATCATGCTCCGCGGAAAACGGAATAACAGAGCTGTTTTCTATGTAGGCGATTTCTTCTGCGGTGAACTGCGAAAAGAGCTTGTGCCTTGTATAATCCTGATAACCTTGATTGTACATTTCTGTCAGATAACGCGTCGCGCCGTTTTGCAGCGCCTTGTCAACAACCGATATGATTGGTTTAAGCGCTTCATTCTGAGTTGTCAGCGAAACGGGCATTCTGATTAACGGATAAAAATTGTACGTAATAACATCGCTGTGTTCGATAAAATTGGCTTCCGCCGTTCCGCTGTAATAAAAGGCGTCTATCCTGCCGCTTGTTAAAGCGCCGTAAACGCCGCTAAAGTCGTCCAGCAAAACGACTTCATACGTGCCGGGCGTTAGTTCCGCAAGAATCGAATTGATAGTGACGGAGCCGTTTATAAAGCCGCAGCGTATAAGGCGGTCTTTGGCTATTTCAGGAAGGCTTCTCGCGCCGTCAAGACGAAAGTATTTAATGGAACGCGAGACAAGAGCGCCTGTCATGTAGTAATCTTTCAGGCGGTCATCCGAAATTGTCATTTCGCCGGAAAAAGAGATTTCTCCGCTTTCAAGACCGGAGAACAAATCCTGCCATCTGTAAATATCGGGCGTAAAGGGCATCCCGAAGAGCTCTGTCAGCCAATCGCAGAACATTGCCGAAAAGCCTTTTATCTCGCCGTAGTCGTTCTTAAAAGCCTCGATACCCGGCGGCATTCCGTACACGAAATACTCGGTATGCCCGCGAAGTTCTTCAATTGCCGATATTTCACCGGAAGTCACTCCCGGAATGTCACGGTACCATGTGAAAATGCCAGGCTTTCCGGTTTTTATTTTATTTTCGTTACTGCATTCCCAAAAAAGAGCGGATAATCCAAGGGCGATAAGAAAAAGAAATATTGACTTATTGGCAATTTTCATCAAAATACCTAATTTTGCATTATACAATAAAAATTAAGAATATATCAATATGTAGCTGTACTAGTCCAAAAGAAACGCGTTCTCGTCGTTTTCTCTCTGCTGTTTTCTTAGCCTGATCTGTTTTTCAACTTTATAGTTTAGCTCTTTTGGATCAAAAGGTTTTACAATAAAATCCGACGCTCCGCGCGATATAGCGTCGTTCACATTCCTGATAGTTCCCTCGGTTGTAATAATAATAATCGGTATATCTTTATAGTCAGGCAGCCCCCTTATCAGCGGAATAAGATCAAATCCGCTTAATCCGGGCATTAAATAATCCAGCAGAATTACATCCGGCCTGTTGTTTTGTAAAAAGTCTATTACAACTTCCGATCTGGAGATCAGAAAAACATTATACTTGGCATGAAGCGCGTGATGAATCGTCCTTAGCATGCTGGTCATATCGTCAACAACAAGAATGTTGGGATTAAAATCATTTTTTTCGGCTTTCGGTTTTTCAACTTCTTTGGGATAAAACTGGTTATTAATACATTCAATCAGCTTTACCGCGTTAAAAGGCTTAATAACAAAAGCGGCGGCGCCCAGACTTAACCCTTTTACAACGCTTTCCTTGTCGCTGCTGCACGTCAGAAAAATTACCGGAATATCGGAATAACGCTTGTCGTTTTTTAAATCTTTAATTGTTTCGTAGCCGTCAACATCAGGCATATTAACGTCCAATATGATCATATCCGGTCTGGCTTTTTCCATTATTTTATACATTTTACTGTTAGAATCCGCAAGATATACTTCATAATGAGATTCAAGCGCTTTCTTAATGGAGATCAAGCTGAAATTCATATCATCAACGCAGATGATTTTTTTTCGCGATCCGGAAAGCATAGACGCCGATACAAAGTCGGATTTTGCCATAAACTCATCCCTCCTTTATTTTAATATGCTGTTGAGTTTTTCGGCGGTTTCTTCAAAGTTTACCATGTCGATATTTTCACGCAGCCAATACACAAGTTCATTGTCTGTTTCATATTGATATTTTTCTATCTCTCTCATTGCGGCGTCGGCTCCGTCCATATCGTATTTATTGCAGGCGGCAAGAAGTTTTATCAGAACATCAATCTCCGGCTTCTCTTTTTTAGGTTTTAATTTATCCGCGTCAATATCCGTGAGCATTTCCCCGGCATCGGAAACTAACGTTTCTAACATTTCGATAAACGAAGGATTATGTTCGTTTATATAACCCATATCGCCTGACGCCGCCGCTTTTTCAAGCAAAGCCGCCTCATCGCCGACATCAGACGCGCAAATGCCGAAACTTGTTCCTTTGATTCCGTGCACGTTTATTTTATAAACCGAAAGATTTTCTTCGCTAACATTTTTGATTATATCAAACGCGGAGCGGGCGCTTACGATATACGCATGCAGCACTCTTACATAAAATTCCGCGTCATTGTCAAACATCTGCAGGCCTTTTACAATATCCAATCCCTCAATCCGTTTTTCCTGCAAAAGCATTTTTAAAGTTTCCGCCCGCGAAGATACGGCGGGATTTTCCGCGGCCTGCTGCGCAAGGACAGCGCTCTGCTCGCGGGCGGCGTCAAGCACTTCCTGAGGCTGCTTGTCGCGTATAAATTTATTTAAAATCGTATTTAACTGGCGTATATCTATCGGTTTGGAAAGGTAATCGTCAAAATCATTTTGCAGGAAAATATCCGCCTGCCCCGCCACCGCGTTAGCCGTAAGCGCTACGATTGGTTCCCTGTAGCCAAAATCGCGGATATGTTTTGTGGTTTCTATGCCGTCCATTTCCGGCATCATGTGATCCATAAAAACTATGTCAAATTTTTCTCCGTTTTTAATTCTTTCTATCGCGGCGAATCCGCTGCTTGAAGAGTGCACATTCAGGCGGTAAGGAGCAAGAAGCCCTTTTGTGACATAGATATTCGCTTCCACATCGTCAACAACAAGAACGGTTCCGTAAGGCATCGGCTCGCGCGAAATTTGCACCCTCTTCATAAACGCCCTTGAGTGCGTGCGGAATTGACGCAGGTTTTCCGCGTTCTCTTTGCCCAGCTCCACAGTGTCGCATACGCCCTGAGACAGCCGCACCGTAAATACCGAGCCCTTGCCGGATTCGCTTTTTACGCTGATGCTTCCGCTCATCAGCTCGATCAGTTTGCGCGTAATGCTCATGCCAAGCCCGGTGCCTTCCGTGGAACGGTTAGCCTCCTGATTAAAACGCGAATACTCATCGAACAGGCGCGCCACCTGATCTTCGGTCATCCCCTGCCCCGAGTCGCTCACGATAATGACAAGGAAAGCCTTCTCAGGGTCGTTGCCGTACTCCGCGTCAATAGAAAGTTTTACGGTTCCGGCGGCCGTGTATTTAAACGCATTGGAAAGCAGATTGTTTAAAACCTGCTTAATGCGCAGTTCGTCACCTAACAGGTGGGAAGGCATTTTCTCGTTTATATCAAGCTCAAACTCGATGCGCTTGCTGCCAATCCGCATCATATTAAGCTGCGCCGCGTCGCTGATTAAACTCGCGATCTCGTATTTGGCGGTTATCAGTTCCAGCTTGCCCGCTTCTATCTTTGACAAATCCAGTATGTCGTTAATAATGCCAAGCAGAAGGTCGCCTGATGAATAAATTTTTTCCAGAGCTTCCTTCAAATCAGAATCAAGGGATTCCTTCTGCAGCTGAATTTCGCTTATGCCCAAAATCGCGTTCATCGGCGTGCGAATCTCGTGGCTCATCGTGCTTAAGAAAGCCGATTTTGCCTTATTGGAAGCTTCTGCCTCTTCTTTTAAAACCGCGATTCTTTCAAACGGTTTTTTAATAAAGTCAGAAGCGATTATCGCGGCAATAATATTAAGAATAATGCTGACAAGAGCTACGACAATGAGTCCTCTGTCGATATCTCTAACAGGGCTTTCCGTAAGAGGCGCGACAACGCCTAGGCTCCACCCCTCTTCCGATCCCGTTACCGGCCTAAACGCGCAAATGCGGGGAATTCCGTAAACGGTATAATTTTCCGTCCCCGTCTCGCCGCGCGTCATTCGCGTAACGGTCTTGGCCAATTCCGTAAAACCTTTGTCGGTTTGCGCGGCAGTAATATAATTGAAACGCTCCTCCATCCAATTCTCACGCGGGTTTGATATCGCATAACCGTCAGAATCGCTCATATAAATATGACCCGTTTCCCAAATAACAAAAGGCAGGAGCAGTTGGCGGAAATAATCTCCGGGAATCGTGACAACAAGGATTCTTGAATTCATCGATATATTATTAAGCAAAGACGCAAAAGGAACGGCTAAATAAAACACAACCCCTTTATCGGTAAAGCATGTGGAAGAAATTGATTTCTTCCCCAGAAACGCGTTCCTGATATTCTTATCGCTTAAAACATCAACTTGCGCGTACCTGTCGCCGACCGCCGCAATCAATCTGCTGTCTTCAAATCTGGTATGCGCGTCAAACATCGCCATCCCGATAAATTCCGGATTCATATTGGTTTGCTGCCTTAACATGTCCTGCCATTCCGCCTCGTTAACATCATTAAGGCTTTCTGCAATTCTGCCAGCTTTTAATTTTAAATTTTCGATCTCGCTGCTGATATACCTATCCGCGATATTTGCCATTACAGTCAGATCGATATCCAGTGAAATATCAATATTTCTTTCTACATAGCTAATACCGGAAAAAACGCTGAATAAAATTATTACAAGATTAGTTATAATTATTACGAGTATCACCGTACTGCGAATTTTCATTAATTTCTACCTAAATATGTTGATGTTGTAATTTTATAACAGAGTTGGTTTTATGTCAAATTATGTTTAAAAAAATGAAGGATATTCGGGTTTTTTGGAGAAAATTTAGGAGTTGGAAGGCTTTAAAAATATTCTTTCCTTAAAAAACGGCTTTGGAATTATTACTTATGATGTCCGGCAAATTCACGGATTGTACGGACATAAACTAGGTTAGATGGCTTGGAACTGCCTTTCTTTGCTGCGGAATCCTTTTCATCACTAAATATGTTGGNGT
>JGI24695J34938_10002890_pt1 | contig 12492 bp, 7 predicted proteins | sample TergutCo191P3_FD_34938 | JGI IMG/M metagenome (IMG submission 34938) | reverse complement strand
CAAAGGTTTGATTCTGGCCGGCGGGGCCGGCACCAGGCTCCATCCCGCCACTCTGGCCGTGTCCAAGCAGCTTTTGCCGATTTACGACAAGCCAATGGTCTATTATCCCCTGACCACCTTGATGCTGGCCGGAATCCGCAAATTTCTCCTCATCTCCACCCCCGAGGATACACCCAATTTCCGTAAGCTCCTAGGTGACGGCCGAAGATGGGGATTGGATATAGAATACGCGGTGCAGCCCAAACCAGAGGGGTTGGCCCAGGCCCTGATTATCGGCGAGGAATTTTTGGCCGGTGGTCCTTCCGCCCTTGTTCTGGGCGATAATATATTTTACGGTCATGATCTGCCGGTGCTTTTGGCCCGGGCCGGCCAGGCGGATGGAGCCGCGGTTTTCGCCTACCATGTGGATGATCCTCAGCGTTACGGGGTTGTGGAATTTGACCGCGATGGGCGGGCCGTGAGCTTGGAGGAGAAACCGGCCCTGCCGCGATCCAATTACGCGGTCACCGGGCTATATTTCTATGACGGCACGGCAACGGCCAAGGCACGGAGCCTCGTCCCCTCGGCCCGAGGTGAGTTGGAGATAACCGATTTGAACCGCTTGTACCTGGAGGAAGGCCGTCTCCGGGTGCTGATCATGGGACGGGGGCTGGCCTGGCTGGATACGGGCACTCCCGACAGCCTTCTGGAAGCCGGGCAATTCATCGGCACAATAGAAAAGCGCCAGGGATTGAAAGTGGCCTGTCCGGAGGAAGTGGCCTGGCGCCAGGGTTGGATCGACGCCGCTCAACTGATGAAACTTGCCGAACCNCTAAGCCGCAACAGTTATGGAAATTACCTGCGCCAGCTTATAGCTCCGTATGAATGATTTCGGGCTTTAACAAAATCGTTCTGAATAAATTCAGTCGGCTGGTCAATATATCAGGCCAGCCCTTGAAGTAAGGCCAGCCGGTAGTAAGCGCCCTTCAATGCCAGAAGATTCCTATGGGAGCCCTCTTCGATAAGCCGCCCCCGGCTTAAGACGAGGATGCGGTCAGCTTGGCGGATGGTGGAGAGGCGGTGGGCGATGGTGATGGAGGTGCGGCCGACGAAGAGGGTGCGGCAGGCCTTTTCAATGAGTTGTTCCGTTTCCGAATCAACGGCTGCAGTGGCTTCATCCAGAATGATTATTTCNGGGGTTTCCAGAAAGGCCCGGGCGCAGGCCAGAAGCTGCCTCTCCCCGGCCGAGAGGTGGCGGCCACCGGCCCCTAGGGGTTCCTGATAACCGCGGGGCAGGCGTTCAATGAAATGGTCGGCCCCCACGGCCCGGCAGGCCGTCGTCAGGTCCGCGTTGCTCAGGTGGTCACGGCCCAGGCGCAGATTGTCCAGGACCGTGCCGGCGTAAAGATATACGTCCTGAGTGACCAGACCCAGGCGGGCCCGGTGACTGGTAAGGTTCAATTCTTTCAAGGGCAGGCCGTCGAAGGTTATGCGGCCGGATTCCGGGTCGTAACTGCGCTGGATGAGGTTGATGATGGAACTTTTGCCGCTGCCGGTCTGACCCACCAGGGCCACGGCTTCGCCTCGCTTGATGGTGAAGCTTAAGTCGGTCAGAACCAGGGGCCCATCGGGGCGATAGCGAAAATTTACGCCTTCAAAGGCCAGCGCCCCGCCGGGCCGGACCGGGACCAGGGGCCGGGCCGGCTCGTCTAAGCGTTCGTCCTGGTCCAGAAGGTCGGTCAGGCGCTCCAAGGAGGCGAAGGCCGATTGAAAGATGTTGAGCTTTTCGGCCAAGTCCTGGATGGGTTGAAAAAAACGGCGGGCATAGCCTATGAAGGCGGCCACCACCCCTAGGCTGAGGTCTCCGGCCAGCACCTCTCCGCCGCCGTACCATATGACCAGGGCCAGAATGACCGAGGCGAAAACATCAATCAGGGGCACGAACAGGGCGTGGATTCTGGTTTGCCTTAAGCCGGCCAGATAGTTTTCATAGTTGAGTTTCTGGAATATTTCCGTGTTCAGCCTTTCCCGGCGGAAGGCCTGGATGATCAGGATACCCCCCAGGGTCTCGCTGAAGGTCTGGTTGATGGCGGCTAGGCGGGCCCGGAGGTCGCGCTGCACAGCCCGTGACAGGCGGCCGAAATATGAGGCCAGGAGAGCGGTCAGAGGGGTGAAGATTACAGTGATGGCGGCCAGCTTGGGGCTCAGGGAAAACATGATCACGATAATGACGGCCAGGGAGACCAGGTCGCCCCCCACGGTGGCCACGCTGTTTTTGGCCAGGGAACTTAAGTTGTTGACATCGTTGGTGAGCCTGGAGGTCAGGCGGCCGGTCAGGCGGCCGTCGAAAAAGCTCTGGCTGAGGTTGAAAAGATGAGTCAGCAGTTCCTGCCGAAGGGCCAGGGCCTGGCGTTGGGCCACCACTTCCAAAACCACCCGTTGGCCGAATTCCAGTATATAGCCCAGAAACATCAAGCCGGCGAAGAGGATGGCCAGGCGGGCAAGTCCTCTTATATCGGCCCCCCGCCAGACGGCGATCAGGGTTTCCGGCAGGGCGGCCAGGTCTTTTTCCTCTACGGCATAGAGCCCGCCCTGGCGGCTGACCAAATCCGGCCGGTCGGCGGCCAGGGCGGCCAGTCGGCCTTCAGGGTCGCCTGGTCGGGCGTAGAAGTTTTCCCGGCTCAGAAGGCCGGCCTGGACAAGGTCTTCCCGTTCACGCTGATCCAGCTTCTTAAGAGCCCGGGGAGTGAGAAAGACCGGCCCTCCGGGCGCGGGGTTTTCTATGATGTCGCCGTTTTTCAGGAGGTCTTTCAGGACATGGGGAAGGGATGGTGAAAGTTCCAGCCGGGGGCCCACGGGCACGATGTAGTTGTCAATGACCAAGCTGGTGATATAAGGCAGGGCCACTCCGGCCAGGGCGGCCCCCAGGACAAAAAATGCGCCCAGAGCCATGAGGCGGCGGGTGCCTCTGGCCAAGTGCCTAAGCCGCCACAGGAGAGCCAAGTCGCCGGACTGGAAGGGCCGGCGGATTTCATCGTCCCGCTCCACGTTCATTCCTCGCCCAATTCCCGGACCCGTTTGAAATAGCCGTCACGGCTCATGAGTTCCGCCGGGGTGCCCTGGTCGGCCACCCGGCCGCGTTCCAGCACTATGACCCAGTCGGCGGCCATTAGGCTGGCTAGGCGGTGGCTTATTATAAGTCCGCCTCGGCCCCGCCGGAGAGTCAGGAGGCGGCTCATTATCTGGGATTCCACTTCCGCGTCAACAGCCGAGAGGGGGTCGTCCATGATGAGGTAGGGCGGTTCTGGCAGGAGAGCCCGGGCCAGGGCCAGGCGTTGTTTTTGTCCGCCGGAGAGAGTCAGGCCTCTTTCCCCAACCAGGGTGTCCAGTCCGTTCGGAAAAAATTTCAGATCTTCGCCCAGGCCGGCTGTTTCGGCTGCGGCCGTTACTTCGGCCGCTGAAGCCTCGGGTCGCCCGAAGGCCACGTTTTCATAGATAGTGCCGTTGAAGAGAAATCCGTCTTGGGGCACATAGCCGAAGCGAGCCCGGAGGGCCGAAAGCGGCCAGTCTTCCAATGACCGGCCGGCCACTCTGATGGTTTCGGGCGGGGCCGCTAATAGGGCCGGTAAAAGAGCGGCCAGTGTGCTTTTGCCGCCGCCCATGGGGCCGACCAAGGCGGTTATCCGGTCATGGGCCAAGCTCAGGCTCACATCGACTAAGGCCGGTGTCCTCCGGGTCGGGTATTGAAAAGTCAAATGCTCAATTACTATGTCCGTCCTGGTCTCAATCGGCGGAACGAGGGTGCGCGTCTCTTCGTTTTCGGCCGTGAAAACGCGGTTTAAGCGGTCCAGGGAGGCTAGACCCTGCTGCAGAAAGCCGATGATCATGCCCAGAGCGATGAGGGGCCAGGTCAAAAGGGCCAGGTAGCTGATGAAGGCCACGAAGTCGCCGGTGGAAACGCGGCCTAAGATGGTTTCGCGCCCGCCGAAGTAGAGCACCAGGGCCAGGGCGAGGTTACTCATGAAGTGCAGGAAAGGGAAGAAGGTTCCGGCCAGGAGGGCCTGGCTTATGTTCAGCTTCATATAGTCCCGGCCGGATCGTTCGGTCTCCCGGAGGGCCAGGGCTTCGAGGCCCATGGCTCTGATGACCTTGAGTCCGGCCAGCTTTTCCCTTACGGTTTCGGTGAGGAGGCCGAAGGAGTTTTGCGTGGACAGCACCAGGCGGTAGAGGCGGCGGCCGAGAAGGTGGGTGACCAGAGTTATGGCCGGCAGGGGCAGTATGGCCCAGAGGGTCAGGCCGGGGCTTATGGAAAACATGAAGAACAGGGCGGCGCAACCCAGAAACAGGGTATCTACGATGCTGATGAGCCCGGTGGCCAGGGCCATGCGGATGTTGTCCATGTCGTTGGTGGCCATGGCCATCAGGTCGCCGCTGGAGTTTTCCATGTGCCAGCGCGGGGAGAGGCGGACGAGTTCGGCGTATAGGCGATCCCTAAGGCCCAGTTCCACACTTCGGGCAAAGCCGATAATGAGGTTGCGCCAGACATAGCGCAGACCGGCCACTGCCAGGGCCAACCCTCCGATGAGCTGGACTATGGGCCAAAGGTCGCCCGGGGCTGCTTCGGGGGCGCTCATGAGGTCTATGCCCCGGCCCAGAAGGTGGGGAATGAACAGTTGGGCCAGGTCGCAGCCCATCAGGGCGGTGAACCCCAGGGCCACACTCGCAAAGTGGCGGCGAAAGTAGGGGGTGATGAGTTTTAGGCCGGACATCCTAATGGGGAGGTCAGCGACCGCTTCGGCCCTGAGCCGTCAGCTTCAGGGTAAGGTTCTCCAAGAGCGTCCGGGGCGGGTGGTCCCCGCTGGAGAGCAGTGTGAGGTGGGTTTCTTCCAGGGCGGCCAGGGCTCGGGTCAGTTCCGGCCATGACCAGCGGCCGGACTGATTCTGAATTGTTTTTAAGGTATTGGGGTGGAGGTCGGCCATGAATTTGGGCAGCGGCCAGTCTCCGGCGTCCGCTGACCGGGCCCGGTAGTGCAGAAAGGCCAGGAGGCGGTTTCTTATGGCGCCCAAGACCTGCCAAGTCGGGTCCGAATCCTGGTTTTCTCTGTCTTTTTCTTGTTTGCCTTTTCCCTGCTTGTTTTTCTTTTCTTTTTCCTGGCGGCGGTCGCTTAAGATTTCCAGAAGGCCGCCTAAGGCTTCCTGGAGCCGGCCCCAGCCAAGATGGTCGGTCAGGTGGTAGAGTTGGGAGTCCAGAATCGGCCGGACCAGTTCCCGAACCAGTTTTGCTGACAGGGTTTGACCCGGGCCCAGATAAAGGCTCAGTTTTTCAGCTTCGCCGACCAGAAGGCGGGGGTTGTCGCCGGCCCGCTCAATGATTAAGGCGCAGGTCTGCCGGTCAGCCGTCAGGCCCCGGATTTTCAATTCCTCGGCCAGCCATTTGGCCAGAGCTTCACCCTTCAGGGGCCGGCAGTTCACTTCCAGTCCCGCGGCTTTTATTTTTTTTGAGAAACGCAGGCGTTCGTCGAGTTTCTCCTCCAGAATCAGGAGGATGATGGTCTCCGGGTTTGGCTCCTCCAAGTAGTCGGCCAAGGCGTTCCAGTCTGCGGCTCCGAAGGTGGGATTTTTGGCCGACAGCACTCGGGGCGGCGGACCGAAGGGGCGAGTCCGGGCCTCCCCGATTAAGCGCTCGGCCTGGCCGGGCTCCAGGTCCAGGGCCTGGCAGTTGAAATCACGGAAGTCCGGGGCCGCAGTCTCAAGCGCGGCCGCCAGGCACTTGGCTGCGGCCGTGTGGTCCCCGCCGCTCAGAACATAGAGCGGCCGATGGCCGGGGCCGGTGACTTCCTTGATGAAGGCGGCCGTGGACATGGCCGGGTCCTTGGTCATGGTCAGGCCTTTGGATGGAGGTTGAATTTTTTAAGTTTGTAATGCATAAGGTTCTTTTTGATGCCCAAAAGGTCCGCAGCCTGGTTCTGGATACCCCCGGTCCGCTTCAGGGCTTCTTTCAGCAAAGCTTCCTCTAAGGCCTCCAGGGCCGGGGGCAGGGCCAATCTGGCCGGGGCCTCCTCGGCTAAGGCCAGGGCCAGGGGGGTTGGCTCGCGGCCTATGTATTTGTCCCACTTGTATTTGAAGACATTTTTTTTCAGGCCCAAGGCTTCGGCCGCCCGGCTCTGGACCCCGCCGACGGCCGTGAGCGCCGCCCGCAGGAGGCCTTCTTCCAAAGCGGATACGGCCGCCTCCAGGCTCAAGTCCTCTGGGATATGCCGGCGGGCTTCAAGCAGCCAGTCCGGTGCCTCGGCCTGATGGCTTTCTGGATGCCCGGGTTTAACTTCAAGGGCCTGGCTGCCGCCGGTGGCTTGGCCGGGTTGGAAGGCCATGCCGGATTCCGGTTGGCGTATCTCTTCGGGCAAATCCTCGGGCCTTATTTCCGACCCGGAGGAGAGGACCACGCCTCGCTCTATGGCGTTGCCCAGTTCACGTACATTGCCAGGCCAATTATAGGCGAACATCAGCTTTAAGGTTTCCCTGGCCAGGGTGCGCGGAGGCAGATCGCTCTCCTCGCTATAAGTCTTCAGAAAGTGCTCAGCCAGGAGGGGCATATCGTCCAGTCTTTCCCGCAGGGATGGCAGGTGGAGGTGGACCACGTTTAAGCGGTAGAAGAGGTCCTCCCGGAAGCGGCCTCGGGTCACCTCTTGTTTCAGGTCCCTGTTGGTGGCGGTTATGAGGCGCACATCCACCTTAATGGATTGGCCGCTGCCCACCCTCTCGAAGCTGCGCTCCTGGAGCACCCGTAAAAGCTTGACTTGGAGCCCGGAATCCATTTCTCCCACTTCGTCGAGGAAGAGGGTCCCCTCGTGTGCCAGTTCAAAGCGGCCGGCCCTGTTGGCCCGAGCATCGGTGAAGGCCCCTTTTTCATGGCCGAATAGTTCACTTTCCAGAAGAGTGGGGGTTAAGGCGGAACAGTTGACAGCCACGAAAGGTTTGTGGGAACGGGGGCTGTTGCAGTGGATGGCCTGGGCCGCAAGTTCCTTGCCCGTGCCGCTTTCGCCGGTTATCAGGACATTGGCCTTGGTGGGGGCCACTTTTTCTAGGAGCTTATAGAGTTCCAGCATGGGCTTGGATTTGCCGATGAGGCGGTCGAAACTGTAGGGGCGGGTTAGGGCTGAATTGAGTTCCTTGGCCTGGCGGCCCAGGCGGCCATATTCCAAGGCTTTGGCCACAGTGCGCAGCACTTCCTCGTTGGGGCAGGGTTTGGTGAGATAGGTGAAGGCCCCCAGCTTCATGGCTTCCACGGCCAGTTCCACCGTGCCGAAAGCGGTAAGCAGGATAACGGGCATTTCAGCCTGGACAGCCTTGATNCGGGTCAGTAGTTCCAGGCCGCCGCCGTCGGGCATGGTCATGTCGCTCAAGACCAAGTCCACGTCCCGCTCGACTAATATCTCCCAAGCCTCCCGACCGCTGTAGGCGCTTAAAGTCTCGTAGCCTTCGCCTTGAAAAAGCGTGGTCAGGGGCAGGTGATAGTTTTTTTCGTCATCAACTATTAAAATGGTGGGCATGGGCTTAAGAATAACCATTCCAGGTCATATTTTCAAGCCGAGGCGCACTGTAAGGCCGGTTTCGGCCTCACCGGCGGCGGCCGTGTCGGCCGGGAGGCGGTTGACCAGTTCCATCACTCCTCCGTGGGCTTCTATGATGTTGCGGACGATGATGAGCCCTAGCCCCGTGCCCTTGGCCTTGGTGGTGAAGAAGGGGGAGAAGACCCGGCGGGCCGCTTCCTCCGAGAGGCCCGGCCCAGTGTCGCTTATGATTACCCAGATATGGTCGCCGGCCGGCCCAGGCTCCAGGCGGGTGGAGACGGTCAGCAGTCCGCCTTCATTCATGGCCTGGATGGCGTTGATGAAGATATTGAGGAAGGCCCGGTGCAGCATATGGGCATCGCCTTGAGTGGCGGTCGGCTCGGTCCGGAAATCAAGGCGCTGTTCCACTGAAGCCCTGGCCAAGGTTATTTCCAGGGAGGCCAGCACCTCCTCTAAAATTTCCTCCACCAACACCCGGGCCAACTGAGGTTCCGGGGGGCGGGCGAAATCCAGAAATTCCGTGACCACGGTGGAGAGTCGGTCGGCCTCCTCTATGATGGCCGCAGCCAGACGGGCCTTGTCCGGTTCTCGGGTCAGAAAGCGGTGGAGGACATCGGCCGTGGAATGAATGATGCCCAAAGGGTTTCTAATCTCGTGGGCCACCGTGGCCACCATGCTGCCCAGGCCGGCCAGGCGTTCAGCCTGGTTAAGGCGCTGCCTTAAGGCCTGACGTTCCAGGTTGCGCCGGTTGAGGATGGCCTCGCCCCGTACCACCACCCAGTGTAGGGCCAGGGTCAGGAGGATGGCCAGGAGGGCCGCCGCGCCCAAGGCGAAGTATTGCAGACGGGCGATCTGGCTGTATTCTTGGGTCAAATCGCGGTCAACCTCCAGAACGCCGGAGAGTCCCCGGGTGTCGTAGTCTTCCATGGCTCGGTAACCGCGCAGGACAAATTCGCCCCGGGGAAAGAAATTCAGGAAGAAACGCCGGCCGCCCTCATAGCGATAGACGGTCAGGTCTCTTAAAAGACTCATGAAGGCCTCGTTCGTTCCGGCCCAGGGAGCCTGGTTTTGTAGGAGAGACCAGCGCCAGATGAAACCTCCCTCATCCGGTCCGAGGTTGGAGATCCAGGACCGGCCAGGATCTGTCACGGCCGTTGGTTCCGGCCAATCGCTGAAAAAACGCCGTCGGCTTTCCGGCCGGGCCCGGAAGAATTCATAGAGATTGGATGGTATATAGAAGGTTTCACTATGATGGGGGGGGGCGAAATCCCGGTCGTCATCCTCGTCTCGGGGCCACAGGAATATGAGTGGGTCGGGCTGGACATAGCCTGGAGTTCCCGCAAGTGATCCATCGCCCGGTTTTGGCTCGGATGGGGTGGTGCCGGTCTCACGGGCGGCGGCTGCGAGTTTAAGGCTGTTCAGCCACAAATCCTTTAGATAGAGCCAGAGGTTTCGGGCGTAATAAATTTCGTAAAGGGCCACGGCCTCATGGAAAGCTCCGTTCTCGGCCATTGATTGAAGGGGGGTTTGATCGGTGGCGAAGACCACTTCGCCGTCGGGATTGTAAATGATGACCCGTTTGATGTCGAAGCCGTGTATGGTCCGGGCGATGGCTGCCCGCAGAAGAACCTGTTGCTCGGGATCGCGAAGGAGAACCCGGCCGAAGCGGGCTTGGGCCGGGATGAGAAAGTTATAGAACATCTGGCTGTTGAGGTTTTCCATCAATTTGATGGTGTCATCCTCAACCCGGGTGGAAATTATTTTTTCAGCCTGTCGGGCCACGGCGGCGGCCAGGGTCAGCACAGTGGCGAAGACCAGAATTATGGCGGCTGCGGAAAAGAATTTGACCAGCCGGAATGGTTTTTCCTCCGGCCCCAGGTCCGTCCCCGGACTCCGGTCAGTCTGGGTCCGGCTGGGGCCGGCGGGTTCACTCACGGCAAAATATATTTGGGATCGGGCTTGGCCCGGTCATAGCGCTTTTTGAAATCGGCGAAGCCGTCCCGGCCCATCAAGCCGTAGGTGTATTTTTTGCCCAGTTCCACCCCTGGCTGATCCAAGGGGTCAACCTTGTAGAGGCAACCGGAGACCACGGTGGCTATTTCAAGCATTTGTAGTAAATAGCCCAGAGATGTAGGGGTGACCTGGGGAAGGGTGATGGTGAAGTTGGGACGGCCGTTTTCAGCCAGAGCCCGGGCTGTACCCCGCTGTTCGAAGTTTAAAAGTTCGCCTAAGTTATGGCCGCCGAGGTAGGCCAGTTCCGGGTATTCCTCAAAGACTTTGGGGATGACCATCTGGGTGCGAAAGTTTTCGCAACGCAGGAAACAAACGGTCTTGTCCTTGGGGCCTTCCATGTAGAGTTGAAGCTGGCTGTGCTGGTCGGTGGCTCCCAGAGCCTTGATGGAGGTCTGGCCGGCGGTCACGGGTTTTCCGGTTAAGGAAAGAGCCTTGCCCAGGGATTCATTCCAAAGCTGCCCGAACCAGTCGGCCACCAAGGCCAAGCTGTCGGCATAAGGCATCATGACCAGGGAGCCTCTTTTCCGGCGGGCGGTCAGGAACCAGTTCAGGCCGGCAAAGGCATAGGCCGGGTTTGTCAGAACATCCTGNGTCGGTTCGTTTTGAGCCAGACCGGCGCCGGCCAGAAGTTCGGAAATGTTGACTCCGGCCGCGGCCAAGGGGGCCAAGCCCACCGCGGTCAGCACTGAAAAACGACCGCCCACTCCTGGCGGCACCTCCAGCGAGTTCAACTCCTGGGCTTCAACTATTTTGCGAAGCACACCGCCCTCCGGGTCAGTGGTGATCAGTAGGTGGTTTTTCAGGGCTGTCTTTCCCAAGTCGTGGCGCAGCCGGTCATAGACGATGAGAAACTGGCTCATGGTTTCGGCTGTGGCCCCGCTTTTNGAAATGACGTTGAAGACGGTCTTGCGTATGTCCAGGCCNTCCATAAGGACGGCGAAACCTTCAGGGTCAATGTTGTCGGCCACGAAGAGGCGGGGGAATTGGCGTTTTGCCTGGGGCAAGTAGTTGTGGTTAAGAGGCCTTAAAGCGTTGAACACGGCCTTGGTGCCCAAGGCACTGCCGCCTATGCCCAGAACCACCATGTTTTCGAATTTTTTAAAGCTTTCGGCCAAGCTTTGGAATTTTCGGACATCTTCGGCTTTAAAAGGCAGATCCATGAAGGGCAGGGCGCCTTTTTTATACTGGCCTTCCACGTTCCTGGCCGCCGAGGTCAGGGCTTCCCTTATGGTCTTGAGGTCGTCCTGAGTCAGGCCGGAGTCTCCCACTGCCTCGGCCATGAGATTATTGTAATCCATGGTGGGAAGGCCGCTGGGCCGGTTGTTGGCGCTCTGCTGGCTGTTTTTTTTCATTGGGAGCCTCTTTCTAAAATTAACCCGGCTTCCTGCCAAAACGGCTCGGGCTTTTTTTGACGGTTTTTTCCCTGACAGGAATATTCCCGTCTTGCCATTGGAAGCGGTTGAAAATATATTATAATATATTATATTCTTAAAGAGAATCTCAAAAAAATTATCGAATGAAATCAGTCGGGTATGCGTTTGCGTTGTTCTCTGTCCCGCCGTTCCATCCCAATTAGGTGATTGGCCAGCTTAAGTAAGCCGTCCGGGCCGCGAGCTGTGCCTATGTCGAAACGGTATTTGCCGGCCACGACCATGGCCGGAACGCCCGGAATATCATAAGCGTTCATAAGCCTGTCCAGGGACTCCATCCGGTTTTGAACCGCCGGAGAGTTGAAGGCCGCGACAAAGGCCTCGGGGGTCAGCTTCAAATCCTTGGCTAGTCCTGGTAATGCTTCTGAGTTGTTGATGAAACGTCCTTCGTCCTGAAAAATGCGGAAAACTTTGTCATGGATCTCCGGGCCGCTTCCCATAGCCTCCAGGGTCATAAATATGCGGGCATGGAAATCAACCGGGGGGTTGAACTTGGCCGGCAGGCGGATGAAATGTACATCGGGCGGCAACTTGGCCGCCCAGGCTTTTATTTGCGGTTCCGCCGCGTAACAGTGGGGGCAGCCATACCAGAAAAATTCAATCACTTCAATGCGGCCGTCACTCTCGGCCGTATAGTGGGGCACTTCCACATATTCCCGGCCGGGCTGGTAGTCCGGGGCCTCGGCCGTGGCGGACCAAGCCCCCAGAAACGTCAGGCCGAGAGTCCAGCCACATATTTTCAGAATTCTGTAAAACATGATCACCTCTCCATCAACAACCCTTATGGGGGCAAGCCTTGAAGGCTTTCTCCAGCCAAAGATTCCCTGCCATTATCGCCTCAACGCCCCGCCCTGTCCAGATTTTTTCATAGTCCCGGAATATGGCGCACGGGTTTCTTTTCCTTTAGCCCCCCTTGGCTTTCAAATGAATGGCCATGACAGTCAGGGCAGCGGGCGTGATGCCGGAAAGGCGTCCGGCCTGCCCCAAGGTGGCCGGGCGGTGCCGGGCCAGTATTTCCCGGACTTCACCGGACAGGCCCGACAGGGCCTGGAAATTCATGTCGGGGGGGATGGGACACTCCTCCTCTTTTTTCAGGCGGGCCACTTCTTCCTCTTGCCGGCGGAAATATCCGGCGAATTTTGTCTCTATCTCCAGGCTCAGCCTGGCTCGGCGGCTCAATTCGCCCAGGCGGGGGCAAAAGGAGAAAAAATGGCTCAGGGCGGCCGCCGGCCGTTTTAATAATTCCATCGCCGGGATGGATTCGCGGACCGCCAGTTCCGGGAGGCCGAGCCGCCGGGAATCTTCCGGGCTGAGGCGGGTTTCAGCCAGAAGACGGCGTCCCATCTCCAATTCCCGCACCTTGCGGTGGAAGCGGTCCAGGCGTTCTTTATCCAGAAGTCCCAATTGTTCACCTAGAGGGGAAAGGCGTAGATCGGCGTTGTCTTCCCGAATCAAAAGCCGCCATTCAGCCCGGCTGGTGAACATACGATAGGGCTCGG
>JGI24695J34938_10002888_pt1 | contig 12508 bp, 9 predicted proteins | sample TergutCo191P3_FD_34938 | JGI IMG/M metagenome (IMG submission 34938) | reverse complement strand
ATACAGATGCAATGCAGCGGATATCAAGGGAATTATTTGCGTTGACGATCATGAACTGATGCACCGCATCAATGACGCCGAAGCGATTATGGAAAGAAGCAGCGAGTCATTCGGAATGGCGTTTTTAAAATATAAAGCTTATGTCCGTTCGGTGCACACTCCAAAGGATCATGATCCTGTAAAAACAGTAAATGAAAAGTATACGCAAAACTCTCAGACAAACGGCAATGCCGGTTCTTTTTCAGGCAGCGTTACAGACGGAGCGGCGGGCGTTTACGGCTCTTCGAAAGAAACCAGACTTGGATCAGACATCGAAAATCCATTGCTTCAATGGAATGATTTCTGCGCTCTTATGGAAAAAGCAGACGACAATTTTAAGAATCCGCCGGTAAACAAAAACTCCGACATCATGCTTTTATATTTTACATCAGGCACAACAGGGATGCCTAAAATGGTACGCCACGATTATACATATCCGCTGGGCCATATCGCGACGGCAAAATACTGGCATCAGGCCGTTCCTGATGGATTGCACCTAACGGTTGCGGATACTGGATGGGCAAAGGCCGCGTGGGGATGCATTTACGGACAATGGTTATGCGAAACGGGAATATTTGTTTATGACTACGACCGTTTTGATCCGCACGGAATGCTGGAAATAATGAGCAGGCACCGCCTTACAAGTTTCTGCGCACCGCCTACAATTTACCGTTTTTTTATTAAAGAAGATTTAAAAAAATTTGATTTCTCCTCGTTAAAGCACTGCAGCGTAGCGGGAGAACCGTTAAATCCCGAAATTTTTGAAAAATTCCTTGAAGGCACGGGATTAAAACTGCGGGAATGTTACGGGCAGACAGAGCTTACAGTATCTCTCTGTACATGGCCGTGGCTGGAGCCTAAACCGGGCTCAATGGGAAAACCCGCGCCGGGTTATGATATCGATCTGTTACGTGAAGACGGCGCACCGTGCGGCATGGGCGAAGAAGGCCAGATCGTCGTTAGAACAAATAAAAGAAAACCATACGGAATGTTCGGCGGTTACTTCCGTGACGAGAAGCTTACATCAAGCGTGTGGCACAATGACATCTACTTTACAGGCGATGTTGCTTGGAAGGACGAAGACGGTTACTACTGGTTTGTGGGCCGTAATGACGATGTGATAAAAAGTTCAGGTTACAGAATCGGACCGTTCGAAGTTGAAAGCGTGCTTATTGAACATCCCGCTGTGCTTGAATGTGTTATCACCGGCTTTCCCGATCCGGATCGCGGCGCAGTGGTTAAAGCGACAGTAGTTCCCGCAAAAGGGTATACAGCGTCCGAAGAATTAAAAGTTGAGCTGCAGGAACATGTAAAAAAATCTACAGCGCCGTACAAGTATCCGCGTATTGTGGAATTTGTCAGTGAACTTCCAAAAACAATCAGCGGAAAATACCGCCGCGTACAGATACGCGAAGAAGACTCGCAGCAAAAATAAAACTCAGGTTCCGGTCAAAAAATAAATAAACATAAATCCGCGTATACATGATAGAATATGTAAAAAAATGCAGGAGAAAAAATTATGGATTTAAGCGAACATTTAAATGAAATTACAGGTAACGATTATATTGATTCGGAACTATATACAAAATTCAGCGTTAAACGCGGACTTCGCAACGAAGACGGAACAGGCGTTCTTGTCGGCTTAACGCGTATCGGCGATGTACACGGTTATGAAGTAATAGACGGAAAAAAAACAGCGGTAGCCGGAAAACTTTTTTACAGAGGAATTGACGTTGAGCAGATAGCCGCGGAAGCGGCGTCGCAAAACCGTCTCTGTTTTGAAGAAACTATTTATCTTCTGCTATTCGGCAAACAACCGACAAAAAAACAACTTGCGGATTTTAATAATCTAATCGGCGAAAACCGCGCTTTGCCGAATCACTTTGTGGAGGATGTAATCATGAGAGCTCCTTCGCGTAACATAATGAATAAACTCGCGTCTTCTATTCTTGCGCTTTATCCTTATGATGAAGATCCCGAAAATCAATCGCCTGAACATGTGCTTCGCCAATGTGTTGAATTAATCGCGCGCTTCCCGAGCATCGCGGCATATTCCTATATGTCGATGAAGCACCATTTTGACCACGAAAGTCTGATCATTCATCAGATTGATCCTTCATTATCGTGTGCGGAAATTCTTCTTTCTCTGATCAGGCCGGATAAAAAATACACAGAGTACGAAGCGCAGCTATTGGATCTTGCGCTTGTCCTGCACGCCGAACACGGCGGCGGTAATAATTCAACATTTACCGTCCATGTTGTTTCTTCTTCCGATACCGATACATTTTCTGCGATTGCCGCGGGAATCGGATCGCTTAAGGGCTACAAACACGGCGGAGCAAACGCGAAAGTAATCGAAATGATGAATGAGATAAAAGCAAATGTAAAAAACTGGGAAAACGAGGATGAAGTCGCTTCATACCTTGAAAAGATAATTAAAGGACAGGCTTACGACGGAACACGGCTAATCTACGGACAGGGACACGCAGTTTATACCATAACGGATCCGCGCGCCACATTGTTACGCGACAAGGCAAAGGCGTTAGCTGAAGAAAAAGGCATGATTGGCGAGTTTAATCTTCATTGCCTTATAGAAAAACTTGTGCCGTCTGTTTTTAGAAAAGTTAAAAACTCTGATAAGGCTATCTGCACCAATGTGGATTTTTACTCAGGCTTTGTATACAGAATGCTTGGAATTCCCGAGGATTTAAACACTCCGATTTTCGCGGTCAGCAGAATAGCCGGATGGTGCGCTCACCGCCTTGAAGAAATTATCGCGGGCGGAAGAATCATCCGGCCGGCGTATAAATGCGTACAGCCGCAGCTTCAATACACAGGAATAAATAAAAGGGAAGATTAACCGCAGGACAGCCGGCGCCAAACCAAAGATTCAAAGCTGCCGGAAAAGTCCGGTCAATATTCACGCCTGTAAAAATTAAATAAAAAACTTTTATTTATAATTATGTTTATAATTGCTTGAATTTCGCAGCGTTGAAATGTTATATTTATAGTATGGGGCAATATGACAATTGGGATTATTTGACTAATTTTCTCAAAAAAAATCCGGATAATTTTGAAGAAGAACTGTCCAAAACTCCGTATTCTGTAAAAGTTAAGCGGCATCCAAAACGCTCCAACCTTGTCATGTTCAGGTACAGCCAGTTTGAATCAGATTTTACAAATCCGATAGTCCGGTGCTGCCGTGGAACTGTGTATGATATTCGTCCGGCTTCCGGCGAAGAAAGCGAAAATATTGTAAAACCTTACCTTCTGCCGTTTTTTAAATTTATGAATTACGGTGAAAACGGCGCCGATCCAATCGATTGGAATAATACATTATATATACGGGACAAACTTGACGGCTCGCTGTTAAAGCTTTTAAAGGAAGATGACGGAAACGATCTTTGGACAACGAATGGAAGCTTTGATATTAATGTTGAAGTGCCCGAAATCATTCCCGCGGAAAATGATGAAAATCTTCCGCCGCCTTATACCTTCGCGGGCCTTCGTAATTACGCGCTGCGCGGACACATTGAGGAAATCAAACATCTGCCGAAAGGCTGGATATTTATGTTTGAACTTACATCTCCCTATAACAGAATTATTGTTCCTTACCGCGAGACAAAATTATATCTTCTTGGCTGCCGCGATCCGCAGGGACAGGAGCATACTCCCGAATGGGCAGTAAAAAATTTCAAGCTGACATTTGATACGCCTCTTGTTCACTCGTTTAAAAATATAGATGAAGTCCTTGTTTATTGCCAGACTGTTGATAATGACGGCTGCGAGGGTTTTGTAATTCAAGACGCTTACTATAACAGGATAAAAGTTAAAACCGATCATTACCGCAGTCTCTTTTATTTAAAAGGCGAGGATCATTTTTCCGACACCCGCCTCTTTATGGCGATTAAACAGGGAAGCATTGATGACGCGATTGTCGCATGGCCGGAAATAAAGCCAAGAACCGAAGAAATTACCATGGAATGGATTAATTTCAGAAACACGGTAAAAGATATGTGCAAAAAAGCGGCTGTTTATTATGATGATTGTAAAAAAGAAACCGCCGATCCAAAAGAAGCAAAAAAACGTTATGCGATATTTGTTACAGAGAATTACGGGACATTTTCCACTTTTTTGTTCGAAGCGGTAAAGGAAAACCCAGATCTCGATCCGATCTTTAACAAAATTGAATACAAAGAACTTAAAAGTTTCTGGATTCCCGCATTGGAAAGCGCCGGGTAACGCTTAGAATAAACATGCCATCCGGAAAATATTTAAACATTTTTACAGACGGCGGTCCTGAAAAATGGGCGTTTGTTGTCGTAAGGGACAATGAAATTATCCACGAGGAATCAGGCGTTTTCGGCCTTGGTGTTTCTACAACTAATGATGATACAGAATCCGAAGGAATTTTCCGCGCGATCCAATACGCAAGAAATAATCCTGCGAATTATCAGCTTACAACCGATTCTCAGTCAATAATCGCCAAAGTAAACGGAAATGTTTTTAATGTGACAAAAAATCCAAACATACGCGGAATACAAACGCTCCTGAAAGAATTTAAAGAATCGCATTTGCCCGTAAGCGTTTCGATAAAATGGGAAAAAAGGCTTTCTAATGAATTTATGAAAAGAGCGGACGCGTTATGCAGGGAGTGAAAAATTCCATATTTATAAAAATATATTCTTTTGTAATATAAGCAATATCCAATATTTGTTTAATTTTTAAAAGCCTCATATTTTATTACTTTGGACTTTTCTTTCATTGATATCATCAGAACTACTAACATCTCCGATAAGCAACGGCGATAATTTATTATGCTTATTAAAATTATTAGCGGCGGTTTTTTGATTGAAATTCGCGTAACAATATATACAGTCATTTAAACATGAATTATACTCGCCAATATCTATGCTCACCGCGCAGCCGCATTCCGGTCGCTGGTTTTTGTCTTTATCAACTGATAAATCCTTACCAAATATTTTTGCAATTAACCTGTCATCAATGCATCTTGCATGACCAATATTATATTGTGAAAGATCAATATCTTCAGCGCAGGTATCGATAAGTAAATTGTTTCCTTTCGCAATATCAGAGAAATTTTCTGCAATTACTTTTTTTTCTTCAACCGTAATTTCTGTAATGTTATTAGATTTAATATTCTTAGTTATTTTTTTATAAAAATCAATAAAGCTAAAAGTGACTTTTTCTGTAAAGCCTTTCAATTGACACGCTATCTCTTCAAAATTTGTAATATGGTATTCAATTGTATAACGATCATTAAGTAAAATTGGATCGTATCTCCAAATAACTCTTTGCGGTCCAATTTTATCAGATAATTTTTTTAAAGTTTCTATTAATTCTTTTTTTAAAGGCAGTTTCGTTTCTATATCGTTATCATACGGATTAAGTGTAAATTGAAAGTAATACTCATAATTATTAAAATGCTTAAGTTTATCCAGCATAGGTTTTGGATTTTTACTCCAGAAAATAATACAATCAACTACCTCAGGATCAAGATTTATTTTACTTACTTGATTATTGTTCATAGGATTTCTTACATAAACAAAGCGTTCATTTATTATGTTTACCATCCATTCAGTATAGTACGCGGGAATATCCGTTCTTCTGCTTGCGCTTATAATCATAGTGAATTATACAGCGAATAATTCTCTTTATCAAAACAAACAAAAATAACCTTTTTTATATTCGGTGTTTCATTTAACATTTCCCGGACTGTATTAACCGCGATCTCTGCGGCCTTTTCTTTTGGATAACCGTAAACGCCTGTGCTGATATTAGGAAAGGCAATACTTTCGATACTATTCTCCTGCGCCAAAAGCAAACTTTTTCTGTAACATGACGCAAGCAATTCAGGCTCACCTTTTGTACCGCCGCGCCAGATAGGACCTACAGTATGTATTACATATTTTGCATACAGCTTTCCCGCTCCTGTGATAACCGCGTCACCTGTCGGACACGGCTCATTCGGGCGGCGGCTCTCGGCTATTTTTATACATTCATTAAGCAGCTGCGTCCCTGCAGCATCATGTATAGCGCCGTCAACTCCGCCGCCGCCCATGAGAGAAGAATTTGCCGCATTTACAATTGCATCAACTTTTTGTGTTGTGATATCACCGAAGATTGATTTTAATTTACACATACTATTTCTCCTAACTATCTTCAAAAGTTTTCATTTAGAAAGCTATTTCCATTGTACCATTGATATCTTTTGGATAGCTATACTCCTATGATGTCATTTTTTATTTGTCGGTTAAGAAAAAACCGATGGCTTGGAGGGAGATGGGGCATTTATTCACCCCACAAAAGTATAAGTCTCATTATAATAAACATTACGCGATTTACCTTCATAACTCCAATATCTTTTAGGTTGTATATTATAATCCAAATCAAAATCTCTCTTGTAACCTGCGATAACGATTTTTCTTCATCAATGTCTATTGTTTTTACTTTTCTATCAGATGACACAAATAATTCCGTCAATGTTACGCCGTAAGAAAAAACCAGTCTAGTGCTTATAGGTACACCAATCTCGGTATAATTTAACGGCGGTCGTCTTTTTTTGTAATTTTCTGAAGCCTCTTTCTCTGCTGTGGAAACAGATTTATTAATTTCTGCCGTTATTGCAGGAGTAACATCCTTATTTCGCAAATAGCCGTAATATAGCAATTACCTGATCTGGGTTAACCTCGAAAAACTCCCTTCTTGGGTTTACCCCATTGGGATAAAATGCCTTGTGTAGAGCGTTTTCCAAAACTTTACAATCATCTACTTCACAAGTAAAAAGACACTCAAAAGGCAATGGAACGCTTGTTGTGTTTAATTCATTCATACGGCTTGTTATCTCATTTGTTGTTTACCCGATTTTTACTAATCTGGGCATTGCGGGGTTGGTTAGGATATATACGAGACCTTTTTGTGGGTTGGACATGTGGGACTCCTTTTATTTATTTTTTAAAGATTGAAAATAGTAGCTAAATGGCATACCGTAATAAATCTTCTCTCTATTTTGATTTTTCTTTTTACTTTTTATTTTTATATTTTCATCATTTATCTTTCTTAATCGTTTTATTAACATAAAAATATTTTTATTTTTTGTCCTATCAAGTATTTTCAATTGGTTTAATGAATATTTGTTCTTATTTAATAATTGAAAACCTTTAACCCAGCACATATCATTCTTATAATCAGGAAAATTCCATAATGCAACTCGACCAACTGCCATTCCATTTAATCTATTATATACAGATTCTAGTAAAGAAGATTTTGAAATATTTAAATTATTTTTATATAAAGCAGAAATTATATTTTTAATTAATTCATTTTGTTTGCTTATTTCCTTTTTTAGTGATTTCTTTCTTACTCTTATTTCTCCTTTTCTATTAATTTCATATCCTACAAATCCTACCCATGGCACATTATTATTACTCCATTCATATGGACCTCTAGATTTTCCATTCCAAAATTTTTTACTATATTCCTCATTATTAATTTGATGTGGAAATAATTTTAAATCTCTTAGTGATTTCATATACACATCTAAAGCATTTTTACATTTCCTGCTATTTGTATGCATCATAATCATATCATCACAATATCTTACATATAATAAATTTTTATCATTTAACATCATTATTTTTTCATCAGCGTAATTTAGTACAATATTTGCAATTAGTCCAGATAAAGCACCTCCCTGCGGAATTCCTACTTGCTTTAATTTATTTTCATCTTTATAATATTTTCTCAATTTATATTCTTTTATCCATTCGTATTTTCCGTTTTGAATATTATGTTCTTCGAAATGATACTGATCCTTGTTTAATAAATAAACATTCTTGAAAAAATTATAACATTCAAGATATCTTAATAAGATTTTTACTGCTCTTTTATCACATTTTATCTTTCCTTTTAATTTAAATTTAATGTTGCATAATTTTCGGAATTGTTTAATTACAACAAAATGATTAACTGTATCATAAAATTTTTGCATATCACATTCAGCTATATAAATCCTCCTACTTCCATTCTCTTTTAAATAATTAATAATCATATTAAATGCATCATGATGGTTTGGAGCTCTGTAATCTCCATTAATGTATCGTTTTGCTCTAAATGCAAAGGAATTATCATAAAATAATTCATCAAGAAAATTTACAAGATATTTATTAGTTAAACAATTAATTATATTATCTTTTAAATAAAAACTTGCTATTGGTCTACATTCTGATTTCCCTTTTTCCTTTTGTTCTGGTCTTATTTTAGGTGGCTGAAACTTAAATTTATTATCATTTATTGATCCTTTTATTTCATTAATAAAATTTTCTAGTTTGTTTAGATATTCAAAATTCATTGAATTTTCAATATGTTTCTTTATAGTGGCAAATATAGCTTTGCTATTTCGGTCTACTGAATTAATTAAAAGGCGATCGTGATATCTTTTTTCTTTAGAAATTCGAACCCACTTTCTCCTAGGTGGCATAATACGACAAATGAAAGAATTTCTTTTGTTCTCGAAAATTAATTTTCTTTTACTTTTTTCCGAAATATTAGCCATAATATGCTCTTTATTTCTTTTTTTTGCATACTTTGCTCTTTGTCTGGATAAATAATTAATTATTTTATCTTTATTAAAATAATCATCAAACGAAACTGCCATATAAAAAAGAGGAGAGCTGTACATGGTAAAAAACATACGACCAATAATAAATTGTGCATTTTTAAGCTTCTGTGCACCAGGTTAAACAGCTTACTACTTAAGGATCGATATTCATCGACACTTCTTCCGTACGGCTCCCCTCTAATTCCTCCTTTATTTTACTGAATAAGTATTGGATAGTTCCAAATGATATAATTTTTTTTGAATTTGTATAACAATATTGTAACATTGCCTTTGATTCATCTTCTCTATGTCTATTGCCATCTAACCTACATAATTGTAAATAATATTTTTCACCTAAATCATAAGTAAATGTACTAGAAATTGCATATGCTACCTTATACCAATCATCATATGTACTTGTAATAGAACACCCTTTTTTTCTTAAATATTTAATAATCTTCTGTATGTCTGTTCTTTTCGATTGTTCATTTTTTTCCTTTGGGTTCATATGTTCCTTTAAAAAGAAATTATTACTTACTTGATTGCCTTCTTTTTTATTACTTTTTATAAAATATTTAGGTACAGTATGACTATCAATATGGAATTCGTTAACATCATTTTTTAAAACAAGATTACTATCTGATGAAATAAAACACAAACGTGTAATATCACTTCCCGATTTATCTATTTCAATGTTATACTTCTCAAGAAAATACTCCTTTAATATAGTAAAAGCAATTTTATGATATTCATTCGAATTTAATTTATCAAATGGATCTAAATAATTAAATTTAACAAGTCCTTTTATCCCTCTCCCTGATGGGGATAACCAATATGTAAAAACATATATATCTGATTGTAATACATTAAAATATTTTTTAATATCTTGATCTGAAATTTTATCAATATCAATAACACATATTTTATTATATTCAATTAAGGATTCGATTCTACGAGTATTTGCAAAAGAACCACTAAATGTTACTGCGGGCAATCTTATTTTTTCTTGATCATATTTATCCAAATTTCCATCACTGATATATTTCCTTAAAATTTTAATTTTATTTAAATATTTCATACATTTAATTTCATTTAAAAAATTACCTATAGTTACTAACTTATTACCACGATATATATTATCTTGTTGAGTAACATTAAAATTTAATATTAAATCTAACATCATCACCCCTTCCCCTTCTTCTTCCCTTCCACAAACAACTCCCCAGACAGTTTCTGATACAACTCAAACAGAAACGCAACACGCTGACCGTCATCGTCAAAAGAGCGGCCATAGGCAGTTTCCACAGCCTTGTCAAGTTTCTGGTGGGCTTTTGCTAAAGCAGGAGGCATTGCAACAGGATCATATAAATCCGCAAGGCTGGCTTCTGGGAATTTTGCACGAGTATCAAGAACATCTTGTGCAGCTTTTTCAATAGTTTCTTTCTGTTTTTCTGTTGGATTAGGCCACGGGAAATTATTGTAAACTATATATGCAGAATAACGATAATCACTTTTTAATCGACCGCAGACCGCTCTTGTCCACGCCATGTGCATTTCAGATGTTAATATTCCAAAATCATATATTTTTGCATTGGGTACAAACATGCAAGTATCACTGGGAATATTGTTTTTCTTAAAAAAACCAATAGGTATATATCTTCTATTTTCAGAAGAAACGCGTGGAATAAGAAGAAATGTTTTTGGGTTATTTATTTCCCTGAATAATGTGGGCGTATCAGCAAGTTTTTTAGCACCTACATCAGAGCTTTTAAGACGGAATATCTTGCAATTTTCAACACGCTTCATTACCATTGGCATTTTTCTTAATTCTGAAGGATTTACATCTACTAACCATAAGCAATATCTTTTTTTATTATTAATATATTCCTTTGCGGATATAAAAGGCATAAAATATTTTTTTGATAATGGTTCTGCATTTATAAAATTATTTTTTTCTTCTTCGGTAAACAAATAATTACCATTATCTAATGGACGGTTACCTGTTATCATTTTATCAACATTGCTTATAGAATTAGTTCTGCTTTCAATTAATATATCATTTGCATCTACAAGATAAGGATTGAGTCTGTTTACAATTACTTCTTTAGGTTTGCTTCTTACATCTTCATAAACAAAGAGTCTTTTTTGTTTTCTTTCAAAGTTAGCAAAACCTACAATAACACAATAGACAGCGGCTATGCCTTTTGCCTCATTTGACCATTTAAATGTATGATGTGCAAAATTTATTTTTATTTTATGTTTCTCCAAAAGCAATTTCCATAAATAACCAACTTGCTCACCCTGACAAATGCTGTTAGTCGAAACAAAAGCGGCTTCAATTTCCGTTCCTTGAATATATTCAGCTGCTTTTTTATACCAACAAGTAACATAATCAAGATAACCAAAATTTTTCATTTTCTCAAAAACATTTTCTACTTCGTTTTTTTGTCTGGAATTCATAATGCCATATCCAAGAAACGGCGGATTACCTAAAATATAAGACAACCTCGTCTTAGGAACAATACTCTCCCAATCAATCGTCAATGCATTGTCGTTATGTATTGATGGGGCTGTGGTCAATGGTATGCGCACAAAATAGGCTCCAAAGCGTTCACGAACAAGCAAGTTCATCTGATGATCAACAAGCCAAAGCGCAACCTGCGCTATCTGCGCCGGAAACTCCTCGATTTCTATACCATAAAATTGATTTACATTTACTTTAATTTCATCATGAATATCAAGAACCTTATCTTTACCCAACAGCAATTCCAAAACATCAAGTTCAAGTAGGCGCAGTTCACGATAGCTGATAACAAGAAAGTTACCGCATCCGCAGGCAGGATCAAGAAAAGTCATTGAAGCTAACTTTTCATGGAACTTGATTAACCGCTCCCGCCGTGATAAAGGAGCAAGCTTTTTGATTTTTTCAAACTCATCACGTAAGCCGTCAAGAAAAAGCGGATGAATTAATTTTAATATATTTTCTTCGCTTGTGTAGTGAGCGCCTATGTCATGCCTTGCTTCATCATCCATTACGCTCTGAAACATCGCGCCGAAAATAGCAGGAGAGATTTTACTCCAATCGAGCGTACAACTTCCAATTAACGCATCTCTCATTGAACGATCAAAATCTGCTGTCTCTATTGTTTCTTCAAACAACTGACCATTTACATAAGGGAATTGGTTTAATTGTTCGTCTATGGTTTTTAAACGTTTATCTTTTGATTTATTTAAAACTTCAAATATTTTTTGAATATGAAGAGCAAGATCGCTTCCGTCTTCGTTTGTGCGTTCAAGAATATATCTGTTGAACAAATTCGGCGGCTCGAATATTCCTGTATCATCTGCAAACAAACAAAACATGAGTCGCACTAGATACAATTCAAGCTGATGACCAGAATAACCAATCTCCTTCAGACGATTGTGGAGTTTTCCCATTTCTTCCGCTGCATGAATATTGACAGGATCCCATTGCTTGAAAGAATCGATTTCTTTATAACCTGCAAGATGCCCAAACAGTTCCACATTAGCAGGTAGTTCGTCAAGACGAAAACTGTAACACTTTGCATCGTCCTCTAAATCGTAATATTGAAAATTAAGAAAATCGCAAGTTAAAATACATTTAGGTATATCTTTTTGAGGCAGACTTAAAGCGTAAGTCTTCGCCTGTTCAAAAGCCTTATCCAAATCCTTGCCGGGAGTTTTCATTTCGATAATGATTTGACCTTTCCAGAAAAGATCGATGTAGCCTTTATCAGTAGTATTTTCTTTTATTACTTCCTTCTCAAAAAGCGCAACTTTTTTCCTGTCTACCCCGAAAATTTTTAAGAACTCTGTCTCAAATGTTTG
>JGI24695J34938_10002887_pt1 | contig 12509 bp, 9 predicted proteins | sample TergutCo191P3_FD_34938 | JGI IMG/M metagenome (IMG submission 34938) | reverse complement strand
GATTGTGTCGGCTGCGTTGATCGTACAGGTTGAGTATCCTGCGGTCTTCTTGTATCTGTTGCGGCAGTACCTGTTCCCTGACCTGGAGCAGGAGGCGTATCGCGTGTTGTTTGACCGCTTGATGACGGAGAGGCAGTCCTTACGGGAGCAGGGCGATCTGATTTAGGCAGATTGGTTAAGGGACGCCCAGGTGTTACCTGTATGTAATCAAAAGTGGTATTTCTGGAAGAAAGGCGCTGTTTTGCTCCTGTTACAAGACCGCTGATATCAGAACCGCCTCCTGTGCTTACAAGAACTATTTTTTTTGGTCGGCTTGGAAGGGAAATTATATATTGTTCGGCATAAGTAATGGCAGCGCCGATATTCGTTCCCCTTTCTACCGGATACTGAAGGAACATACGCCCGACAATTGTTTCAACATCGCCTATNCCGGAAATACGGCGNGCGGCATCTAAACGCGGATTTGCTGAAAAAGANATTAAATGAAAGGTGTCGCCTACTCTTAAAAAATCGCTTAANAAGGCGCCTGTTATGTAATTGTTTACATTTTCATAAGACGAACTCATATCCGCCGAAGTATCAAGAAGCAATACAAGGTCTATAGGAGCTGAAGCCTGCCCAAAAGCCTGTGTACCGAGAAACACACTTATAATTAATACAAATACAAAAATGGTCTTTTTCATATTCACCTCTTTTTATCCCCTAAAATACAGCTGAAATATTCTCTACCAAATACGAGTTCTTTGCATCATTGATGGTAAAATCAAATTTCTCCCCGGCTGTCCTATTAAGTATAGCACTGCCAAAGGGAGAAAGATAGGAAATAATATTATTATTTGGGTCTGATTCCCATGGTCCGAGGATGGTGAATTCTTCTTTTTTCTGTGCAGTTTCGTTGAAAAGAACGACTTTTGTGCCAAAGGAAACCTTTGCCGTGTTTACAGAATTCGGGTCGAAAAGCTGGGCTCTTTCTATATCTTCCTTGAGTTTTGCAACCTGAGAATTGAGCTGTTCCTGCTTTTCCTTCGCCGCCTTGTATTCGGCGTTTTCCCTCAAGTCGCCGAGGGACAGAGCATACTCGATTTCCTTTGAGTTTGCCGGTACTTCAACATCCATGATATGCGTAAGCTGTTTTTTCTTTTCTTCGTACATTGCCATGGTAACCATAAGTCCTCTTGAGACCTTTTTCTCAGCTTCNCCGAAGAATTTAAAGCCTGGATATTTTTCCGTTATCCTTGTGCGCAGATTAAGTTTATCCTGAGGGTCAAGATCCTTTACNTCATTAATAAATGTAAATATTCTGATTATCGCTTCTTCATCTGAATCTTCGATAAATTTAACCAGTTCTTTTTCTTTAAAAAGAATTGTGTGAACCTGTTTGTTTATTTTTCTGTTTTCTACAGTGTCCTTATGGTTTTCGATATCACGGTATGTAATATCCAAAATATGAATAAGGGTGATAAGCTGTTTTTCTGTGCCGATATTTGCGGCTTTAAACCAAGACTTGTCTCTTGCCTTTTTATAAAACCATACAACAGCTTCCCTGCAATCGCGGTAGCGGTCAAAACAATCGCCGCATAAACCGGAAAGCTTATCTGTAAATCCGGCTTTTTCAAGCTGCTCTGTTATGGAATCAAGCTGAGAGTAGGGGAAAAGCTTAACATAGATATCAGCCCAATCTGTTAGATTTTGCTTTACGCTGCCCAGAAAATCATTTTTTAATTTTGTGTCTTTTAAATTTTTAAATAAAGACGGAAGATCTTTTATCTTTTTAAAGACATCAGAAAACGAAACATTAACNGTNGATTTTAAGTGAGAGTATCTTGTATTTAAGGCAAGCTCATTTATNAGAAGGAAACTTGAAATTGCGTATTCTGCGCTCTGATTTGCAGATTCAGCCGTTCTTCTGGAAGAATCTGCCGTTGTTTTAAGATACGAAGTAAAGAACGAAAACATTTCCGAAAAAGATTCGGAGTCAGGCGACGCTTCTTTTTTATTGACATAATCCCTCATGGCGGATACTTTGTCATAAAAATGTTTCTGCGCAAGAAATTCGTTGTAAAGTTTTTCTGTTACGCTTACCGGTCTGTCGCGGACAGTAAAGACATCGCTGTTGTCCGGGCTTATTCCGAAATCAGGATTTGATTTTAATATATCACGCGCCTTTGAGCTCCATGTTGACCATTCGCCTGTTGTAAGAAGGGCAGGGGAGAGCTCTGCTTTGACACGCTTCATATCGCAGGCATTGCCGAAACTTTTAATGATGGATTTCAGCGCCCAGACATAATCGTTTTTAATCATGTCGCGCAGCTCTTCTTTTTTCTTTGTAGCTTTTAATACCCAGATATGTTCTTTGGCAAGCGTCTGAAGCGCNTCTACTGCCATTTTTAATGACATAACGTGCCCTCTTTTTTTGGAGAAATCAATTTTNATTTCATCGCCTGCAATGCTTGCAATGCGTCCTACGCCCCATGTTCTGTGATAAACAAAGTTGCCCTTGTCAAAAGCTATATGTTTTTCAAAATCCGCAATTGCCTGGCCTGCGGCTCGGTAATTCTGCGTAAGGTTGGAAATGCGCACATATTCTTCAAGCTGACTGTGAGAAGCATACTTTTTTCTNTAGCATTCAACTATTTCCCTTCTNCCGTGAACGTCTTTTTCATCATATTCAAGCACTGTTTTTAAGATATTAATTGCGATATCAATGTCTTTATCCTTGTATTTCGCATAAAGTTCATTTAAAAGAATAACAGCTTTGTCTTCAGAAACATTTTTTGCAATCTTTTTCTGTATATGCAGAAAGAAGTCTATATCTTCAACATCAATGCTTATAAGTTTTTCCCATATTTCCTTTATGCTTGCAAAGTTAGCCTTATTTAAGTAACGGTGCAGCGCTTTTTTGTAGTAATCAATCGCATTATCTGTTTTTTTAAGCTTTTCGTAATGTTCAGCTAACGATTTAACAATATCAGCTTCTTCAAAATCNATCTTTACAAGTTTTTCCCAAACCTCGTAAATTTTATCTTCTTCGTTGTTGTTTTTATGGCAGTCCGCAAGAGTGCGCAGCGCGTATTTTGATTCGCCGTGTTCAAGGATTCTTTCGCAAAGGTATTCTACTATTTTCCATTTNTTGTTATCAAGAAAAATTGATACAAGGTTTATCATCGCTCCGTCGTCAATAATCTGGCGGGAAATTGCAATCATTCCGGATAAATAAAGCGCGATTATACTGTTCCTGGTGTGGGTAAGATGATCATCACAGTTCTTTTTTAACTCATCAATTATTTTTTCATCGCGGGCAGTATTGAGAATTTCGTCAAGTTCCTTAAATTGGTTAGTTGAATAATTACCGAGACTTGCCCTTGTCCACTTTTCTTCATTCAATGTTTCATGTAAATTTTTTAACAGCGCCCGGGCTTTTTCTGATATCGTTACTTCCTGCGTTGTTTCAGCATTACTCATATAATTTTACTCCTCATCATTTATCTGTCTGACCGGTATACATTTTATATATATCCGGATCCTTTAATTTTATTTTAAGCAAGGTTTCTTCTGTCAGCGAAGAATCCTCCCGGCTTATCTCATAGTAATCAATCAGCCAAAAATATTGATTTAAAAGTCTTGGCTTTATTAAATCACGGCGGGCGGGGTTTGCTTCGTATTCAGCTTCCAGCGAAAATATCGACTGCTTTAACCTGCCTGCTTCCAATTGTTTTAATTCGCGTTTTATCGAAAATACCCCCTGTAAATAACCGTAAACCGGCATCCATTCCAATAATTCTTCGTTCCTGTAGCCAAGTTCCGCTACAGTATCGCGTAACTTTAAAATTAAAGCTGACTCCATAAATCTTAAATCAACTTTCTGCGGGTCTATAAAAAATGCTTCTCTAAAAAGCGCTTTTGCAGTTTTTGCCTGAGAAAGCAGCGCGTTAATATCCGCAACTTCCGCAAGCGCTCCCGCATCATCCTTTTTAATATGGACAGCATCTTCAAGGTACCTGAGCGCTTCGTCAAAATTCCCAAGTCCCTTACAGCATCTGCCGACTAAAATTAATAAACCGGGATCCTGCCGGTTTGAAGGATTGGCAAGCAACCCCTCAAAAAAAAACAGGGCTTTTGAATAAACAAAAAAACGAATAGCGTACTGGCACTGTTCGTATTCTGTGCTTAACTGCCCAAGAAAAACATAATACTGTTTGAACCGGGAAATAAGAAACGCACCCTTTTCATANGGNTTTTTTANTTCGTCTATCCTCCTAGTGTGTTCGATCCACCAATGAACACATTTAAGCGCATGCTTAATTTCTTCATTTTCAAAATCCAGATCAAGAGCCTGTTCCATGAGAGAAAGAGCCTCAAGCAAACTTGAGTCTTTCAGCTTGTCATAGGCCATTTTCAAAAGCCCTTCACTTCTCTGAAACGAAGTATTCACAGGCGCCTGCGCTGCAATTCGCTCTTTTTCCATTATCTTGTTTCAGTATACCATTTTTTTACTGTTTGACAATAGTATTTTAAGAGAGTATGATGTCAAAAATGAATAAAACCATTGTTTCANCATCGATTTTATCCGCAGATTTTGCCGATTTTGGGGGCTCTGTTNCCCAGATTGAAGCATCCGGAGCCGGTTGGATTCACATGGATGTAATGGACGGCTCCTTTGTGCCGAATCTGACTTTCGGCTCGCAGCTTGTACGCGCTTTACGCCCGAGAACCAAGGCTGTTTTTGATGTTCACCTGATGGTAATGCACCCAGGAACCTTTATAAAGGACTTTGCAGAAGCCGGAGCGGACATTATCACTTTCCACTATGAGGCGGAAATACACTCCCAAAAGTTCCTAACAGAAATTCGCAGTTTAGGGCTGAAAGCCGGTATTTCCATAGCGCCTGCAACACCCTGTTCTGTCCTGGAAGAAGTGCTTCCTTTTATCGATTTAGCCCTCATAATGACCGTTAACCCGGGTTTCGGAGGGCAGAATCTTATCCCGGAATGCCTCGAAAAGGTGGAAAAACTGGCAAAAATGAGGGAATCGGCAGGGTTCAATTTTAGAATTTCTGTTGATGGCGGGATAAACGAACAAACTGCCCAAAAAGCTAAAAAAGCCGGAGCAGACGTGCTTGTAATGGGGTCTTCATTCTTCTCAAATAATGATAAAAAAGGGCTTGTCAGCAGGCTTGAGGAATAAGAAATTAGAAATAAGAGGTAATAGACAGGAAAGGGCTGTTAAAACTATACAAACATTGGCAATTGATGTCGATATTTAGTATAATAGGGATATGATGCAAAAGTCGCGTGAACGGCGTATGTAATCAAATTCCTTAAGCTCGGCGACCGAAGGGAGTTATGCATAAAAGACGCATTTTCTGTCTAATTTTCTCAGGTTTTATGCTGTTTTCAGCCGGTTTTGCCGCAGCCCAGCAGACGTCAGGTTCTGAATATGCGCGCAGGTTTCAAAACGGCTCTCAGCTTTACCAATACGCGCGTTTTAATGAAGCGGCAATCGAATTCCGCAGAGCTCAGGAAAATGCATCTAACACAAATGACTGGGCAAAGGCAATTTACTGGGTAATTATCAGTCAGTTAGCGTATTCTGATTACGGTTCATCCTTAAGGGACATGGACGAGCTTGCGAAAGTTTCTCCGAATTCAACATATGCAAGAGACATGGTTTATCACAGGGCAAGGGTCTATTTTAATCAGGGTTACTTTGAAGACGCTCTTTCTTTGTTTAACCGCTTTAATGCCGCAACAAATGATGTAGACAGGGAAACTTCAGCCAGAAGGGCAGCCGCCTTTTTCTGGATGGGGGAATGCCTTTTTGCAATGGGACAGCTTGAAGAGGCTGAAAAATTTTACGCATGGGTTATCGGAAAATATCCTTACAGCCCAAAAATAGAAGCCGCATCATACAGGGTGGATTTAATAAAGCAAAAGAAAATTGAGTATGAGCTTTTGGCGCTTTTACAGTGGAGTCATGAGGAATCCCTTAAAACAAGCGAAGAATACCAGAGAACGATCAGAACTTACGAGCACACGTTAAATGTATATCAAAGACGTATCGCAGAGCTTACAAATACGGGAAATGCCGTTATTCCGAATGAAATTGAAGAAATGCCTGTTCCCGAAACAATAAAAGAAATTGATAAAATAGTAATACCGGAAGAAGCTGCAGCTCCTGCGCCTGTGTATGTGCCGCAAACTCAGCAGGAAAGACTTATGCTGGAAAAAGCCAGGCAGCTTGGAAATAATGTACAGGAAATATTAAGAGACCAATATTCTGGGGCGAATTGATGAAATTCAAGGTCTTCGCTTTGTCGTTAATTATTTCTTCTTTCTTTTGCCTGAACAACGCTCTTGCCTCAGAAATAACAAACGGATATCTGAGATTAATACTCAACGAAGCTTCGGGAAGGTATTCCCTTTATTTTTTATCAAATCCCAACGCGGTGCGTTATGAACCATTGTTCAGCGTTGATGACCCAACAACAAGCTATGCTTCAGTTTTGGCAGACGGAAAAGTATACCGCCTAGGCGGAAAATTTTTTAAAAATAAACTTGATAAAATAAACGGCGTTCCGGCTCTTGTTTTTGAAGGCGGTAATATAACGGTAATTCAGCTTTTTACGCCNGTTAAATCGCAGAACTCGAAATATGCAAACGGCGTTATGATATCATATTTAATACGGAATACNGGAAGCACAGAATCTTTAATCGGATTTAGAATACTAATTGATACAAATCTGAGTGAAAAAATTAAAAATACTTTTTTAACAGGCGAACAAGTCGTTAAAAATGAAACTCTTCTTGAGGGATATTCAGGCGAAAGGTTCTGGATCTCCAGGGGTAAGAATACAGCNTTAATGGGCAGTATTATTAATCCTGTAGATCCTAATTTAANAACGCCTGATTATATACATTTTGCAAACTGGAAAAGGCTCAATGACGCTCCGTGGAAATTGAAATACAGGGAAAAAAGATCTTTTAACTTTCCTCCTTTTTCTGTTAATGATTCTGCTGTCTGCTATTANTATGATCAAACGCCTCTCTTGCCGGGAAATGAATTAAATTATTCGATTGTTCTTTCTACAGAAGACGTGGAGTGGTATAATTCCCTGCGTGTTCCTGCGGTTTCTCAGCCTGTTAAACCTGCACCTGCGCCTGCGCCTGTAAAGGCTGCTCCTCCTACAACAGCGCCTGCGCCGGCTGTTACAGCTCGTGTGCCTGAAGAAGAAAAACAGCCTGTAATTCCCGGGACAATTGACATAAAGCAGATTGAAATGGATGCCTATGTTGAAGCAATGGAAAAAGGAGAAGATGTAAACGCTTACACTCTTAAAAAATATCAGGAAATATTAAACCGTTTTATCTCAGGCGAAATGGAATTAAACGAGCAAGATCTGATAAATCTTGAAAAAGCAATTGAATGGTATAGGTAATCATTATCTCTATGAAAATAGATCCCATATTAAATAAAGCTGTAATTTTTGCAAAAAAGCGCGATTATGAAGGCGCATTAAAAATTTTAACAGACGATGAAGAAAGATATTACGGCTCGTATAAATACAATTATCTTTACGGACTTATCTGTCTTCATGCCTCAAATTTTGTAGAAGCAAAAAGTTTTTTCGAGAGAGCAAGAAAGATAAAACCAAAGGGAGACGCTTCATTGATGCTTGGTTTTGCAATTCTTAATCTTAAACGTCTGGATACTGTTCAAGCTATTGATTATTATCTTGATGTCCAGGAAATTGATCCAAAAAACAGAATTGCAAAAAAAGCTCTTGCTGTTATACGNAAACATTCAGGTACAGAAGCTCTCTCNGACTGGATGACAGAAAATCTTTCNAANTTGTTTCCGCCGATACCGTTTCCTGCAATAAATGTAAAAAAAATTATTAATTCTTTTTTAATTCTTGCGGCGGCGGTTTTTATTATNGCGCTGTTATTTAACAAAATAAGTATAATTTCAAGTCCTTTTAAGGCAAAAGACAAACGTCCTACGTCGGAATTTGTTCTTTCAAGTCAGGATAAAAATAACGCTGTTCAATCAGATGTAAGATCAGCAGACGGCATATACAGTTATGTGCTTACCCGTGATCAGGCAATTAATCTTTACGACAGAGCATTGTCTCTTTTTGCTTCTTACCGCGATGAAGCTGCAAAACCGCATCTTAACCGCATACTGGAATCAAATGCTTCTGAAGGATTAAAAAACAGGGCGCGTCTGCTTAAAAGCAGCATGGATGTTCCCGGCTTTGACACATTTAAAAAAGAGGATAATATTTATTATACAGATGTAATAAAAGAGCCTGTCATTTACAGTGATGTTTACGTTATCTGGAGAGGTATGGCGACAAATTATTCTGTAACAAACGAAGATACCCGCTTTGATTTTCTGGTTGGCTATGATACCAGGCGCACTTTGGAAGGAATTGTTCCTGTTGTTTTTAATATTCCTGTTTCTGTAAATGTTGAACGTCCTTTGGAAGTGCTTGGAAAGATTTCGATTGACAGCAATTCTCCTCATGGCGTAAGGCTTGACGGGACAGCGATTCATCAATCAGGAAGACTTGAAAATTAATTACAAAAGACCTCACACGAAGACACAAAGGATTGGTAAAAATATATTATTAATCTTCTGTATCTAAAATAATCGTAACCGGACCGTCGTTTGTGTATGAAATTTTCATATTTGCCTGAAATTCTCCTTCTTCACAAACAAGATCTTGTTTTTTTACAGCTTTTATAAAATATTCATATAGTTGTTTAGCTTTTTCAGGCGCTGCGGCTCCATTCCATGAGGGACGTCTGCCTTTACGCGCATCAGCAAGTAAAGTGAACTGTGATATGCAAAGCACACCAAAGTTTTTTCCGGAGGCAACTAACTCTTTTAATGATAGATTCATTTTACCTTCAGCATCATTAAAAATTCTAAGGTATGCGGTTTTTTCGGCAAGCCAATCAGCGTCTTTTTCGCTGTCGTTATGCGCAACGCCAAGATAAACAAGAAGACCGTTTTCTATCTTTCCTTTTAGCACACCATTAACAGAAACAGAAGCATCTATAACTCTTTGTATAACAGCTTTCATTTGGGTTTCAATCCTTCGTGTCTCCGTGTCTTTGTGTGAATCTCTTCTATAAACTTTTACTTCACTTTTAAATAAATACCGGCGTCAAAGGGACGTAAAAGTTTACTCATGGATTCATTGTTGATTATTGCTTTGATAATTTTGGAAGCAAGTTCTGCAGACTGTACGATTTCAAGCCCGGGAATATTTTGCTTGTATGCTGAACAGCAGACAGTGTCAGTAACAAGCATGCGGTTTAATAATCCTTCCTTGCAGAGCGCTTCCAATCTTTCTGCTGCAGGAGGCGAAAAAATAGCATGTACGGAAATTATATTAATTTCTTTTGGTTTTAATAAAGCAAGGGCGCGTATTAATTTTTCTACAGAGCCTGCAGTGTCTACCATGTCGTCTACTATCCAAAGACATTTTCCTTCCACGGGTTCAGCGGAAAGAATATTAATGGATTCAACTGAGTTGGGTTTTGAATAATCCCTCTGCTTATGCGCTACAACAAGAGGTGCGCCGAAAGAGTTTGCAAAAACGCGCGTCAGTTTTTCNCCGCCTGCGTCAACGGAACAAAATGCCCAATTNTTTCTTACCTCGTTTTCTAATTTATCATAAGTTTTAATGTAGTTGTCGCATAGATATTTTTTTAAAAGGGTAAGGGCAGGTATGTCATCGATGGCGCAGTGGGCAGGGTCTACCATTGTTTTTGATTTATCTGAATGAAGCTGAAATGTTACAACATGGCGTGCGCCGAGGCTTGAAAGCGTCTTTAAATGCACCCACAAACCGACAGAACTTCGCCTTGTTGTGCGGTCGGAGCGCGAACAGGTAATAAAAGGTTCAAAAACAATAATCCTGTTCACCTGACAGCGCTTAAGCGAGTCTACGGCGTGATAAAGCTCTATTTTCGATTCCTGTACGTTTACGCCCGCATCATTTCGCGCGCTTGAGGAAAAGAGTATTACATCTTTGCCGCGAATTGATGTATTAACTGATACTTCCATCTCGCCGTCTGCAAAAAGGTCTGTACTGAGTAAATCAAGACCGTTTATTTGGTCGATAATTTTCGAAAAACTTAAGTACTCGGAGAGGCAATTTATAACCCGGGAAGCGTAATTTTTCATGGATCGGGTCGCGCAGACAACAAAAGGATTCATGGTTCATTATATATTTATTTTAATTATTTTTCAATACTTGTTAATGACTAATTAATGGTCTGTGAGCGGAAACATGCCCCCTTCTGCTCGGGAATATACTCGCATAAGGGGGGACATTTTCCGCCTACAGACCTTCAAGTAATTTTAAAAGTATATACAAATAAATTAACTATAATAAGGCGTGAGCGTATAGTTTTAACATTGATAATACATAAATTAAAAGGTAGTATTAAAACATGAAAATGGGGAGTCTCGCCGCAGTCTGCGCGGCATTATTAATAATTTCTTGTTCAGAAATACGGGAATATGATATTTTTATCGCTGATGAAGATGATGAATTTATTAATTACAGAGAAATGGGTATAAAAAAATATTTAAGAAAAAAGAAACATGTTTTAATTCCGAATGAAATTNATGGAAGGCATGTAAAAGCNATAGGAAGAAGNGCTTTCTTTAATAAAAAAATAAAAGAAGTTATTATACCAAATGGAATTAAATACATNGGCGANAGCGCTTTTTACAGAAATGAATTATCTTCTATTGTTATTCCTTCAAGTGTAACTTTCATAGATGAAAGAGCTTTTCATGTAAATCCGATTGTAAAAATAACAATCGGCGATAATGTAAATCTATATAATGCTTTTGAGAGAAATAATTTTTATTATACATATAAAGATAACTGGAAAAGAGCGGGAACTTATATATTAGAAAATGATGAATGGAAATATTATGTCGATGAAGAATATTCGATAGACGAGAATGGAATTATCACTAATTACGGCGGAAATGAAACATCACTTGAAATTCCATCTTATATAAACGGCTTTCCAGTTACAGGTATTGGGAAAATGGCATTCAGAGAAAAAAAACTTACTTATGTTACAATTCCCAATACTGTTAAAAAAATAGACGCTTTTGCATTTTGTAATAATAACCTTACGCGTTTATCAATACCTGACGGTGTTATTTTTATAGATGACAGCGCATTTATGGATAATGATTTAAAATTTGTAGATATTCCTTACAGCGTTACACGAATAGAAAACTCGGCGTTCGCTAATAATAAATTAACGTCTGTAAGTATTCCCGACAGCGTATTTTTTATCGGTAAAAACGCTTTTAAGAATAATTTGCTTAGAACAGTAAAAATTGGAAGTGAAATTATAACAATAAACGAAGGGGTATTTGCAGATAATCAGCTTGAAAAAATAAATCTGCCAAGAAACCTTGATAGTATAGGTAACAGCGCTTTTAAGAATAACATGCTTACAGAAATTAATATTCCCGGCAGAGTTTACATAATTGGTGATAATGCGTTTGCCTATAATCACCTGAATACAGTTATTTTGGGAGCAGGCGTTCAAACTGTCGGTAACTATGCTTTTATGAACAGAAATACCTACGAATATCACATAACGAAAGTAATTGTAAGAGGTTCGCAGACGAGATTTGAAGGCACTTCTTTACGCAACAGTGTCAATTCTAAAGAAGATTTTAGTGAGTATTATTATGAAGATGATGAATATTATGATCTTGAACCTAGTAATGATCCTGACGATAACTTTGATTTATTTTTTAAATACAACGAAAGAAAACCGGGCGAATATGTCTATGAGAACGGAAAATGGAGTTTTATAGCGCCGCGGTAAAAACCATAAATACTACTTAACAATTATATAGTAAAAACTTGGCAAATTTTAAAAAAAATGCTAGGATTCTTAAAGTATATACTTAGCTAAAAAGGCGTGATCGCAAAGCCTAACTGCCGCCTCGCGGCTGTGGCTGCATTTAACGCAGCCCCTTGCTGGCGGTCTTCTGATCCACACCGAGGTCAGCAGTTAAGCTTTACGCTCTCGCCCTATATAATTATTTTATTTATAAATATTTAAACCATTGATTATGTATAAATTAAAAGGTAGAATGAGCGTATGAAAATTAAATTATTAATAATTATTTTGACTGTATTTCTTGTTGTTTCATGCGTGTCAAATGAGAGTGATTTCGTATTTGACGGAAACGGAACAATCACCAATTACATAGGAAAAAGCGAAAGGATTGTCATTCCTAAAAGCATAAACGGCGTGCCTGTAACCGCAATTGGTAATGAAGCGTTTACAACCACTATGAATGAAATCGTATGGGAAGGCGACAATTTAATAATTTTTAAATTAAAATCAATAAAAATACCAAACGGCGTAGAAAAAATAGGAGAGATGGCTTTTTGCGATAATAATCTTACTTCAATAAATATACCCGACAGTGTAACAGTTATCGAATAT
>JGI24695J34938_10002886_pt1 | contig 12512 bp, 9 predicted proteins | sample TergutCo191P3_FD_34938 | JGI IMG/M metagenome (IMG submission 34938) | reverse complement strand
GCGNGTACTTCATCACCTATTCGCGCTGCGTTCATAATAATGATGGCGTCCTTGCTGGAGTTGTCGGCACAGATGTCCCGCTGGAAAAAATTGGGGATATTTCAATAAACGCCGCTTTGAGCGAAGGCGGATACGGTTTATTAGCCGCCGCGGATTTAACCGTACTCTCTTACGCTAACGAGGAATTTATCGGAAGGCGCATGAACGAGCCTGGGCTCGCGTTTTCGGAGTTTTCTGACGCGATTTTAAAAGGCCATCCGCTGTATGAACAGCCTTTAAAAAACTGGAAGGGCGAAGACGTTATCACATTCTCGCGCATTCTCCCAAACGGCTGGCATCTTGTGCTTTTATGCCCAAGAGATATGTACTACCAAGGCACTACACAGATGCTGATAGTTCTGCTCGCGTTAGGCGCGTTAATGGCGGGGGCGCTTATTCTTGTTCTTGTAAATATTGACAAAGCAAGAAGAAAAGCCGGAGAGGAAAGCAGGCAAAAGAGCGCGTTTCTCGCCAACATGAGCCACGAGATACGCACCCCGATGAACGCGATTATCGGTATGACCTACATCGGAAAATCCGCCGGCGATATACCGCGCAAGGATTACTGCCTTGATAAGATCGAAAACGCGTCCCAGCATTTGTTAGGTGTCATAAACGACGTTCTTGACATGTCAAAAATAGAAGCTAATATGTTTGAGCTCTCGCCGGTTGAGTTTAACTTTGAGAAAACGCTGCAGCGCGTTATCAGCATTGTGGGTTTCCGCGCCGAGGAAAAGAAGCAGAAAATATCCGTGCATATTGATAAATCCATACCGCGCTCGCTTGTGGGTGACGATCAAAGGCTCGCGCAGGTAGTTACAAACCTGTTCGGCAACGCTGTCAAGTTTACTCCCGAAGGCGGATCAATAAAACTGGATACCCGCTATATCGGAGAAGAAAACGGTCTGTGCACTTTACGCGTAACGGTAAAAGACAGCGGCATCGGCATAAGCGAAAAAGAGCAGAAGCAGCTTTTCCGCTCGTTCCAGCAGGCTGATTCCACAACATCGCGCAGGTTCGGCGGCTCAGGACTCGGGCTCGCGATATCCAAAAATATCATAGAAATGATGGGCGGACGCATTGAGCTTGAATCCGTTCCGGGCAAAGGCTCGTCTTTCTCATTTACGTTCATTGTAAAACGCGGCGCGAAAAAAACCGCTAAGCTATCAGAAGCCGGAATTAACTGGAAGAACATCTCAGTAATGGCGATAGACGATGACAGGGAAATACTGGATTATTTTATAGAGATAATGCAGGGACTTGGAGCTTCATGCGATGTAGCTCAAAGCGGAGCAGAAGCGCTGACGCATATCGAAAAAAACGGGATGCATCATATTTATTTTATCGACTGGAAAATGCCGGACATGGACGGGCTAAAACTCGCTCAGGAGCTGAAATCACGATCCGAATTCCCGGATGACGCTGTGATAATCATGATATCCGCCGCTGAATGGAGCGCGATCGCGGATGAAGCGAAGAAAGTAGGCTTTGAGAAATTTCTTTCAAAACCACTGTTCCCTTCGGCAATCGCGGACGCGATAGCGGAGGCGATAGGGGGGACGCTTCATTCAGAAGATGAGTTACAGGTCGACTACTCAGGAATTTTCGAAGGATATAAAATTCTGTTAGTTGAAGATATTGAGATTAACCGGGAAATAATTGGCACGCTGGTTGAGCCTACGCTTCTAAAAATGGACTGCGCGGAAAACGGGTTGGAAGCGGTCGCGATGTTCGAGAAATCCCCGGATGATTACGATTTGATCCTTATGGATGTGCAAATGCCGGAAATGGACGGCTATCAGGCGACGCGCATTATAAGAGACTTCGGAAGCAAGAACGCGAAGACAGTGCCGATAATCGCGATGACAGCGAATGTTTTCCGCGAGGATATCGACAATTGCCTTAAGGCGGGAATGGATGACCATTTAGGCAAACCTGTTGATGTAGAGGAATTTTACAGCATAATGAAAAAATATTTAAAAAGAAAATGAGAACTTGAATTATGACAGGGCGCGGGCGCGTTATTGCCGCTTTAAATTTTCAAGAAAGCGATAAAATACCGCTTGATATAAACGCCCATCCTTCCAGCGGCATTGACGCTGTCGCGTACATGGGGCTTCGCGAGTATCTTGAGCTTCCGCGAAGCGCTCTTTATATTTACGACTTTGATCAGCGGCTCGCGTTAGTCGAAAAAGACATCCTCGATTTTTTTGACGCTGATACTTTCCAGCTTGGCCTCGATTTCGCGAAAAACCACGGCCGCTGGCAGGACTTCCGGCTTGAAGACGGCACACCATGTAAAATCCCCGTAAAGAAAGACGCCCGCTTTCCTATGTCCGCCAATTTTAAAAGAGAGTTACGCGAAACCGCCGCGGCTTCAAGAGACGGCACAGACAGGGCAATCTACGGCGTTTTTGGCGGCAGCCTCGCCGAGACAGGCTGTAAAAAATTCGGCATGGAGAACTTCCTTCGCGGTTTATTAATCGAGCCCGGTAAAACTCAGAGATTCCTTGACGCTGTAACTGAAAAACATATGGAAAATTTAAAAACGTATCTCGACGCCGCTGGAAAATATATCGATATTATCGGTTTTAACGATGATATGTGCGCCCAGAACGGACCGCTTTTTTCACCTGATATTTATAACGACTTTTTTTTCCAGCGTCAGAAAAGAATGTGGACATATATTCACGATCGTTTCCCGTCTTTAAAAATATGCCTTCACTGTTGCGGCGGAACACGGCTTTTAATGCCCTTGTTTATTGACGCTGGGCTCGACGCTCTTAATCCCGTTCAACGCTCCTGCAAGGATATGGCGCTTAACGATCTTAAAATGGAACTTCACGGAAAACTGGCTTTATGGGGCGGAGGATGTGATACGCACTTTATGCTGCCTGGCATAGCTCCCCGCGAAATACGCGCTTATGTGAACGAAAGCGTTAAAACCATGTATAAGGGAGGAGGGTTTGTTTTCCAGCCTGTTCACAATATTCTAAAAAGCATGCCTGCGGCGAATATAGTTGAAATGTATAAGACTGTCCGGGAATTCAATAGCGGCGCGGAAGGAGAAAAAAATGAAAACGATAGTTCCTGTAAGAGATAAATGGAAGGGTGCGATGACCGATAGAGAGCGGTTTAACGCGCAGATGCGTTATAAGAGCACGGACAGATGCTTTAATATGGAGTTCGGTTACTGGGACGATAACTTTTTATTATGGGATATTTTTAAGGATAACGGCATTACAAATAACAGCGAAGCTGATATATTTTTTTCATTTGACAGGATTGAGGCAATCGGAGGAAAAAATTTTATACACCCAATGTTTGAGAAGAGAGTGATTGAGACGCGCGGGAATGTACAGATAATAATAAACGAAGAAGGAGTGCTAGCGGAAGTTCCGCTTGAAGGAGCGGGCGACAGCGTTCCGCATTACATAAAGCCGTACATAAAAACGCCGGATGACTGGAAGAAAGTAAAGGAAGAGCGTTTTGACATACGCCACCCGGACAGAATAATTGACATCGAGGCGCTGAAAAGAAAGCTGCCCTCCTGCGAGGAAAGGGATTTCCCTCTCGGCGTTGACTGCGGCTCCATGATAGGAAAAATCCGCGACATGCTCACATTCGAAGGAATCGCGTACGCCATTTATGATTATCCGTCGATGCTGGAAGACATGGTGGAGACAGTCTGCTCTCTTGTTGAATACTCTCTGGATCAGCTGCTGCCGTGTTTCAAATTTGATTTCGCCTCAGGATGGGAAGACATCTGTTTTAAGAACGGCCCTATAGTCACCCTAGAATTTTTTAGAAACGTTGTTGTGCCGCGCTACAAAAGAATAAACAAAAAATTAAAATCACATAACATTGATATCTGGTACACGGACTGTGACGGCGATGTCCGCCCTCTTCTCCCGTATTTTCTGGAAGGCGGCATAAACTGCCTCTTCCCATTTGAGGTAAACAGTTGCACGCATCCCGGTCATCTTCTGGATCAATACGAAGGGCAGTTGCGCGTCATGGGAGGCGTTGATAAAATGCGGCTTGGCGAAGGCAAAGCCGCGATAAAAGCGTATCTTGAGTCACTGGAAAAATACGTAGCGCGCGGAGGGTTCATCCCGTTTTGCGATCACCGCTGCCCTCCAAACGTAAAGACTGAGGATTATCTGTATTATCTGGATTTAAAACAAAAAATGTTCGGGTAAATTAATAACCTGACGCGTTTTCGCCGGATAGTAGTTTTACAGCGGAGCTTGTGCCGATACGGGAAGCGCCCGCGTTTATAAACATCTCAAGGTCCGCTCTTGTTTTAACGCCGCCGGCGGCTTTAATTTTGACGCCGCTTCCTATATGCTTTTTGAAAAGCTCAACATCCGCGACTGACGCGCCCGCTATGCCAAATCCTGTTGATGTTTTTATATAATCCGCTCCGGCTTCTGTCACAATCCCGCACATGCGAATTTTTTCAGCCTCCGAGAGGTAACATGTTTCAATAATAACCTTTAAAATTACCGCGCGGCCGTTTACGGCAGTCATACACGCGTTTTTAACAAGCTTAATTTCTTCCAGCGCTAAATCGAAACGGCCGTTTTTTACATCGCAGATATTAATCACCATGTCAATCTCATTCGCGCCGCTTAAAACAGCGCGCTCCGCCTCAAGCGCTTTCGCCGCGGTTATTGAATAACCCAGAGGAAAGCCGATAACAGTGCAGATATTCAGAATCCCGCTGTCCCGATCACGGTATTCATTATAAACAGGTTTTACATATGATGGGGGTATGCAAACAGAGGCTGTTTTATACTTAACCGCCTCATCACAGAGAGTTTTAACCTCATCCCATGAAGAAGTCATCTTTAAGAGGGTGTGATCAATTTTACTAAAAATTTCTTCGTTAGTCATAAATAAAATAAATTACCGCGGAGCCGCGGCCCCGCGGTTTTAAATCAGTTAAACCCTCGGTTAACCGCCATCAATACAAAGTACACAAGGAACAGCAGTGTCGCGCCGAACAGAATCGGGTGAATCTCCTTGATCTGTTTTTTGCAAACCTTAACTACGCAATAGAAGATAAAACCCGCCGCGATACCGTAAGAAATATTATACGCGAATGTCATTATAATAATTGTAAAGAAAGCCGGAATTGACTCGTCAAGCTCATCCCAGCGAATGCCTTTAAAGGAATCAGCCATCATGATGCCTACGATAATTAAAGCGGGAGCTGTCGCCTCAGCCGGAGCCATGCCGAAAATACTCACCAATGGAAGACAAATAAGGAAAAGCGCGGCGACTACTACCGATGTTAAACCTGTCCGGCCTCCTTCGTTAATGCCGGAGGCGCTTTCGATATACGATGTTGTGTTGGAGGTGCCGAATAACGCTCCTATTGATGTCGCTGTAGCGTCAGCGAACAAAGCTTTATCCATTTTGGATTTGAATCCTTTTGAGTCCAAAAGGGCTTTTTCATCATTCGCGTCAAAAATACCCGACTTACGTCCGGTGCCGATAAAGGTTCCTATTGTGTCGAAGGTATCGGTAAGACTGAACGCGAAAACCACAATAACAACAATTAATCCTCTGCCTCCGTTAAAAAGACTCGCGAACCCGACATCGCCGAAGAAAGCGAAAGATACATCCTTAATTCCCGAAAGAAGCGATAGATCAAAAATTTTAGCCGGAACATTTGTTATTCCCATCGGAATGCCGATTAATGTAGCGGCGATAATGCCGATAAGCATCGCGCCTTTAATTTTGAGCATCATCAGAATAACGATTATCGCGAGACCGATTAAAGCGAGAACCGGGCCGTTAGCTGTAAATTTACTGAGTTCCGGCACAGCGTCGGCGCCCAGAGTAAACCCGTCAGATGTGGAAACAAAATTGATTAAACCCGCGTTTTTAATTCCGATATACGCGATAAAAAGCCCTATACCGCCGCCAATCGCGAGCTGAAGCGATTTAGGAATCGATTTTATAATCGCTTTGCGCAATTTGGTAACAGTAATAATTATATTGACAATACCGCAGATAAAGACCATCGCCAGAGCTTCCTGCCACCGAAACTCAAGCCCGGAACAGACAGTGTAGGTAAAGAACGCGTTTAATCCCATNCCCGGCGCGGTCGCGAAGGGAACTTTCGCGACTAAACCCATGATCAAGGTTCCGGCAGCCGCGGCGAGGATAGTAGCCACAAAAACGCCGCCCCAGTTCATCCCTGTCGCGGAAAGAATATTCGGATTTACAAAGATGATATACGCCATTGTAAAGAATGTCGTAAACCCCGCGATAATCTCTGTGCGAACATTTGATCCGCTTGCCTTGATTCCAAAAAATTTATCCATAGAAACTCCTTAAATTTTTCTTTTCATGATTATTTACTGTATAAAGGCCGCTCTGTATATTTTGTATGCAGCAGCTTGTGCGCTTTGTGTCCGCCTGGATCTCCCAGGAACTCCTTGTAGACCTGCTCAATAAACGGATTCTGATGCGAACAGCGGTACCGCGACTTCTCGTCATCGGAATAAACTCCGCCTGCTCTTTGTTTACGGATATCGTCAGTGCAGCCGTATGGCTGCCCCCCGCCCGCGATACACCCGCCCCGGCATGCCATAACCTCAATAAAATGATACGGTACATCCTCTCCCGCTTTTTTCGCCGCGCGGAGTTTATCAAGCACCGCCGCGATATTACCCATCTGGTGTGCTACCGCGACGCGTATCTTTGTGCCGTTTCCGAAATCCACTTCACCTTCCTTTACTCCGTCAAACCCGCGGGCGCTTTTATAATTAACGTCAGGGAGCTCTTTCTTTGTAACAAGGTAATAGGCGCTTCGAACCGCCGCTTCCATTACGCCGCCGGTTACGCCGAATATTGTTCCGGCTCCGGTATACGGCCCCATCGGGTTATCCGCTTCCTCATCATCGAGTTTTTGAATATCGATGCCCGCCTGCTTGATCATGCGCGCGAGTTCCCTCGTTGTAATGACAATGTCCACATCATAGCCCGCGTCCTTATTAAGATAATTTGACGCGCTTTTCATATCGTCATTTCTGCGTATTTCCCATTTTTTCGCGGTACAAGGCATAACAGATACAGAATACACATTCGCGGGATCAACGCCTGCTTTCTCTGTCCAGTACGCTTTGATCATCGCGCCCATCATCTGCTGAGGAGATTTCGCTGTTGAGAAATTGGGAATTAAATCAGGATAATGCTTCTCAAGGTAGTCTACCCACGCGGGGCAGCATGAAGTAATCAGCGGAAGCTCGCCTTTCTCTGTCAGGCGTTTAACAAGTTCAGAGCCTTCCTCCATGATGGTAAGATCGGCGGAGAAATTCGTGTCAAAGACTGTTTTAAATCCAAGCCTGCGAAGAGCGGCGTATATCTTCTTTGTAAAGACTGTGCCAGGCGGAAGGCCGAACTCTTCAGCTAACGCGACGCGGACCGCCGGAGCGATCTGCGCGACAGGGTGTTTTTTCGGATCCTGCAGCGCGTTCCACACCTTCGAGGTATCGTCCCGTTCGTAAATCGCGCCTACAGGGCAGTGAGCCGCGCATTGTCCGCACTTGACGCACGGGCTGTCGCCGAACGGCGTGTCCGCCGCGCTCGCGATCTTTCCGCTGATGCCCCGTCCGAGGAATTCCAAAGCCCAGACATTCTGCACATCCTGACATACTTTAACGCATCTTCCGCAGCGTATACATTTTTCAGGGCATAAAACAATCGAAGGGTTTGAATCGTCAACAGGAATATCGTTCTTTACTTTTTTGAAAGGCGCCTGCCTAATTCCGAAATCCGCGGCAAGTTCCTGAAGCTCGCAGGAATGGCTGCGCGGGCATTGAAGGCAGTTATCAGGATGATTGGAGAGGATTAACTCCAGCACTGTGCGCCTGACAGCGATAATCTCAGCGTCGTGAGTAATAACGCTCATGTTCGGTTCGCACGCTGTGCAGCAGGCGCGGACCATTTTCGCCGAACCCGCGAGACGCACAATGCAAATTCCGCATGACGCCCACGGCGTGAGATCGGGACTGTAACAGAGGGTAGGAATTTTTATATTCACCATTTTCGCCGCGTCAAGGACAGTTGTCCCCGGTTCCACTTCCAGCGTTTTGCCGTTTATAGTTACGTTGATCATATTTCCTCCTAACCTTTAAGCACCGCTTGAGGTTTACACGCGTTAAAGCACTCGCCGCATTTGATACATTCAGCCTTATTGATAAAATACGGCGGTTTCTTCCTGTCGGGGTATTTTGACGCGTCCTGCGCTGTAATACAGTTTACCGGGCATTTTTTCGCGCAAAGCCCGCATCCGATACATTTAACAGAATTGATGGAATAGCTTAAAAGTTTTTTGCATTTCCCTGAGCGGCATTTTTTATCGCGGATATGCTCTATATACTCGTCGCGGAAATTCTTAATTGTTGACATAACAGGATTCGCGGCTGTACAGCCGAGCATGCAAAGGGACGCTTTTGTAATCGCGTGCCCGATTTCTTCCAGTTTATCAAGGTCTTCTTCCTCGCCTTTGCCTTCTGTGATTTTTTCCAGAAGTTTTAAAATCTGAGTTGTCCCGATCCTGCAAGGAGAGCATTTGCCGCAGCTTTCATCAACGCAGAAATCCATATAAAAGCGCGATACATCAACTACGCAGTCATCCTCGTCCATGACGATCATGCCGCCGGAACCCATCATCGAGCCGTTAGCCATAAGGGACTCAAAATCGATCGGAACATCAATAGACTTCTCTGTCAGGATGCCTCCTGAAGGACCGCCTGTCTGCACTCCTTTGAATTTTTTTCCGCCTTTAATGCCGCCGCCGACCTCAAAAACAATTTCGCGTAACGTTGTGCCCATCGGGACTTCAACTAAACCTGAGTTCTTAATTTTTCCTGTGAGCGCGAAAACTTTTGTTCCTTTGGATTTTTCGGTTCCGATTTTCGCGAGCCACGCTCCGCCTTTCGCGGTGATGACAGGAATATTCGCGAGCGTTTCCACATTATTAATTATAGTTGGTTTTTGCCATAGCCCCTTATTCGCGGGGAATGGAGGCTTGGGAACAGGCATTCCCCTGTTGCCCTCAACTGATTTGATAAGCCCTGTCTCTTCGCCGCAGACAAACGCGCCCGCTCCAAGACGGATTTCAACATCAAAGTCAAAACCAGAGCCCAGAATATTTTTCCCTAAAAGGCCGTATTCGCGCGCCTGAGAAAGAGCGATTTTAAGGCGCTCTATCGCGAGAGGATATTCCGCCCTGATATATACATACCCCTGATTGGAACCAATAGCCTTTCCCGCCGTGATCATGCCTTCTATAACTGAATGGGGATCGCCTTCTATTGTGGAGCGATCCATGTACGCGCCAGGGTCTCCTTCATCCGCGTTGCAGATAACAAACTTCTGATCGCCCGCGGCTTTACGCGCGAGATCCCACTTTAACCATGTGGGAAATCCCGCCCCGCCTCTTCCGCGAAGACCGGAGGTTTTTACTTCCTCTATAAGCTGTTCCTGCGTCCAGTCAAAGAGAACTTTTTCAAGCCCTGAATAACCTTCGCGCGCGACATACTCGTCTATGCTTTCGGGATTAATGACGCCGCAGTTGCGCAAAACAACACGCACTTGTTTCTGATAGAACGGGATGTCTTCCACAAGCAAGGTGTGTTTTTTTTCTTCGCCTTCGTTATAAAGGAGGCGTTTCACTTCCCTTCCCTTGATTATATGCTCGGCGATAATTTCTTTCGCGTCATCAGGTTTTACTTCGACGTAAAAAGAATCTTCGGGCAGAACCTTTACGATTGGTCCTTTCTCACAAAAACCGAAACACCCGGTTTTAACAATCTGCGCCTGTGATTTTACGCCCTGTTTTTCCGCTTCGGCGTTAAGCTGCTCAAAAAGCTCCACACCCTTGTTGGATTCGCAGGCTGTACCGCCGCAGGTCAGGATATAATGATTATACGCCATATTAAGTCACTCCCCCTTTTAATTTGAACCTAAAATGTCCGCGGCAGGACGATCCAAAATATACTGGCCTAAAAGCTCTCTGCCGATCAAATGGCTTTTGATAATTTCTTTGGTAACTTTTTCGTCAACATTGCCGTAGATAACAGGCGGCATTCCGGGGACAACAACTTCAACAGTCGGCTCTGAATGACAAAGCCCCATACACCCTGTCTGCCGGACAAGGCAGGAATCCGCGAGCTTGTTTTCGTCAAGCCCTGAAATAAACGCGTTCAATGTCTGTTTCGCTCCGGCGGCGATACCGCAGGTTCCCATACCGACGATAATCTGAATATCCTTGCCTTCAGCGTCACGCTTGCGCAGGTCGGTCTTTTTCTCATCCCTCAGTTTCCTTAAGTCATCAAGACTCATCTTTACCATGTCTTCCTCCTAAATATGTTAATTGCGAATTACCCGCCCTCTTCCAGTCCTTTTAAATACTCTCCTAATAAAACTAAGCTGCTTACATCCTCTAAACTGCCGATTGCGTCGATCAACTCAGATTTTCGAACTTCATATTCATCACCCGTTTTTTTCCGTCTGATGATGATCTCCGCGCCGCCCGCTAACATTAGTATTGTCCTGAACATTAGCGCGATATCGCCGGTCGGCGGAATATCAACATTCCCGAAATCGAACCAGGCGGTAACACTGGTGCCTTCTCCTTTTTTGGATTTAATATCCCATCCGCCTCCTGACTGCTCCGCTGTCTGAATTAAAAAAGGAAGCCCAAGGCCTACTTTGCGGTTTGGGTGTTTAATGCCGTCTGTATTAAAAGGATCAATTGCCCGCTTTAGCTCCTCCTCTGTCATGCCCTTTCCGTTGTCTCTCACAAGGAAACGGAACTCTTTATCGTTTTCACTGACCTCAAGCTCTACAAGACCCGCGCCTGCCTCAACGCCGTTTTGCGTTATATCGGTGACAAGATCAGATAATGTAAAATGCATGGTTATAAACCCGCGGTCTTAGCCAGACAGTCCCCTTAGAAAACTCCGGTTTTATTAAAAAAATTATTTTACGCATTTTGATATTTAGCGATAATACCCGGCACCATGCTCTTTGTAAGCTTGCCGTATGTATCTGCTCCGACTGTGATTACAGGAGCGAGACCGCAGCAGCCTACGCAGCGGACAGGATCAACAGAGAACTGGCCGTCATCTGTAACGCCGTCCGGCTCAAGCTTTAAAAATTTCCTTGTTTCGTCAATTAAATCCTGAGCGCCTTTTAAATAACACGCTGTGCCAAGGCATACAGAAATTTTATGTTTTCCGGGTTTGGTGGTTTTAAAAAAGTGATAAAAAGTGACAACTCCGTACACATGTGCGAGAGAAATGCCGGTAAGCCGGGACAATTTTTCCGCCGCGGGACGTGATATATACCCAAAAATCTCCTGGGTTTTGTGGAGAATCATGATAAGACTCCCCGGCTTTTGTTTCCATTCGTCGATAAATGATATCAATTCATTGGGAAAAGAAATATCCCCTTCTGCTTTAGCGTCCTGCGCCATATGTCCCCCTGTTTTCAGGAAACTTTGTTTCCGGTTATGACTCATTGTAAAGGCATATAGAAGTATTGGCAAGTGGCAATTGCGCGGTATTTGTTATGGAGGTTCTGCCGCGAGAACATCAAAAGAAATCATTTTGATTCATATGTGATAGAAATTATTAACTTTTTCTGTCTTTTAGAATTGCCAGTCCATACGGCGCGAGCTTAACCGCCTGACAAACAGGCTCGCCGCTGAGAAGATCGGTGTATTCAATGTTTTTTAAAGGGATTTCCACCTGATAATTATTAAAATTCATAACAAATACCGCGCCGCTTCTTTCCTGTACAGAGATACCCTTGGGTATATCCCATGACACAGACGGATTTACGCCATATTCCCCGCAAAGAGCGTTGAAAAATTTATCCTTGAATTCTTTTTCGGCGCGCGCGCAAATATAATAAGCGGCTCCTTTTCCGTACTTGTTGACAGTAATCGCGGGAGCGCGCTCCTCGCTCTCATCAAAGCTGGCGAGAACCTCCGCGGTCTTGAGGCGGATTCGGTCGGCGTAATGAGAAGCTGCCCAACCCTCCTCCCCAGGGAGATTCATAAAAAATTTGACTGACTCATAAGCTGCGATTGTCTCTGTCTCCTCAACCGCGACGCCGAAAACATCAGTCAGCCCGCCCGGCGTTCCGCCAATATAGCAGAGGTCGTTTTCATTCACAAGCCCTGTTAAAAAGCCCGATACAATTACGCCCCCCTCTCTTACAAACTCTCTGATTTTAGCGGCTGTCTCTTCGCGTAACATATAGAGCATCGGCGCGGCGATAATTTTATATTTAGAAAAATCTGAAAACTCGGCTCCGATTACATCGCAGTTTATACCGGCTTTCCAGAAAGCGGCGTAATGAGCGATACATTCTTCCTGATAATTTTTTTCTATGTTCCGGGGAAGCTGCGCGTTATTTAACGCCCATCCGTTTTGAAAATCATA
>JGI24695J34938_10002882_pt1 | contig 12527 bp, 11 predicted proteins | sample TergutCo191P3_FD_34938 | JGI IMG/M metagenome (IMG submission 34938) | reverse complement strand
CTACATTAAGAACCGCGAGGTCGTAAATCATGGATACGTCTTTGAAGTATGTCACGAAGTCACCGCCGATATCACCAACCGCTGAAGGATTACGCTCAACCCTGAACCCGCCGAATTTGATGAACGGAGTATTAAACGGATAAAGTGGAACAATTCTTAAATCGCGGTTTCTGATCTCGGTTAAGTAAGCGGGATTTCTCCATCTGAGTTCTCCCCAGCCGTCATAGCGGAGATGACCCATAAAAATCTCTCTTTCCGTTCCGGTGCCGTCAATCAATGTTAAATAAAGACCGTGCGGGAAATTGAGGCCGTACGCTCTTACAGCGACTTCCCTGATAACGCCAACGTTCTTGATTACACCGAAAGCGGGTGTGTCAGTTTCCTGAGACTCAAAGCGGCTTCTGGAAGTCGCTGAATTACCGGTGGCTTGGATTTCGCCGTCCTCGCTTACTGTTGAAACTTCGTACGCGGGGATTTCAAATGGCGGTTTTATTGTCGCGGATGAGTTCCACGCTTCAACCGGGAACACTATCCTGACACCCATTACTTTTGTGAATTCCTTTGAATCGGCTTCTTTTGTGAAACTGAGAGACATATTAGCGACAGTCCTTGCGGAAGCATTAAGAGTTACTTCCCAATTCTCAATAGCAAGAGAAGTCTTCATAAGCGCCTTCTGCTGCGGGGTAAAACTACCGCCGGCTACTTGCCCGTAATTCATCAAAGTCTGCCGATTTTGATTAGGCGTTTCACTATCGATAGCAACATCCGCTGTGAGCATGGAGAAGTCGACTAAAACACCTTCTTCCGCGAACATTGGAACCGCAAGCAACATAATAACGACTAGAATGAGCAACTTTTTCATTTAAAGCTCCTTTAATAACACTTCTTTAGAAATTTTGTATCAATTTCAATTCTATAAAAAAATTAATGATTTGTCAACGACAAAACATTAAAAATTCGCTTTTTATTATTCTCATGATTCCTAAATCATGAAAATACTGTTTTATACAGTTCCGCTTCCTGTTAACACAGCCTTATCGCGCGAAACCTTCTGTGTAAACCGCGTTCCCTTCGATAAAGAACCGGACATCGTTAACATATCTAAAGTTTCTTAGAATGCCGTTATAGAAGGCTTGAAAATTGCCTACTGTTGTCCCTCCCTCTAATGGAGGCATTTCAGCGTCCAGTGAAAAATTAGCGTAAACAACGCCGTCCCGCAGCAAAAGGGATAAAAGTTTTGTTCCTTTAGGAAATAACGGCAAGACTCCGGGTGACACCGGCCCAAGCAGCGTTTCCTCAGAATAACGGATGATATCGCCTTCTTTTGTATCGGCGCGCTTAAGCATCCGGTCTTCTACAACAACTGTCCCTTTATTTACAGTATAAAATACAAAAGTCCGCCGTGCAAGGTCTAAAATATAAAAATCTATAATTGCCGCCGCGCCTAAGGCAAGGACCAGAATAAGGCTTAAAATTACGGGTGAAACCAGATAGCCAGTGATGGTTTTTATTATTTGTTTTACAGCGCTCATTAACGTTCAAATATACCAATGAAATTAGATATCCCATTGTACAATGAGCTGACAAATTTTTGCAAGCCTTCTTCGCTTGTCATAAGAATCGCGTCCTGCTGATTTGACACAAAACCAAGCTCGACAAGAACTGCCGGCATACGGCTGTTTCTTACAACAAACCAGTCGTTTGCCTTCCGCCCTCTTGACGGCAGAGTATTTCCGAATATTCCTGAAAAACCCTGAAGAATCGAATCAGCGAGCAGAATGCTTTCTGTGGCGTATTCCTCTTCCAGCATCGCGTTCAGTATCGCTGTTATGTCAGAAGGGTAATTATGATCTGACGCGCCTAATAAAGTGCGGCGGTACCCGGATGTTATATGCCATACCTCATAGCCGCGGGCCGCGCGGTTTAAACTGGCGTTCGCGTGTATTGAAATGAAAATCACAGCTTCATTATCCCTGACAGCGACCGCGTTAGCGATATCCGCGCGGTACTCCAGAGACTGGAAAATATCAGAGCTTCTGGTCATTAAAATCCTTTTATCGGGATAAGAACGAGTTAGCCGGTCTCTGAGCGCGAGGGAAGCCGCTAGCGTTATATCTTTTTCCTGAACCTGTGTATTTCCGCCATTAATTGAAATCGTCCCGACAGCCCCTGGATCCCTGCCGCCGTGTCCCGGATCAATTACAATCGCCGCGACGCGAAACCGGGACATTTCGCTCTCATGAAGGCGCGTGAAAGTGTTCTTCAAAGTAGATACAAACGCGTCAGGGAATACTATTATTCCATTATTGTTGTAGGGTAGAGTGACATTAAATATCTCACGGTTATTGAATAATAAATAACCTGACTCACCTTCGCCCGCGGCTACAGAAAAAGCGCCATAGTGTTCTCCTGTGTAAAAAATCCCGTCGCGGAACAAAGGATCCCAGCGGAACTGCGCTGGCTGATCCGGCGATATTGACGAAAGAGCGTTTAAGGTTTCATCAAGAGTTAGAGCGGGAAGGGAGTAAGGAGAAAGCGATAAAAAAGCGAACCACGCTATCGGGAAAAAAAGGCAAAAAACTCGAGCCTTTTCCAAAAATCGGTTAGTTTCGGAAAAGGCTTTCGAAAAACCGATTTTAAAGCCGGTTTTTCTGTTAGATCTAAGACAGCTTTTCCATAAACGCGTACCTCTGGTTCGAAAGTCTTTGAAAAGCCTCACTCTATTAAATTTTCTTTTCATTTATCTCTCAATTTATCAACATAAAAAACAGCCCCTTGATATGAGCCGCGGATTAACACGCGCCAAAATGAGCGTCCAAGTGTTATTTTATTTTCGGCATAATCTGATGTTACCGGAAGAGGAAAACCTGTCAGCGCCCGAACAGCGTCGAGGGTTTCCCCGACAGTCCTGCCCATGTAATCACGGATGCCGGAAGACTCAAAAACCTTAAATGAGATAATGGACCACGAGTCAGGATTGCCGTTAATTATTTTTACTTTTGCCTGTGAAGGCCCGCGGGAGTCCGCGCAAGTATTATTTATGTATTCTGGAAGCTGAGATAAAGCGGTCTTTAATTCTTTGGGCAGCTTGTACGCGTCAGGAGGGAAGTCATTGCTCTCTGAAAGAAATCTTTCCGTCTCATTATCGCGGGGATCTAGTCTTATTAAAATTGATCGCGCGGCGTTTTCCGCGGATGTTATCGCCGTTTCTCTTTCCGGCGAGGACGCTATAATGTTTCCGCATTTTGACACGTTGTTTTCCGGGAACGCGACCTTGTCACCTTCTTTTACGCGCAGGAATAGATCGTCAATCTTTTTACTCGCTGATTGCTCACATTCTACTATCTCCTGATCCATAAACAATATTTTCTTTACAGTTCCGGGGATTGAGATAAACGCTCTCTCAGCGCAGGTCCATTTTTTTCGCGGGGTTAAATCATCTGGTTTATTTCCCATCGCGGCTTGAATCGCGGCTTTTATTGGCAGTATTCCCGATGAATACGGGTATGTCCAGCCGGACATATAACCGCCTGAAAGCCGCGCGGCAATCTCGCCAATCATCGGTCCCTGTGAAGTAAATTTTATGTCGCCTTTCGCCGCTCCTACGCTGTCCCTTCCGGCTAGACCTAACGCTTTAATCCCAGAGCGGAAGGTTTCCAGAATCGCGTATTGTTTTTCCTCGTCAATTTCAGACGGCATTGTATGTCCCATCTCGATAAAATAGGGCGGGAAATAAATGTGCCTGTCGGCGAGACCGCAGATTGTAATTTCACCGTGATAGACAATAGCGTCGACAGAAAACTCAGGCCCATCCATAAAAGTCTCGACAATCGCGCGTTTTGAGCGCGAAAACCTGACCGCGTTTTTTAAGGCTTCCTCAAATTCGCTCATCCCGTCAAGGCGGCGGCAGCCCCGGCTTCCCATATTGTCCGCTGGTTTAATCACTGCCGGAAAAGACAGGGAAAAAGATACCTCAGGAATAGGGNAAAAGAACGTAATAGGCGCGCCACTAGCGGCGGTTGTCTCAACTTTATAAATTTCCGTGTTTCCAGCGGCCAGACCGCGAGTATCAGCGTTAGTAACAGCGGTCATTGTAAAAAAATCAGGCGATGGCAGCCCTTCCTTTTTAAAACATTTTCGCATAAGGGCTTTATCAGAAGCGTTTAACGCCGCTTCATATGGAACGCCGGGAAGCCCGAGTTTTTCGGCTGTCCACGCGACGCTGGCGGAAAAGTCAGTTCCCGCTGTCATTATTCCGAGTTTTTTTACCTTGCCTTGAACAGATCGCGCGAAGGCCTCGATTCCTTCTTTATCCTTTAAATCGATTTGCTCAAATTGATCCGCCATAGAGACACAAGGCGCGGAGGAACTGCCGTCAAGCGCTATCGTAAAAAACCCCAGCTCTTTCGCGATTGAGATCGCTGGTCCCTGCATAACACCAGCGCCAAGTATTATAAGAGTTTCTTTCATGATAAATTTTCGGTAAATTTCACTCGCCGGAAAGGAAAATTATTATCGCGGGCGGAGGTTTCATGTAAATCAATTTTCTGTTATAATTAGAGAAATGGAGACAAAACCGGATACACGCAGCTTTAAACTAAGTGAATTTGAAGGACCGCTTGATCTGCTGTTATATATGATCCGTAAAAACGAGATCAATATATACGATATCCCTATCGCCCAGATAACAGAGCAGTACATTGAATACCTTCGCGAAGCTGAAACTGTGGATATGGAAGACTTGACAGGGTTTCATACGATGGCAGCTACTTTATTGTATATAAAAAGCCGGACACTCCTGCCTGTCCAAATTGATGAAGATAACGCGGAGGATCCGAGAGCGGAGCTGGTTGACCGCCTGATAGAGTATCAAAGAATTAAAAAACTCTCTGAATTGATGGAAGAGAAAGAGAAGGATAACGATTGGGTGATAGAACGGCGCAGGCTCCAGCATAATCTTCCTTTCGCTGATGATGATATGTGGGAAAAAGTAGACATTTGGGATTTGGTAAAAACAATTACAATATTATCAAGAAACCTTCCCGCGGAACGTATTATCGATCTTTACGAGGAAGTAACTGTAAACGAAAAAACCGCATTGCTTATTGAGTTTCTGGACAATAAGGGCGAATGCCGCTTCACAGACCTGATAACTCATTCAGGAGCGCTGGAAATAGTATGCGCTTTCCTGGCGGTTTTGGAAGCAGCCAAAATGCGAATGATAATCCTCTTTCAAAACCGCCTTTTTGGTGATATACTCATCAAACCTAGTTCCTGAGTTTTAAAAACCACGAACCATTAAAAACCGCCGCGAACCTGTTCCTTTGTTTCGAATTGTAAATTCACGGTCAGCGGAAAAACTATTTACGGAGTATGTGTGACTAAAGACATCGATAAAGAAACAGCGTTAGTTGAGTCAGTCCTTTTCATGGAAGGCGAGCCTCTGGATGAGGGCTCGATCGCGCGTATCTGCGGTCTTGCTAAGGAGACTGTAAAAGCCGCGCTGGAAAGTATCAGCGAGCGTTACGCGGCCGCGGATTGCGGTCTGGAATTAACTAATACAGGAGGCGGAATCGCTGTATCTATAAAACGCGAATATTGGAATAACCTAAAAGAGCGGTACGGTAAAAAAAACGAAGGGAAAATCTCCCGCGCGGCTATGGAAACTCTCGCGGTTGTCGCGTACCAGCAGCCCATTACAAGAGTCGAAATCGAGAAAATCAGAGGCGTGTCAGCGGATAATATGATGCGTCTTTTAATCGAGAAAAAACTTATTCATGAGGTCGGGAAAAAAGACGTGCCAGGTAAACCTGTTATGTACGGCACCACAAAAGAATTCCTTAAAACATTTCATTTAAGCTCAATCGCTGATCTCCCAAAACTAGGGGAAAGTGATATTGAGAAATTCGAGCTTGAAGGGGAAAAATATTAGGCTGCAGGTTTTTCTGTCCCACGCCGGAATAGCCTCAAGAAGAGCCTCTGAGGATATAATCGCGGAGGGTAGAGTATCGGTGAATGGAGAGATTATCACCGCGCGGGGATTTAAAATCGCCGATGATGATGTTGTTCTTCTGGATGGAAAACCTGTGCGGTCGGAAAACAGGAAGCTATACTTTGCCTTGAATAAACCTCCAGGGTATATTTGCAGCAGCTCTGATCCTCAAGAGCGGCCTCTCGCACTAAGTTTGTTTCCGCCGGAAATAATGGAAAGGCTTTACAGTGTAGGAAGGCTGGATATAATGTCCTGCGGTTTAATCTTTTTTACTAATGACGGCGATTTCGCGCTCAGGCTTGGACACCCAAGCTCAGGGCTTGAAAAAGAATATATTGTGGAAGCTACCGGAGTTATCTCTGATTCGGTGGTTGACGCGTTTAATTCCGGCGTAACGATCGAGTCAGTCCATTACAGGGCGAAAAAGGCGGAAAAAATCGGACGGAAAGCGCTGCGCGTTGTATTAATCGAGGGTAAAAACCGCGAGATTCGGCGCGTATTCTCGTTCTTCCATTTACACCCCTGCCTTTTACGCCGGGTACGGATTGGCGATGTGCTGCTTGGCGCGCTGCCCGAAGGTAATACAAGACCGTTATCCCAGGAAGAGACTCAAAGACTTTTACCGCGAACCGGCGCTGGCCCAAACGAGCGAAAGAAAGATATCAGGCAGAATGCTCGAAGTCATCAAAGAGATAACAGCAAAACTAATGAAGGAGAGGATTATGGTTATAGCGATTGACGGGCCGGCTGGCTCAGGGAAAAGCACAATCGCCAGAATACTAACGGATAAACTTACAGAAAGAGGGAAGGGGGAGTATACCTACATTAACTCGGGGAAATTATACCGCGCGATAACCTATGGGTGTCTTCAGGCGAAAATCGACTTGGATAACAGTGAAAAAGTCATTGAATTCGCCAAAAACGCGAACATATCGTATCAAAAAGACAATGTTATCCTTGATGGCAATGATGTAACAGGCTTGCTTCATACCGATGAAATAGACAGGAATTCCGCGCCGCTTTCGGCGATTATTCCTGTCAGACACATCGTTAACGATTTAATACGCTCTCTTTCAAAAGGGCGAAACATAGTCGTTGAAGGCAGAGACATGACTACTGTCGTTTTTCCTGAAGCTGAGCACCGGTTTTATCTTGACGCGTCAGCCGACTCAAGAGCGAAGAGACGCTTTGTTCAGGGTACTTCCAATTTAGCACTGAGCGAGATAAAAAACGCTATTCTCGCGAGAGATGAGATTGACAAAAATAAAACGGAAGGAAAGCTTAAAATCGCGGAAAGCGTAAAATATTTGGATACTAGTGACTTGACGATTATTCAAGTTTATGAGAAATTAATAGAAGGCATAGATTAACAAACAAGGAAATTAAGAAACATGGTTGAGAAGGAAGTGGGCCAGGACACGAGCCCTGTAAAAGACGGAGAAAATATCCAAACCCAATTACAGGAGGAATACCTAAAGTCGCTTGATCAGCTTGAAGAAGGCCAGCTTATCGAAGGCAGGGTAATTCAGGTTACAGCGGATCAGGTATTCATCGACGTAGGTTATAAGTCAGAAGGAAAAATCCCGATATCTGAATTTAATGAAATTCCAAATATCGGAGATCCGGTTTCTGTAATTTTAATCTCTAAAGAGAACAAATACGGCGAGGTTATTGTTTCCAAAAAGAACGCGGACGCGAAACTTTTTTGGAAAAACCTGCGTAAGGTGTATGATGAGAAACTTCCGGTTGAGGGCGTTGTCGAGAAACAAGTGAAAGGCGGGTTTGATGTCAGTATGAGTTCGGGAGTGCGGGCGTTCCTTCCTGTAAGTCAGGCTGATATTCAAAAACTGGAAAGGCCTGAGAAAATCCTGAATACAAAAATAACATTTTATGTTGAGCGTCTTTACTCAGACGGGAAAATCAACATTGTTGTAAACCGGCGAAAATTCATGGAAGAGGACCTTGAGCGCAAGCGGAATGATTTCTTTGAGAATACTCCTATTGGAACTGATGTCACAGGTGTTGTGAAAAGTTTTACATCATTCGGCGCGTTTATTGATCTTGGCGGGTTTGACGGGCTTCTCCACATTAACGACATGAGCTGGGGTCATGTTACGCGCCCTAAGGATTTTGTCAGGAAAGGCCAGGAGATTCAATTAAAAGTTATACGGATCGACAGACAGGAAAAAAGAATCAATTTATCGCTTAAACATTATACAGATGACCCGTGGGTTCACTTCGAGGAAAAATATCATGTTAACGATGTTGTTAAAGGCAAGATCACAAAACTCACGGATTTCGGCGCTTTTATTGAGCTGGAAGAAGGAATAGAAGGGCTCGCGCACATTTCCGAATTTTCATGGCTAAAGAAAGTTCAAAAGCCGCAAGATATGTTGAAAATTGGCGACTTGGTCGAATGTATGATTCTCGGCTACGATTTACAGGCAGGGCGCGTTTCGCTCGGGTTAAAACAGGTTCAGGCGAATCCGTGGGACTCAATCGGGGAAAGATATTCCGCCGGCGCGAGAATTAAACGCAAGGTTGTGAAAATCACAAACGCTGGCGCTTTTATCGAACTGGAAGAGGGTATCGACGGGTTCCTGCATTCCGATGATATCTCATGGATTAGAAAAGGAAAAGGCTCAGGGCTTGTTCAAGGACAGGAAATTGAGGTTATGGTTATTTCGGTAGACGCTGAAAACCGTAACATAAAACTTGGCGTAAAGCAGCTTTCTCAGGATCCGTGGAAAGATTTTTACGATAATTATAAGAGCGGTTCTCCGGTTGAAGGCGAGGTAGCCTCTGTCACTGATTTCGGCGTTTTCCTGCGAATTCCAGGCGGCATCGAAGGGCTGATTCATAAAACGAATCTTGTCGAAAACCGCGAGGACGATCCTGATGAAGCGCTGAAAAAATACAAAGTCGGGGATAAATTAAAAGCCGTTGTTCTTGAGATACAAAGCGATAAACAAAAAGTCGCTTTCTCGATCCGCGATTATCAAAAGAGAGCGCAAAGGGAAGAGATATCCCGTTATATGACAGCGGAAGAATCATCGGATTCAACTTATACGCTCGGCGCGATTTTAAAATCAAGGAATGAATAGTCTGAGAAACTCTGAAGGAATATGATTATACCGGATGTTTTGTGTCTCGCGCGGAGAAACCTATTGTTTAAGGGACGGCTATGCTGTCAAAGATAGACGCTGATAAGTTTCATACTCTTATTGAGATTAACTCCCTGATAAATTCAAATTACAAAGATAATCACAGCCTTTTATCGCGCATTATGGAATCCGCTACATTGCTCTCTGACGCGGAAGCGTCAAGCCTCCTTCTGCTTGATAAAGAGAAAGACGAGCTTTATTTTGAGGTCGCGCTCGGCTCTAAGGGTGATGACGTAAAAAAATTCACTGTAAAGATGGGGGAGGGCATTGCCGGCTGGGTCGCGAAAAAAAACAAATCATTAATTGTTAACGATGTGGAAAATGATAAACGTCATTTAAGCAATATCGGAGAGGAAATAAATTATAAGTCTAAGACAATAATGGCAGTTCCAATGCGAATTAAAGATGACTGCATTGGCGTTTTGGAAGTAATTAATAAAAAAGGCGGCGCGCATTTCACGCAGGATGATCTGGAGTGGCTTGAAATATTCGCGAATCAGGCCGCTCTCGCGTTTATTAACGCGAAAAATATGGAAGAAGCGCGGAGCAAAATTGAGACTTTACAGAATCAGATTAAAACCGGCGGTTATCATACATTTATAACAAAAAGCTCTGTCATCCTTGAGAAACTGGAAATAATTGAAAGAGCCGCGAAAACTGATTCTTCAATTTTACTATTAGGAGAGAGCGGGGTAGGCAAGGAATTATTCGCTGAGCAGATACATTTAAAAAGCCACAGGAGCGCTGCTCCTTTTGTCAGAGTTAACTGCGCGGCTTTACCGGAAGGGCTTCTCGAAAGCGAGTTATTCGGCCACGTTAAAGGAGCGTTTACAAACGCTATCGCGAACAGAAAGGGACGGTTTGAAATCGCGGACGGCGGAACTATTTTTCTTGATGAAATCGGGGATTTACCGCTTTCGCTGCAGGCGAAAATTCTGCGCGTAATACAGGAGAGAAAATTCGAGAAGGTAGGCTCTGATACCACAATAAACGTTAATGTGCGGATTGTCGCTGCGACAAACAAGGACCTTGAGGAGCAGGTGCGGAAAAACGAATTCAGGGGAGATTTATATTACCGGTTAAATGTTCTGCCGGTTTATATTCCGCCGCTTCGTGAACGTCAGGAAGACATAATGGAACTGGCGCGTTTTTTCTTGAAAAATTTTATAAGGGAAACAAAAAAACAATTTGACGGGTTTTCTCAGGAAGCGGTTGATGTGATGCTTTCCTACTCATGGCCGGGAAATATCCGTGAGCTTCAGAATTGCGTTGAGCGAGCGTGCGTAATAGGAAATAATAAATTAATCGGCCCTTCTGATCTATTCCTTAAACCTCATTCAGGAGGATGGGATGATTCCGGCGAGACTTCCCGGACAGGCGGTATAAAACATAATTTAAAGGACGCTATAAATATTTTTAAGTCAGGTTTCATTCGCAAGGTGCTGGATGAAACCGGCTGGAATCAGACAGAGGCTGCCAGGGCTCTTGATATACAGCGCACTTATTTGTCAAGATTAATAAAAGAACTTAATATAACACCCAGAGAGTGATACAAGGAGCGAAAATGGAAAACAATAAAGAAAAGACAAGTATAGGAGATAAAATCAATGATTTTATCAGAACACGCAGAAAACAGATTTTTATTATTTTTGGAGCATTAATTGTCCTTTTTGCCGGGGTTATAGCTTATTTTATAATTAGCGATTCTATGAATAAAAAAGCAATCGCTGAAGTCAGCGATTTATCTGAGGAATATGATCGCTGCCGTTTTGGCGGTGAAAACACCAATTTCTTTTCTTCTGAAATAAACGCTTTGCTTGAGAAAACTTTAAGCTTCGCGAAAAATAAAAAAGGGTTCGCGGGAAGCAAGGCATGGTCAATAATCGGCCATATTTACTCTAGCAGGGAAGACTGGCCGCGTGCTGAGGAAGCCTGGTTAGCTTCCGCGCGCGCGGGGGTGAAAACCTATTTAGGGCCGATTGCTTATTTTCAGGCGGCTTCCGCTGCGGAAGAACAGAATAAATTTGAAGATGCCATTAACTATTTACAATTATGTGTTTCTCACAACTTTGAATTTCCTGACGCTCCGCGGGCGCAGTTTAATATTGGCAGGCTCTATGAAAAATTGGGAGATTATAGCGCGGCGCTTAACGCGTACAGGGCTGTTTTAATAAACTGGCCGTGGGATCGGACTGAGACTGTTGACCGAAGTATGCTTATCTGGCAGAATCTGGCGAGAAACCAAATAATCCTTCTTGAAATACGATGAGAAAACGCGGAGGTTTTATTAAAAATATCATCTTCCGTCAGAGTTTACCTGATTTCAAGACCTTCAATTTTAAAAGCCTCCATTTAATAATTCCGGCTGTTCTGATTATATCCTGCGGAATAGAGGAGTATTATTATCTCCCGCAGGTACCTGAAGGAAATATCAGTGTGCAATTTACCTCATTCGCGTCAATAAACATACCCGCTATTACTGAGTCTTACGCTTCAGGTTATATTATTTATTACAGGATATACTTAAGCGATCGTGATCTGGTTTCGTTTGATAATTTAAGCGTAATTAATCCTTATTTATTAAATGATTTTAATTTGCTTTTCCCTTATACCGATCCTTCAAATAACACGCTGGTAACTACAGCTAATACNTTCTCTAACAGAAATTATTATGAGTTAAACTATACAATCAGCAGAAACGGCGGCAGACTGGAAATTAATTTTCCGACTTTTAATGATTCACCGACAGCCTCACTTGACGGCGGCGCCGCGCAGACTTTAAGACGCGCGGCGAGTCTCTTAAATACAAGTCTTCCAAGGGACGATCCGTTTTTCAGAAGCAGGATAGACTTACGCACCAACGCTTACGCGACATCCGCGGTTAACGCTGATGTCGCGCCAATGCAAGGCAGCAATCCGCCGTTCCAGTCCCAGTACGCTTACGCGGCGATGTACATAGCTGCGATAGGCCAAAACAATTCCTTCACTCGAATTTACAGTAAGCCAACATTTATCGGCGTTTTCAGACTCCCTGAAGCTAATTTTTAATAGCGTAAAATAGTTTATTACCTCTACAGGGCAACAGATTTTACTATTCATAATGTTTATTCTGTCTACTTGAACTTGTCTAGAAAGTTTCAAAAACGGTATTTTGTTGCATAGTATCAACATTGTTAACAACTAATGTCGATAAGCATTAAGGATTCCAAATGCAATAAAAATTTTTATTTACTGTGGCTTTTTCAATACTTTCGAACCGAAGGTTCGCGTTTTTGAAAAAGCTACCTTAGATTTAACAGAAAAACCAGTCGCGAACCTTTGGTTCGATTAGACGGTTTTTCGAAAGCCTTTTTCGAAACTAACCGAGTTTT
>JGI24695J34938_10002881_pt1 | contig 12532 bp, 11 predicted proteins | sample TergutCo191P3_FD_34938 | JGI IMG/M metagenome (IMG submission 34938) | reverse complement strand
TTGTAATTTCGCCCTGCTTGTCATTTTGACCCGCTGCTTTAGCTGCGCCCGCTGCTTTAGCTGCGCCCGCTGCTTTAGCTGCGCCTGCCGCTTCTGCTGCGCGTATTCCTTCAACCGCTCCGATGCCTGCTGCCGAATTGCCGATTATAACGTACTTCATCATTATCTCTCCTCAAAAACAATCGCGCCGTTGGGGCAGCCTTTAACGCAGGCAGGAGCGGCTTCGCCGGCAGAGCCGTCAGCGTTTATAGAGCTGTCGGCACTTGCAGAGCCGTTAGCGTGAGTTTTAACGCATAACTCGCACTTTTCAACAGCGCCGTCTTCCGAAGGAGAAACCGCGCCGTAAGGGCAGCTTAAAATACATGTGTAGCAGCTAACGCATCTGTCATGATTAATTGTAATAACGCCGTTAGAGATCGTAAGCGCTCCTGTGATGCAGCCCTTTACGCATAACGGTTCGTTGCAATGGCGGCAAGAAACCGCGAAACTTACCCCGTCTTTTTCTTCAATATTGATCTTTGGACGTATCTTGATGTCTTTTAACGCCCGCGCCATATCCTTTTCGTTTGTGCCTGCGAACGCGCAGTAGTACTCGCACAAATGGCAGCCGAGACACCATTTTTCATTTACGTAAACTCTTTTCATAATATTCACCTAACTCCGGAATTCTCTTTTCAAATTGCTGATTATTATTTGTTCATTGTTAAATATTCATCTCTTCCAGCGCCGACTGACACATAACGGATGGGACAGCCGACAGCGTTTTCGATATAGCGTATATATTTTACCGCCGAGGCAGGCAGGTCTTCCGCTCTGCGGCACTTTGAAATATCGGTTTTAAAACCATCAAGATATTCAAACACAGGCGCCGCTTTCGCAAGTTTATCGCCTGAAGGAAACTGATCGCACTTTTTCCCGTCAATATCGTACGAAACGCAAACGGGGATTTTATCAAGATACGAAAGCACATCAAGTTTTGTAAGCGCGATCTCGTCCGCGCCCTGCATCATTACTCCGTACTTGCTCGCCGGAATATCAAAAGCGCCGACTCTGCGCGGACGGCCTGTCGCGGCTCCGTACTCGGCTCCCGCTTCGCGGAGAGAATCACCGTCTTTGCCGAACATTTCAACAGCGAACGGTCCTTCGCCCACGCAGCTTGAATACGCTTTCATAACGCCGATAACATGATCGATTTTTCTTCCGGGAATACCCGCTCCAATGGGCGCGTAAGCCGCAAGCGTCTGCGAAGATGTAGTGTAAGGATATATGCCGTAATCAATGTCACGTAACGCTCCGAGCTGCGCTTCAAATAAAACTTTTTTTCCTTCGCTTATTGATTTATTCAGATATTCCGTTGAATCTGCGATAAAGGGCATAAGTTTTTTGCCGTAATTAACGAGCCATGAATAAATACCGGATAAATCAGCGTCCGCCGCTCCGTAACTTTTTAAGGTAAGATTTTTCCACGAAATGATCCTTGCAAGTTTTTGTTCAAGCGTGTCAGCCGATAAAAGATCAATCATCCTCAGACCTTTCTTCATATACTTGTCGCCGTACACCGGCGAAATGCCGCGTTTTGTCGAACCGTATTTTTGATCGCCGAGCCGGTCTTCTTCCATGATGTCCTGCTGCTTGTGATACGGCATACAGATAAACGCTTTATCGCTGATTTTTAGGTTTTCTGGGGTAACAGTTATGCCTTTTTCTTTTAACTTCTCAATCTCGCCGCAAAGATGCTCAAGATCGATCACCATTCCATTGCCCATAACATTGGTAACGCCGTCCCGAAGAATGCCGGACGGCAGAAGGTTCAAAATAAATTTTCCTTTTTCGTTTACAACCGTGTGCCCCGCGTTATTGCCGCCCTGATACCGGCAGATAATATCATAACCTTCCGACAGCAAATCGACCATACGGCCTTTGCCTTCATCGCCCCAGTTAATACCGACAATCGCTGTTAGCATATCAATCTCCTTAAAAAAAAGCGTCCACCTGAACACAAAATCTTGCATTGTTCAATAAGACAATTTTATAATCTATCCAAGATTTAGTGGTCAGGTGAACGCCTTTGTTCAATTTCAGTTATATAAAAAATAAAGATTTTAGTCAAGAAGATGGAGATAAAATTTTTATCGGCATTGCGGTAAATAAATCAGTTAATACAGGATCAAAATGAACGCCTTTTCCATCTTTTATGATCTGAATTGCTTCTTCGCTGGAAAAAGCTTTTTTGTACGGTCTTTCAGAAACAAGCGCGTCATATACATCAACTATCGCCATCAAACGCGCCGGTAACGGTATATCCTCGCCTGCTTTTTTGTAAGGGTAGCCGGAACCGTCCCATTTTTCGTGATGATAAACCGCAAAAATAAAAGCGAAATCCAAAAATTCCTGCTCGCCTGTCTTGCTTTGAATTTTCCTAATAATTTCTCCGCCCAGAACAGTGTGGCTTTTCATCGTTTCGAATTCTTCCGGAGTCAGTTTTCCCGGCTTGTGCAGTATTCTGTCATCTATGGCGATTTTACCGACATCATGAAGCTGGGCGGATAAAATCATCTGTTCAATATTCCACGAAGTTATCTGTTCACTGTATATTTTTTCCGCAGCCATTGCGTTAATAATGATTTTAAGAAGCCTGCTTGTGCGGGTTATATGTCCGCCTGTAACATCATCGCGGTATTCGACAAGCTGCGCCATTGTTTCCATAACGGCGTTTTTTAAAATTGTATTCTTTTCTGTTTTTTCAAAAACGAGTTTTTCAAGATTATCATTGTAATATTTAAGTTCGTCTTTTTGTTTTTCTATTTCTTTATTTGCGGCAACAAGGTTATCGTTTAACTTGTTAATTTCAAATGTATTAACAAATGTTTTAACTTTTGTATTATAAAGCAGAACTTTGGTGACAACAATAAAGACAAATACAATTAAAATACGCGAATATATTTCTATATATTCATTGCTATAAGGCTGGTTTTTAATCATAGGAAAAAAACCTATTGCAGTGACATACAATAACGCGAATGTTATAAATATTTTCGGCTTAAAATCAGGTAAAATAGTAAATAAAAAAACAGTCACAAAAAATATCTGCTGAATCCTGTCAATTGTTTCAGTAAAATTCATTAATTCATATAAAATAAAAAATACCGCGATTGTTAAATAACAAAAAATCCATAATATTCGTTTATTATTATTTTTCTCGAAAAAATATGCCGCTATATTAAACAGAACAATAACTCCCATTTCGCTGTAATCTATATAATTAAAATAAACTTCAGAATACAAATTCAAATGATTTTTAGTTAAGATAATAAATAAAGGATTTATTATTTTGGCGGCAAGCGCGATAATAGTTAATATTCTGATTCTGCGTATGCTGTTGTTTAACTGAATACTGTCAAACTGCTCTCTTAATTCAGGCGGAATAACTTCAATAAATTTATATTTCTTAAACAAAATATACCGCTCCCTCATTAATATTACGCCGTATCTTAGATGTACAATTATCCCTTATGATCATACAGTATCATAAATTTTGAGAAATGTATATAGAAAAAAATGTCATTTATACCTCATTATTCTCATGGCGTTTAATACCGCGAGAAGCGATACGCCGACATCGGCAAAGACCGCTTCCCACATTGCGGCTGCTCCTAAAGCTCCGAGAACCAGAAACGCTGTTTTTACACCTAATGCAAAGATGATATTCTGCCAAACGATTTTTTTAGTAAATCTTGAAATTTCAATCGCTTCAGTTAATTTTGAAGGCTCGTCTGTCATTAGCACAACATCGGCGGCTTCAATAGCGGCATCGCTGCCAAGTCCGCCCATTGCAACACCTATGTCCGCCATAGCGAGAACAGGCGCGTCATTTATTCCGTCTCCTACAAATGCAAGTTTCCCTTTTGCGCTTTTTTTGCCGTTAAGGATTTCAACTCTCTCCGTTTTTTCATGAGGCAGCAATCCTCCGAAAACTTCGTCCAGTCCAAGTTCGGCGGCGGTTGCCTCCGCAATATGCGGATTGTCTCCTGTCAGCATAACAGTTTTTTTTACGCCCTTTGCTTTAAGCGCGGATACGGCGGCGCGGCTGTCTTCTTTTATTTCATCGGAAATGACAATGCAGCCCGCGTAAACTCCGTTATGCGCTACATAGACTTTAGTGCCTGCGTTTTTCCGCAATTCCGGAGATTCATTTATCTCAATCTCCATCTTTTCCATAAGTTTTTTATTACCGGCGAGTATTGTTATTCCGTCAAGCGCAACGCTTATGCCGTGTCCGGAAATTTCGGCGTAATCGCTGAGTTTGTTTCGTTTAACATCTTTTCCGTATTCCTTCAATATGGATAAAGCTATCGGGTGATTTGAAAAAGCTTCAGCGTTAGCGGCTAACTCAAGAACTTTTTCTGATGTAAAACAATGCGCGCTTTCTATCGCGGTAACATTGAAAACGCCCTTTGTTAATGTTCCTGTTTTGTCAAACACAACAATTTCCAGATTGTTAAATGCTTCAAGATAATTGCCGCCCTTTACCAAAATGCCTTTTTTTGCAGCTTTGCCGATACCCGCGAAAAAACCCATCGGTATTGATAAAACAAGAGCGCAGGGGCAGGAAATGACAAGGAAAATAAGGCCGCGGTTTATCCAGCTGCGCCATTCGCCGCCTAAAAACAAAGGAGGCAGAACAGCAATTAACACCGCAAGAATGACAACTACGGGAGTGTAGTAACGCGCAAATGCGGTGATAAAGTTTTCGGTTTTTGCTTTTTTACCGGAAGCGTTCTCGACAAGATTTATAATTTTTGAAACAGTTGATTCGCCGAAAACTTTTGTGACTTTGATAGTAAGCACGCCGCTTTGATTGACGCTTCCCGATAACACTGTATCGCCTGTTTCCGCTTTTCGCGGAACAGATTCGCCTGTAAGCGCCGAAGTGTCAAGCATGGAACTTCCGTCTATAACATTTCCGTCCAGCGGAATTTTTTCGCCCGGTTTTACTACGATTAAATCTCCCGTATTTACTGTGTCAGGCGCAACTTTAATTATTTCACCGCCTTTTTTCAGATTGGCAAAATCAGGTCTAATATCCATAAGGCTTGTAATGGAATTTTTTGATCTCCTCACAGCCGTCTCCTGAAAACTTTCGCCAATCTGATAAAAGAGCATAACTCCGACAGCTTCGGGATATTCTCCGATTGCGAATGCCCCTATAGTGGCAATACTCATCAAAAAGTTTTCATCAAAAATATGTCCGCGTATAATATTCTTTATAGCGCATAACACAACATTGCCGCCGAGTATCAGGTACGCCGCGATGAAAACCGCCGATATTGCATAGAAAGGCAGTTCGGCAGATAACAATTTATCTATAACCATACCGGCTGCAAAAACAATAGCGCCGATAATTATTCTTATTACTTCTCTATTCATGGATATGCTCAAATCCTTTTTTAAAAATATCTTTTACATGGCTGTCGGCAAGCGAATAATATACTTCTTTTCCGCGCTTGTCATATTTCACAAGGTTCGTAAGACGGAGGCTCTTTAACTGGTGTGAAATTGCAGATTTAGTCATGCCGAGCAATACGGCAATATCACAGACGCACATTTCCTCACAGGAAAGAGCCCAGAGAATACGCACCCTGGTACTGTCCGCAAACATTTTATAAAGGTCCGCTAAATCGTAAAAATCCTCGTCTTTAGGCATCTTTTTGATGACTTTTCTGACAGTTTCCTCGTGAATAACCTCGCAATCGCACACAGGCAATTTTTTCTTCATTATAATATCTCCAATAATTGAACAATTGTTCAATTATAAATATATACCGTTTATTAAAAATTGTCAAGAAAAAATAAAAGATAAATTTCCCGGATTATCAAAACCTAATTCAAGTTATCACGGCGCGGTTTTTGCTGTAAAATAAGAAAAGATGCTCTGAGAAGCTGTTCCAAAAAATGAAAATCTTCGGTTTTAAATATTCCTGAACAGCTATAATTTTTACTTTTTATCTAGCAAATCCTGCAAAGTGATACCGTCAAGATAATCAGAAATTACCTTATAAAGACCTTTCCACATAGACAGGGTTTTACATTTTTTAACTCTCTCGCATTGATTAACCTTGTCTTCAAGACATACTATAGGAGCGAGATTTCCTTCTGTTATGCGCAATATCTGTCCGACAGTGTAAGCGGACGGCTCTTTCGCGAGCATATAGCCGCCCTGCTTGCCTCGGTTTGCGCGTAACGCTCCTGATGAATTAATTATAGAAATAATTTGCTCAAGATACTGCTTGGAAATATCCTGTCTTTCCGCGATATCTTTTAACGGGATAAATCCTTCATCTCTGTGTTCTGCCAAATCTAACAACATTCGAAGGGCATATCTTCCTTTTGTCGAAACTTTCACGATTTCACCTCTCTTAAGCGATCAAGCGCGTTTTCTAAAACAGAACGGGGACAGGCAATATTCATCCGCTGAAAACCGCTTCCTCCCTTTCCGAACATACGTCCGTCATTCAGCCACAACTTGCACTTTTCGGTAATTGCCGCGTCTAAATCATTTGAAGTCAGTCCCAGTCCGAGGCAATCCAGCCACACAAGATATGTTCCTTCCGGTTTAACAAGTTTGATTTCTGTGATATTTTTTTGTAAAAAATTATCTAATAATGACATATTTCCGCTTAAATAATAGATCAATTCATCCAGCCACTGTGCGCCGCCTGTGTAAGCAGCCTCGCAGGAAATGAGTCCCATAATGTTCGGCTGGCTTAAACCGCAGGCTGCATACTCCTGCCTAAAAAGATCGCGTAACTTTCTGCCGGAAATAAAAATATTAGCGTGATTTAATCCTGCAAGATTAAAAGATTTTGAAGGAGATGTGCACGTAACAGTGATGTCCGCGAATCGTTCGTCAAGCCCTGCGAATACCAGATGCTTGTTAGGTGAAAATACTATATCCTGATGAATTTCGTCTGAGATAACTGTAACACCGCAGCGTAAACAAATTTCTCCCATGCGTAAAAGTTCTTCTTTTGTCCAAACTCTGCCGGCAGGGTTATGCGGGCTGCATAAAATAAAAAGTTTCGCGTTTTTTGCTTTATTTTCAAAATCTTCAAAATCGATTATATAACTGCCGTCTTTATATACAAGCTCATTCACAAGAAGTTCGCGTCCTGTTTTCTGCGCCGCGGAAGAAAACGGATAATACACAGGCTGTTGAATTAAAACAGCGTCTCCCGGTTTTGTAAAAGCGCGGACGGCAATATACAAGGCGTTTACAACACCGGGCGTTATTAGCAGCCATTCTCTTTCCGTGTTCCATTCAAATCGGTTTTTATACCAATTTTGAACGGCTGAATAATATGACGCGTCCGGTTCACTGTAACCGAAGATCCCGTGCTGCGAACGGGAAACAAGCGCGTTCTGCACACACAGAGGAGTTTGAAATTCCATGTCGGCAACCCACATCGGCAGAACGTCTATGGGTTTTCCTCTTGAAACAGGATCGTATTTAATACTGCCGGTGTTTTTTCTTTCGATTACAGCGTCAAAATTATATTTCATTTAACAATCTCTGCCGTTAGACCGCTTTCTATGGTCTGGAAGGCTTGTTTTAAGTCATCAATAATGTCATCTAACGCTTCAAGTCCTACTGACAAACGCAGCAGACAGCTGTTTATTCCGCGCACTTCACGATCTTCCGCAGGAAGATCGGCGTGAGTCTGTAGCAAGGGATACGTGATAAGACTCTCCGTACCGCCGAGGCTTTCCGCATATTTAATTAATTTTACATTTTCTAAAATTAATTTTGCAGTTTGTTCGGTATCAACAGTAAACGAAATCATTCCGCCGAAACCGCTTGCCTGACGGCAGGATATTTCGTAATCAGGATGATCCTGTAAACCAATGTAATAAACTTTTTTTATTTTATTTTGAGTTGTAAGCCATTTTGCAATTTCTAGCGCGTTTTTATTATGACGTTCCATTCTAATCGCGAGAGTTTTAATTCCGCGGATAATAAGAAAACTGTCAAAAGGAGACAAGCAGGCGCCTGTTGTTTTCGCGATAAAACGCAGCCGCTCAGACAAAACATAATCGCAAGGCGCAGTATCGTCTTTTACAGTCAACATCCCTGAGAGCGAGTCATTGTGACCGCCGAGATATTTTGTCCCGCTGTGAAGGACAATATTTGCGCCTAACGATAAAGGTCTCTGAAAAACCGGAGTGAGAAATGTGTTGTCAACAATTAATAGCAGATTATTCTTTTTAGTTATTTTCGCAGCCGCTGCGATATCCACCACATTCATCATCGGATTAGTAGGAGTTTCTATAAAAACCGCTTTTGTGTTAGGTGTAATTTCAGCGGAGACTTCTTCCGCGTTTGCCGCGTAAGAAAATTTAATGCCGTTCTTTTCAGATATATGAGAAAAAAGGCGGAAAGTGCCGCCATACAAATCGAAAGAAGATACAATATGATCTCCCGAAGAAAATAATTCCATGAGCGCGGAAACCGCAGCCATCCCTGATGAAAACGCGATTGTATCATTGCCGCCTTCAAGCGCTGTTATCGTATGTTCAAGATGCTCTTTTGTAGGATTTTGCGAGCGCGAATAATCAAACCCTGTACTCTGTCCGACGCCAGGGTGCGCGAAAGTAGAGGACGCGAAAATGGGTACTGAAACCGCGCCCGTGTTATCGTATTTTTTCTGGCAGCCGTGTACGCAGATTGTACTTATGTCCATAACTGAATAATACTATATGTTTAGTATGTATTCAAGGGATGATGAGAAGAATAGGATTCTTACCGTAAAAGGAAAAAGCTTTCAAACATTAAATTCGTGTAAGCGCCAAAGGCGCTCGCTTGCGTGGTTTGCGGTAAATTTTCAGTATAATCGAGCAGTTCTGCCAAAAACGGCTTTCCCCAGAATATTGTTTATAGACAGGGAAATCGCTTCAGGGAAATACCCCTCCAGCGGATATTTGGCGGAAAAGTACGAGACAAGCCTTTCTAGTGTCCTGTTTTATTCAAATGACACAATGAAAGTTAAGTTAAATCCTTATGCAATAAGGATTTAACGCATATTGTTATATTTGAAACCGAATAAAACAGGACACTAGCATAGGCAGGGATATTGCCTTTATGAAAGACAGGCTTAACGCCCCAATTGAATATAACGCTCTTCATCGTGGATTTTACTACTCTGAACCAAATTACCGTATACCGGCAGGGTATTCAAGCGCCGATGACCTTCTTGCCTTAGGTATAGCAAAAGTATACTTTCACTTTATCAGAACACGCCTCTATATGAAGCAGCGCGAAGTCTATTAGATTATATTACAGCTTCTCTGGCTGCCGAAAGTATAAGGCAGCCTGTATTGATGATTTATTAGATGCTGTAAATATAAAGATGAAGGAGAGTGTATAACTTAGATGTTTGAAAATAAATAGAATAAGGAAATATTATACGATTTGTTTTTCAATTTCTTGTATTAATTCTTTAATCTTATTTTCTATCTCATTTGTTACATCATTATTAGAATAAAAATTTATAAATACATCACGGTTCCAATGATTATATTTTTCCATTTTTTTTGCATTTTTTAATGCATCTTTAAAACTATTTTCACCCTTACTTCTATTCCAAATAAAATATACAAGATTTGATAAATTGTTATTAAAATAAAATTCTATACTTATTTCATTCCATTCTTGTTTATTGAATGAAAATCCATAATCGTACATCAAAATATTCTTTTTATCATTACAAATATTAAAAATCAATTGATAATTCTGCGCTATTCTTTTTAGTTCAGGAACAACTTTATTTTTAAGTATATTTTCATAAATATCTTCTCGCTTTAAATCAATTAGAAATGAATATGCTTTAAAATTTTCATCTGATTTTGTGATAAGATCAATTAATTCATTTTTCATTTGTTTGCTCCTTGTTTGATTTGTTAGTTGTTTAATTAATAATATATATTGATTTATTGTCTCTCTTAAAAATGGATATTTTATAGTTTCTTTTATACAAGATTCAAGCCAAAATAAAATATGATCTTTGTAAGATATACAAAAATAATCTTTGTTTTTTATTAAGGTATTTCCTCCAGTACTATTTTCGCTAGGTTCGTGTCCATTTAATGTTAAATATAGTAATATAGCATTTTCATCATAATCATGATAACGTTTTAATTGTTCATCTTGATCTTTTGCATAAATTTTATTCTCTATAATTATTTTCTTTTTATTTGTTTTAATTAATATATCAATCTGACCATTCCCAAAAGAATATTCTGTTTTCACTTCTGCATTTGAAAAATCATACATTTTACTTTCATCAATATTAATAGTTTTTAAAAATAAATCTAAAAATAAATTATTCATACAATGTTCGCCTTCTGGATTAATGAGCATAGCAATAAATTTTGTATGACTTACCTCATCAGAAGTTAATTTAAGTATATTAAAAATATTAAAATTCTCGCCAGATATTTTTGATATTTCTTCGTAGTGTTCATTAATTTTATAAATATGGCTTAATAGTTGTTCTATAGGTTTTATATTCTCCATACAAATAATTTACATTAATATTTAATTATTGTCAATGATATTATTAATAACCTTCACTAACTCTCTGACCGACCAGCTCAATATACTTAATCCATGAAAATAGCAATCGACATGGATAATACCATCATTGATGAATTCGGTTCAACTTTACGTCACGGAATAATAGATTTTCTTGAAGAATTATCATCAAGACATGAATTAATATTATGGACAAATTCTAAAAGAATTAGAACAATGGAAATTTTAGATCACTTTGATTTACGAAAATATTTTTCTAAAATAATTACAAGAGAAAATTATGATCCGAATGAAGTTGATTTCCCTTAAAATATATCAGAATACAATATAGATATAATAATTGATGATGATATAAAAGAAATCAATTTTTAATTAGAACTTCATTTACATTGCCTCTTCCGGCGGAATCAGAGTTAATCGCTCTTTTTGCCTGTACTGATATAATTTTAAATAATTTATTTTTATACAACTTTCGAATATAATCTGTGTCAGAATTACTCAACAGACATTTCACTCCACGTTCTGTTAGTTTTATGAAAACATCACGAAGCCGCTCTTGTTCGTCTTCATCAAATCCGTCAGCCTGATACCCTGTAAAATTAGTTTTATCAGGACTATGATAAGGAGGATCAAAATAAACAAATGACTTTTTCCCAGCTTTTTCAACAGCAACTTCAAAATCACAATTTAAAATACTTATCTTGTTGGAATTAAAATAATCACTTATCTGACGTAACACAATCTCTTCGCATATTGAAGGATTTTTATATCTTCCATAAGGCACATTGAAAAGCCCTTGTGAATTAACACGATATAAACCGTTGAAACACGTTTTATTTAAAAATATTAGCCGGGCGGCTTTATCAATATTTGATAATTCTAAAAATTTTTCCTGTTCACGATCAATATTTCTGATTTTATAAAAACTATCTTCATTATTTTTTTTCTGATATTTCTTAAGCTGAGTGATAAGTTCATCAACATTTTCTTTTATTACATTATAAGTAAGGATTAGCTGCTCGTTAAAATCATTTATAACGGCTTTTTGGGGCTGTAAGTATAAAAAAACAGCGCCTGCTCCCAAAAACGGCTCAAAATAAGTATAGTTATTTATTTCATCTGGAAGATGTTTTTTAATTTCCACCAGTAATTGCCTCTTGCCTCCTGCCCATTTCAAAAATGGTTTGATAAGGGGATTGTTTTTTACCATAAGGGTATTCTATATGAGGTTTATTGAAAAATAAATAACTTGTTATTTCAAATGATGTATACTATACTGCCGATATGAACGATAAAATCCAGACAGAGCTGGATAAATTAAAAGAAATTATCATAAAAACCCTTCCGATAGATCAAATTTACCTTTTTGGTTCTTATGCTTATGGAAATCCGCACAAAGATTCCGATTTGGATTTGTATGTAGTGCTGAAAGACGAAGTTGAGATGCGGGAAATTGATGCCGCAATCCAAATCAGGATGGCTATTGCAGAACATCAAACGATGCCACTTGATATTATTACTACAAAAAAAAGCAGATATCTTTGGCTGAAAGATGGTCCAACAATGGAACGAAAAATTGCAAGGGAAGGAATAAGGATTTATGGTTGATATGGCATATGTTCTGCCATGGATTGAACGGGCAGAAAGTGATATATCAGTCGCTCATCATATAACTGAGAATATGCATCCCGTATCAACAGAAATAGTTTGCTTTCATTGTCAGCAAGCAGCCGAAAAATATTTAAAAGCTTTCCTTGTTTATAACGATCAAGAACCGCCAAAGACGCATGATTTTACAGAGTTAATAAAATTTTGCTGTGTATTCGATTCAGATTTTTCAACCTTAAATGAAAAATGTAATTTCCTTCTTCCCTTCGCTGTTAGAACAAGATATCCGGGAGGCATTGATCCAGAAGAAAATGATATGAGAATAGCGTTGAGATA
>JGI24695J34938_10002874_pt1 | contig 12553 bp, 13 predicted proteins | sample TergutCo191P3_FD_34938 | JGI IMG/M metagenome (IMG submission 34938) | reverse complement strand
ACTTCCGCGTCGAGATTGCGTTTTTCTATTAAAAGCTCGTTGTTTTTTTCTACAGCTTCCAAAGGCTCAATAAAAATTGTCTGTCCGCTTCCTGAAACTTCATGGACAATCCCTGGGATTCTTCCCCTGTAATTTGATTTTACCGCAAGCACAGCTCTTCCGTCTCTTTGGGATGGAAGCGGCGACTGAAGCATTCGTTTATAATCGTCCGCCGATGAATAGCGGGAAACTGCGCTGTTTAATTCCTTTTCCAGGCTGCTTATGCGCCTTTTTATTGCACGTAACGCAGGAAGATCACGCAGATTGCCCTCTCTGTCAATTATCTTGAATATTTCAGCAGATACGCCGGCACATTCAGGAAAATCACATTTTTTTATAATCAATTGATTTTGGTCTTGATTTTTTATAATCCAGTTTATTAATTCGTCCGCGCGTTCTACAAAAAGTCCTATCGCGAGAGCTTCGTCCAAATCCAAAACAGTTCCTTGAGTTTCTATCTTTGGCAGAAGAAAACCAATGGAAGGAAGCCACGAGCGTGGTTCATCATTGCGGGTTTTAATCAATGTATAAATAAAATTTACAGTTTGCTTTGTTTCTTCTATCGAGTCATCGTAAACAGGAGATGAATCTTTTATTATTGCCGCCGCCTCTTCGCTTACAGCAAAAGATGCCGCTTGCTCCATGATATATGGATATTCAAGAAGGTTTTGCGTTTTTGCTTCAAGCGTTTGTTTATCTGTTTTAATATTCATTGCTTTCCTTGCCTTCCAGCTCGTCTATTATTCTTAGAAAACTTTCATAGCGATCTTCATGGATAATTCCCGCGTGCACGGCTTCCATAATTTTACAACCCCGCTCTGATCTGTGAGAGCATGAAGCTCCAAAGCTGCATTTACCTGCGAGATCCGCAAACTCACGCATGTATGTTACAACTTCACCGGAATTAACGCCGTCGGGAACAAACAGCCGTACTCCCGGAGTATCAATTATTTTGGTTTCGTTGGAAAGTAAAAACATAATTGACATTGTGGTGGTATGAACGCCCCTGTCGTATTTTTGATTTAAGCCGCCTTCTTTAATGTTAAAACCCGGCTCCAGCGTGTTTATAATGCTTGATTTTCCAACTCCTGACTGTCCTGTTAATACGCAAGTCTTTCCTGAAATTTCTTTGCGTAATTCTTCGATTCCTTCGCCTGTTTTTGACGACACGCGCAGAACTTTATATCCAATGCGGACATATTCTTCCAGACGCTCATCAATATCAATATTATCGTACTTTAGATCATTTTTATTGCAGATAACAATTGATTTTATTCCTGCTATATCAGACTGAAGTAAAACCCTGTCAAGAAAACGGGGACGGAATGGAGGAGAGACAGGAGTGCAAAGGCAAAGAACAAGATCAATGTTAGCTGCCAATAACTGGCTTAAAGACCCTTTCTGGTTAAACCTGCTAAAATAATTTCGCCTTTCTTGTACAGAAAGAATCATGGCTGTACCTGAATTTTTTTCCCGTTCTGCGGTTACAAAGTCTCCCGGAGCGATTGGATTGTACGCCTCTTCGCCGCCTTTTAACACTTTTCCTTTTATACGGCATTCAAGCTCCTGCGCGCCTTCGTCTGTTTCGATGCGTACCGTTATAATGTTGCGTGACCCCCGTATAACAAGGCCTTTAATTATTTCCGTTTCTTTTTTCATGGTGTGTCTAATAAGCAAAGAGAAAAGCCTGATAACTGCGCCCTTTTCTGCCAGGAGGCTTGCGCTTCTTGCGCTCCTGTCAGTAATAACCGGTATGCAGGTTTAACATTATTCCTGGCGCGAAGGGCGCAATTTTTTTCATCCAGCAGAAACTCAATCCTTTTTGTAACTCCGTCAAGGGAATCGAATACTTTTATTGAGTAATCAGGATTGGACGCTTCCATATGAAAAACATCAAGAAGGTATAAAAAATGAGTGCAGCCAAGCACAAGAGTATCCGCGCCCTGTTTGTAAAAAAGCTCTATATATTTTTTAACTATTTCTGTTTTTTCTTCCTCCTGCGCATTATCAAAACGCTGTTCTACAAATTCGACAAGATCGGGAGCCGCAATTCCGATTATTTCATATGTCTCTTTGCCGCCGTTTTCGCATTCTTCCAAAAGACGGCGGATATAAGGATCATTGATTGTCCTCTCTGTTCCAAGAACGCCGATTTTGCCGGATTTACATGCTTTAAGCGCGGGTTTTATCGCCGGAACCGTTCCTACAAATTGAAGCTTCCCAAAATTCTGGCGCAGAGGTTCCAAAGCAGAAACTGTGGCAGTGTTACAGGCAAGAGCGATAATTTTTGGGTTAATTGTATTAATAATTTTTTCTGTTAAGGAAATTAATATGGAAGAAAGATCATTTTTTTTGCGCGGACCGTAAGGAAAGTTTTTTCTGTCCGCAAGATAGCATACTTCTTCTTCAGGATTTTTTTCGATAAAATCCATGCAATATGGGAGTCCGCCGATGCCTGAATCTAAAAATAAAACCGGTCTATTGTCCATAATTAACTGAATAAATTATCAAATGCCGCTTTGGAAGAGGCGGCGTTTTCTTTTTCTTTTGCCGCGGCGCTTTGGTTTTTGAACTTGGCGTCAAGGGAAAACCAGTCGCAGAAATTCGCGCGCTCTTTATCAGACTGAGGTTCCGCGCTTGTTTCGCGGCAGTCACCCCTCGTTCCCGGAAGAAAGAAGCGGCAATTTTTACATGAACGCAGATCTTTTCCGCATTTTTGACATCTTAGAGAACGCCCGATTGGTTCCGGGTCTGTAATGGAATCGCCGCAATACCAGCACATGTCAGTATTTTACCCTTAACAAGACTGGTTGTAAAGGTAAAAACATGGTATTATAAAGCGATGTTTACGATTAATCCATGCGCCGCAGGATGCGGAAGGCCGTCCATTACAGGACATAATCTCTGCTTTCTGCATCAAGCGAATCCCGAACAGGAGTATATGCGATTAAGCGCCTTTATAAATGAAAATTTAGTAATAAAAGATTTAATTGCAGCCGGTATTAAATTTGAAAAAACGGATTTTTCCAATCGTCATTTATACGGATGTAACTTTAAGGAAGCGTCATTTCATAAATGCAGTTTTACTGGCTTTAAGAGCAGAATGAGTTTTTTTGATTTTGCGGAATTTGTTAACTGTGATTTTTCAAAATCCGATATACAATTTTTATCATTCGCCGGAGCTTCGTTTAATAAATGCACATTTGAAGGCACAGAGATTGTGCATGTTAATTTTGAGGGAACGTCAATTAAAGGAACATCTTTTAATAATTCAAATTTGTATAACAGCCGGTTTGTAAGCGCAGATATTGTTAAAACTTCCTTTATTAATTGCAATTTAAAGCGCGTTTTTTTCGCGAGCGCGAAACAAAAAGATGTTATATTTAAATCATCAAACACGGCGGAAGCAATGTTTGAAATGGAAGAAAGATGAAACTATTTTTTCATTATTGTTCATTTGGTTTCAGTAATTCCTATATCCTTGGCGCGGAAAACGCTGCGGGAAGTCAGCAGAATGCCGCAATCATTGTCGATCCCGGAAGCATGGAAAAATTGACTCTGGAAACTATCGAGAACAACAATTTTGATTTAAAAGCCGTATTGATAACTCATGAGCATCTTGCGCATGTTCGCGGGCTTCGCACATTAAAACGCATTTATGACGCTGAGGTATTCGCGGTTAATCAAAGCATATTGGGACACAAAACCGCGATGATAAAAGACGGCGACATAGTTGTTATTGGCGGTTTTCAGATAGAAATAATTTCGATACCGGGACATTCTTCGGATTCGGTTGTTTATAGAATAGGTAACCTGCTTTTTACAGGCGACGTGCTTACAGCAGGACTTGTCGGCAATACCGCAAGCGCTTACGGAGCGGCAACGCAGATGAACAAACTGAGAAGCCGTGTGCTTTCGCTTCCCGGCGATTATATTGTTCTTCCCGGTCATGGACCGCCCTCAACTCTGGAAGCTGAGAGGCGTTTTAACACAGATATTTATAATTATGATTTGAACCGCAATAAACGTCCGGCTTTAAGAATCGATATATAGAATTAAAATAACAAGGCTGTTTTTTAATTTTTAACAGCCTTGTATTAAATTTATTTTTATCTTTTGAATCTAAGAGATTCTAGCGTTGCTTCTCCCCTTATTATGCCAAACCATAGCTCGTCGTTTGTTCTTTCGCGTAACACTCTGTAAAAGGAGGAAACATCGTTAACTGTTTGTCCAAAAATAGAACTTATTCTGTCACCCTGGCGCAATCCTACGATATCTGCGGGGCTTCCCGATATAACCTGCGCTACAAAAAGTCCTCTTGCGCTGCTGTCCAGTTGAAATGTCTGCCTGATTTGATCATCGAGCGGAACAACAGCAACGCCGGGCCACAGTCTCCTATTGTCGGATGCAACCTGATCCGTTCGCGCTTCTATACGCACATTTATTTCTCTTTGCTGTCTGTCCCTTATAACTGTAAACCTTGCGCTTTCTCCGGCTCTTAATTCGCCTACCATCAATTGAAGCTGCTGGACGCCGCGGGTTTCTCTTCCGTTAACCTGAGTGATAAAATCTCCGGCTCTGATTCCTCCTGTGTCCGCAGGAGAGCCGAGGAAAACATGAGCAGCTAACGCTCCACGTCTGCCTGAAAGACCCATTTCTTCAAGCATTTCCCTTGGAGGCTCCATTAAAGAAACGCCAAGCCATCCGTAACTGATCGTTCCGGTGGTTATAAATTCATCGATAGAACGTTTAACGTTATTTATCGGGATAGCGAAACCAAGCCCGACATTGCCGCCGCCTGAAATGTTACTCGCAATCCATGTATTAATGCCGATTACTTCTCCCCTTATATTGACAAGAGGGCCGCCAGAGTTGCCTTGATTAATCGGCGCGTCTGTCTGAATAAAATCATTTATGTTACCGCCCGGACCGCCTGTACGGCCGACCGCGCTTACGATTCCCATCGTTACAGAAAAAGAAAATTGCTGTCCAAGAGGATTTCCGATAGCAATAGCCCAATCGCCGACAGCGACTGCGTCAGAATCGCCGAGAGCGGCAAGAGGTATTATGTCGTTTGTTCTGAATGATACCATCGCAAGGTCTCTTCGTTCATCCTTGCCGACAAGTTCCGCGGGAAATTCCTTGCCGTCTCTTAAAGCGACACGGATTTCTGTAGCGTCTTCTATTACATGCTGATTCGTGAGAGCGTAATAAAGCCCGTCCTTCTGGCGCACAACAATTCCGGAGCCAAGCCCCTGCGAACGGAATTCCCGCTCCTGACCATCTCTTCCTCTTTCTCTTGGACCAAAGAAAAATTCCCAGGGAATGCCCGGAATATTCGGCGCCTGCTGCCGCCTGACAGAAACAGTTTTTAACTCCACAACGGAGGGCAGCATTTTTTCGGAAACAGAACGAAAAACCGTCTGCAGGCTTTCCGCAACGGCAAGAGCGTCTTCCGGAATTACAACCTGACTCTGCTGAGCCCTTGCCCGTGATCCCGCGCCCGGCGTTGAACAGGAAAATGATAAAAAGGCAAGCGAAAAGCCAAAAATGGCGCCGATAAGTACCAGATTAAAAATAAACAGGTTTCTGGAAGACAGCTTTCGCATTATATTCATAAAAACTCCTGACATAGATATTATAGTTATATATTAACAAATATTTCTATTTATTGAAAGTTACATAGGTCTTATAAAAACATAGACATATATAATGGGTAATATAATACGCCGTTTTCGCCTTTTTCTGTGTTGTATTTACTAAGGACAATGCGCCTGTTCATCTTTTTTGACGCCTGAGCGCAGGCGTTATCCAGCGAAGCATGAGTTTTATAATTTTTACCGGATTTGACTTCTATCGCCGAAAGACTATTATTTTCTGTCAGCACAAAATCAATTTCCGCTCGTCCTTTTTTATCATAGTAATATAACGGAATATTTTTCTTTGCGAGTTCGGCAGCTATGGCGTTTTCTGTTATCCCGCCCTCGTTTATATTGATATTGCCGTTTAGAAGTTCGCTTTGAATCCCTTTCATTCCCTGAGCGCACAAAAGCCCGGTATCAAGCATATACAACTTGTAAAGATTTCGCTTTTCGTTGAAGCGAAGGGGCGTTTCCAGCGCGTTTATATTAAAACAATTTAGAGCTATACCCGCTTCGCTTAGCCACATTGACGCGTTTTCATATTTTCTGGCGGCAGTTCCTTTTTCCAAATCGGCAAGTATAAAGCGTTTATTTTTTCTGTTAAGCTGTTCAGGTATCGCGTCAAACATATTCTTTACAAGGATTTTATCTTTTTCCGCGTATTTGGAAATATCGTCGCGGTAGCTGTCGAGTATGGAATTATGAACCTTTATTGTTTGAGCCAAATCATCGTTTTCCAGAAACGCGGTTACTGCCGCCGGCATTCCGCCGACAACCAAAAATTCCCTGTATATTTTCATAATCCTTTCATGTAAAAAATTATCCGCAGCAAGAGTTTGATTATAAGTCTCACGTAATTTATCGATAACTTCCGCGGCTATCCCCTTTGCCCACAAAAATTCTTCAAAATCGAGCGGATACATAAATACTTGTTCCTCAAAGCCAACAGGGTAGGATGATACGTCCTTATAACTGATTCCAAGCAGCGAACCGGACTCGATGTAATCAAAACGACCGTCCTCAACAAGGAATTTTATAGCTGTGCGCGCATTGGCGCAGCTTTGAATTTCGTCAAAGAATACAAGGGTTTTTCCCTCTTCAAAAGGACCAAAGCCCATCGCAGAGAGATTAAGAATGATCGATCTTGCGTCCAGGTCTTCCTCAAACGCCTTTTTTACAGTCGGCTGTTTTTCAAAATTTATCTCGATAAAGTGTGTATAATAAGCTCTGGCAAACTCCCGGACAATAAAGGTCTTCCCAACCTGACGCGCTCCTTTTATGAGCAAAGCGCGCTTATTTTGACTGTTTTTCCATTGAATCAAGCGATTCATCATGTTTCTATTGAGCATAATAGGTCTTTAAGCTAATTATAGCTCATTTTCAACTTTTCGCAATATAAAAAGGGTTAAATATTCAACTTTTCGCAGGGTAAAAGGGATCAAATTTTCAACTTTTCGCAATATTAAAGCAGGTAAATTTTTAGCTTTTATATATCTGCGCTCTCTTATAAAAATCTTTCTACGAAAAATTTCCTAAAACACAAGGTCTTCCAATTTGTCTGTAAGCACTTCTGTTTTTCCGCCGAAGATTGCGATTGTGTGTTCCCAGTGAGCTGAGACTTTTTCGTCGGCGGTTACTACTGTCCAGTCGTCGTCGAGGACTTCGATGTCGTCTGTTCCCATGTTGATCATGGGCTCAATCGCGAAAACCATGCCGTTGTTTAGTTTTGGGTTTGCTCCATGCGGGTAGTTCGGCACATGCGGGTCTTCGTGAAGATCAAGCCCGACTCCATGTCCGCAGTATTCCTTTACGATGCCGTAACCGTGCGCTTTTGCGTGTTTTTCTACTGCTCGCGCAATTTGAAGGAGTCTGTCTCCGGCTTTTACCGCTTCGATTCCCTTGTAAAGACATTCGTTCGTTACCCTGTTAATTTTTTTTACATCATCGCTGACAATTCCTGCTTCGACGCTGACAGCCTGATCGCTTATAAAACCGCCAAGGTCGATGCCGCAGTCAAGAGAAACCAAATCGCCTTCACGTATGCGTCTTTTGGAAGGAATGCCGTGAATAACTTCATCATTAATCGAAATGCAAATGGCGGCAGGGTAGGGGTTTTTCTTTGGGCAATATCCCAGAAATACAGGACGTCCTCCCATTTTTTTTATCCAGCTTTGCACCCATTGATCGATCTCTATTGTCTGGATTCCCGGTTTTACAAGCGGAATTAATTCACGGTACATGGCAGATAACAATTTACAGGATGTTCTTATGCCGTTAATCTGTTTTTCATTTTTTAGCCTAATCACGAGAGAGTCTCCTTTTTATGCTCTTGTCTCTTTTAATGTTTTCGCTATCGATTCCTTAAACTGTTTTTCTTCCTGATTTGAAAACCCGATATCAATCAGCGAGCGCATGCAGTCGATCCATGTTTCATTATCAACCTGCGATCTCAATTTTTTTTTGGTCATGTTTTTCACATAACTTTTTATTTCCGGCGTAAAAAGATTAAAATACGGACGGCGTGTTTCCTCTGCAAGGAGGGCTGTCATCAGCGTAAACGCTTCAAAACAAAAATCCCTTTTGTCCAGCTCCTCCGCAAGAATATATTGGCAGTCCATCCAGTCTCCCCTTGAGAGGTATTTTTCCATATTAAAATTTAATCCGCCGTTTTCACGCCAGACTTCTATGGCTCTATCTTCTTCCAGCCGCATAAGTTCGTAAAAAACAAGTTTTGCCTTGCTTGCGGGATCTTCCTGCTCATTTAACCATGTGCGGTAATTAAAACCTGTTTCATCCCTGTAAGCCGAATACGCTCTGTCAATCTCGAAACGTTTTTCCAGATTGGAAAGCGCTTCGTAAGCCGTGTAAAGAGCGAGCATCTCCTCGGAGTTATCTGTTCCCGTTATATCGGGATGCAGCTCTTTTGCTTTCCTTCTAAAAGCCTTTTTTATCTCGGCGGCTCCGGCTCCAGGTTTTACGCCAAGCAGATCATAATGATTGCAAGCTCCTCTCATGCGCCGATATGTTTGCCCATCGCTTCCGCGTGAGGAGGATTAAATAAAGTATCGCTCCAGTTTATTCTCATGCCTTCTTTTTCCATTGCTTTCATCAAATTGGAAAGAGCTTTATTTGTAAAAAGCCCTGATTTTTTTATAAACGCGGCGCTTCTTTTTCCGACAAGTGTGCTACCGGCGCTTAACACTTTTGACGCAATCGCGGGAATCTTTCCCGAAAAAAAGGAAACAGGTTCCGCCGCAACCGCGATATATTCATAACCGGGAAGTTTCATTCCGTCTTCTGTCCATGCGTCGATAATATCCACGCTGTGACCCATCATCGACATCCCTTTCGCCAATGACATAATATAATCCGGTACTGCCGCCTTAACCGCAGGCACGCTGACAATCGCAATTCTCATACTATTTCTTCCCTAATTCTTGATTTTCTAAAGTGTACACACTTAAGTGTACACATTTAAGTGTGAACACTTATGCGTGTTTATATATTTGATCAATACCCGGCTCTTTTACAAGTATTACGGAGCATTTTGAGTTTGCCATTATCTCCCTGTGGGAGTGACCGATTATATCCCTTGTTTTTGTGTCTTTTTCCCAGCCTCCGAGAAGTATCAAATCGGCTTTTTTTTCATCGGCAACATGTAAAATTTCGGTAAAAATAGCGCCTTTTCGCGTTATTTTATCGATTTTTACGCCTTTTGCGTGAGCGAGCTCGTCTACAAAAGCAAGATAGCGGCTGCCGTTTGTTTCTAGGCTTTTTTCATACTCGGCAGCTTCTTCCTGAATAAATATCTTGCTCAATGTAAGCTGTCTGATTGTCGCTGTATCCACGACATAAACGGCTGTCAGCTTGCAGCTATACTGTTTGGCTAAAACAATAGCGTATTTCGCAGCCAAAATTGAGGCGTCTGTGCCTGTTACCGCAGTGACGATATTAGAGATTAGCGGCTTCACGAGCGGAAACTCCTTTTTTCTTTAATAACTTACCGGCGAAGAAGGAATCCCTTTCCCGTTCTTCCAGTACCGACTCGATATATGCCTTTGTTTCTGAGGCGGCAGGGATAACCATTTTTTCCAGCGCGTTAACCCGCCGCTGGGTACGTTTTACTTCTCTTGCCAGGCGCCAGGCTATTGTTCTAATTACTGCCAATTCGGCGCATATTTTTAGTAATTCGAAGAATTCTAGCACGGTTTCATCACATTCCGCAAATGAATTTATGGGAGAATATTTAATATCTATGGATGGTACTTGAGTCTCCAGCCCCGGTATCTTTATTCCAGCCGAAACAATGACTTTTTCCATTGATTCATGCCGATAGGAGACCTTCTGCGCAAGTTTGTTGGCGCGCTCCCTTCCCACCACAACCAGCATTCTTTTTAAGGTTGGATATGCGGTTTCCACGCGTTTATCAAGGTCTTTTTCCAGTATTTTTACCAATTCCACCTTGCGCATCAAATCCGCGACAAGAATTTCCCTCTTTTGCTCCAGAAGATCATAGCCTTCGCAGGCAATACTAAGCCTTTCTTTGGTTTTTAACAGGTTGCTCTTGGTAGGAGCGATTTGCTCACGCATCATGATGGTATTATAGCATAAAAGTGCGGAGAAAGGCACTGAGGGATTAATCTAAGCGCAAGGGTAGAGACGCAAAGCCCCATCGGCTAGTTTGTGTAAAAAATAAAAATTAAAAGGGTGAGGGCGAAAAGCCCTGTGGGCTAAGATGGCTGAAATTTTCTGCTAATAAATTTCAGACCGCTTTGCAGTCTTGAGCATCATTAACTTGGAATAAATCCAGCCATAGACGCCCCCAGAACTTTTCGCTCTCACCCTTGTGTTTTTTTTGATGGTATGCAAACCAAAAAAGTAACAAGAACTTTGCGTCTCACCCTTGCGATTGGTTGGTTGAGGCGGCTTTTGTTTAATTATTAGCAGTCTGAGTCAGCTGTTGTTTGATTTCGTCAAGAGAGAGCCCTTGATCGATTAATGAGACAACGTGTTTTGCCTTTTCAAGAGCACCTTTTTCGCAACCTCTTTCAATGCCATCCTCATGACCTTCTCTGTATCTGATGTCACCTAACTCTTCCATGCTTATCTCATCGAATAACATATTTATCTCCGGGCGCGCTACTCGCGCTAAAGCGCTCGCGCATTTTTTTCTCATTGACTTTCACTGTGCGCCACGTCTACCTAATTTCATTCAACAACACGCTACGCGTGCATTATTGGACGCCTCCGACCCGTGCTTTCTTAAGAAATCCGTAAGGATGTTGTTGTCTATACAGTATTTTATAGCCTTTCTCATGGATTCATCAAGGGATAAATACTGGTTGTATTCCCATATCTTGGACATGAATATACTGTAGCTGTTAAGCGTTTCGCTCTTTTTGAGCATCTCTGTGTTGCAACCATGTTTAATGTTGTAAACTTGGACAGTAAGCTCAAGGGGGAGAACGTCCTTTAGTCCTTTTATGTCTTTGAAGGCGTCAGAGAGCCTTAGCTCTTTATGGTCAGGATAGGCTTCTTTGCCGTTATACAAGACTATAAACTCAGGTGTGGGGATTTTTATCAATTTTTTCTGGTAGAGCTTATCGTTTGAGAGGATTTTCTCGTACACCCTGCCTATGTACATTAATAATCGTACAGGGACATTCTCGTTGATCGTAGACTGATGCTCAATAAGTACCACGACTCGATCATCTATCGTGAATGAGACATCGTTAATCTGGCGCATGTAGATCGCCTCAGATAGGGTGTTGATGTCTATGACGGCATCTTTCGGCACTTCGATACCCTCGATAGCTGAGTAGACCTCCCGCAGTACTTCCGGTGTACTGAAAAGTGTAGAGAACACGCTGCTTTTGTGTTTTCTGTTGACATTGTTGGATGGCTGGAAACTTTGTTGTAAGTCCATAGGAACCTCCATAAAATAGATTCAGCTTGATAAAAAGCTGCATATATATATGGCACGAGCATGCGTGGCGCTTTAGTGAAATAGGAAGAAAGTGAAAAAATGGCTTGAATTAAATTACATCAATACTAAGAGCAAGGGCAGAGGTGCAAAGCCCCATCGGCTAAGATGGCTGAAATTCACTGCTAATAAATTTCAGCCCGCTTTGCGGTCTTGAGCATCATTAACTTGGTTAAAACCCAGCCATAGACGCCGCTGGGGCTTTGCGCCTCTACCCTTGCGATTTGTTTGGGGTAATACAAATAACAGCATTTTTTCTCAAGCTGCTTTCGCAGCAATAATATGAGCCCCCAGAACTTTTCGTCCTCACCCTTGTGTGTATATTTTTTGTATTAAACGCAAACCAAAGACTTAATTAGAACTTTTCACTTTCACCCTTGCGATTGGTTGGGGTGTCTGCAATTAACTGCTACTTAAGCCGCTACCCCGCAGCGACAAAAAAAACGGGTCCCCTTTCGGAGACTCGCTTTTTTTATGCTTGTGTTTTTATTTTGTGGGGGTGGCATTGATGCGTTGTGTTGGAAGCAGCTTATAACTTCGCTATTTCGTCAGGAGAAAGCCCAGTAATTTTTTGAATAAATTCAGATGTAGAACCTTCTGCGAGCAAGTTACGGGCGATGATATGTCTTTCATCATTACGTCCTTCTCCACGACCTTGCTCAAGTCCCTGTTCCAACCCTCTTTCCATACCTATCTCAAGAGCCTCCCTGGCTCGAATATCTGCGATTTCTTCTACAGTGACGTCTCCGTAAAGCATGTTTACAACCTCCGAACTATGTTCTTCCAAGAATGGTTTTAATACATTGTGCTCAATACAGTATAATACAGCCTTTCTGGCAGCTTCGGCAAGAGAAAAGTACTTCCTGTACTCGTTGAACTTAGCTATTAA
>JGI24695J34938_10002872_pt1 | contig 12555 bp, 10 predicted proteins | sample TergutCo191P3_FD_34938 | JGI IMG/M metagenome (IMG submission 34938) | reverse complement strand
TAAAAAACNCCTCCTATTGCCGCGAACGACTCACCTGCTGCGGCAAATGAGTCTCCAATAGTAGCACCCAGCCCGGTTTTATACGGCCACCCGCTTCTGTAAGTAATAAAATAATATCCGTATTCTTCACTGTCAGTATTCAGAAAACCATTCTTCATCAAGTAATCGCATTGGCGGATTATTTTTTCGTCGTTATCACCGTAATATACCAGATTTAAAATTTGCTGTTCGTTATTATTAGCCGTTAAATTCATGTCATGATAATTTATAGCGCTTGCGCAGCCTATAAAAAAAACATTGAAAAGAATAGTTAAAATACATACTCTCATGGTATACTCTGAATAAAGCGTTACCTGTATTATATTGAAGGAAAGGCAGTTTGTCGAGGCAGGATATAAAAATAAAAACAGTCAAAGAGGCGGTATTTTGGAAAACACAAAACGCATTGTTGTAATTCTGATAATTCTTTCCATATTCGCCGCAAACAGCTTTTCGGCGTTTGCAGACGATAACTCTTCTTATGAGGCTGACATTGAAAATATTTTAAGCAAGTACCATCTTGGCCATTACGAAGAGGTAATAGTTCTATTAAATAAATATTATCCCGATCAGCAAAACGAGTTTGCGTATCTGTACGGGTTGTGCTATTTAAAATTATACATGAACAGACTGGCATTAAACTACTTCAGCATTACCCTTGCGGAAAATGAAAATAATTATGAAGTGTTAAACAATATCGGCGCTGCGTATTTTCAGGAAGGCGATTATGTAAATGCCATGAAATATTTTCATCTTTCTTTTATAGCGAATACAGGTTTTGAAACAGCGCAGAGGAATTATAACTCGGCGTACCAGTGCTGGATCTCAGAAAGAGAAAACGAATCAATCCGCCCTGTGTTCCCGTTTGCAGAAAGACAGACAATGTACAATTCACTGGGCTGGTTTTATTATTATTCAGGCGATTTTCAAAACGCGGTTTATTATTTTCGCAAAGCCATTGAAGAAGACGCAGAATATCAATTTGCGTATATTTCTCTTGCTTATGTATATATCGAAGGAAATAATTACGCAGCCGCTCTTCGCTATCTGCTGGAAGCTGAAAAAATAGACGATAATAACGCTGACCTTTATAATAATTTAGGTTTTGTCTATTTCCATTTACATAATCCTGAAAGAGCGATAGCAGCTTTCAGAAAAGCAATTTCGTTAAATCACAGATTTTCTGAACCCTATAATAATTTGGGTTTTTTATTTCTGTATATCGGAGACTTCGGAGCTTCAGAACAAAATTTTAAAAACAGTTTAGAGACAAATTTAAATAACCAGGCGTTAAGAGCGGAGAGCACGGCAGGGCTGGCAATTGTAAACTTTAAAAACGGAAGTCTTGAACAATCGAAGGTTTTAAAAGAAGAAGCAATAAAGCTGGATTACAGAATGAATAACATTCAATATCTCATTAATAACCTGAAATGGGGCGATTGGTTAATTGATTACTATAAAGATATACATTAAACTGAAAGTATGGCGGACAGGGCTTTTACCGTACTCGATCTTATCGATCTCGATCTAAAAGAGCATAATTCTTTGAATTTACGCTGTATTGGGGGCAGAAAAGGTCTTGGAAGAGCCATCGACATCCCTGATTTAAACCGTCCCATGGGCGCAATCATGGGGTTTTTTGAAGATTTCGCCTTTCAGAGGATTCAGCACTTTGGGCGCGGAGAAGTTGCTTTTTTACGGCGTCTTGAAATAGAGGAAAAAGTCGATACAATCAAAGAAATGTTTAATTTTCCCATGCCTTGCTGTATTTTTACCCACAATTTAACCCCGCACAAAGAATTTTTTGAGATAGCCGAAAACGCGCATTGCCCCATATTGCAGACCGATCTGGGATCGGCGGATTTCTCCGCGAGAATCATGCGCATTCTTTCAAGGATTTTCTCTCCGCGCCAGATTATTCACGGAGTGCTTGTTGAAGTATACGGTCTTGGCATTTTAATTCAGGGTGATTCAGGAGTCGGAAAAAGCGAAACGGCTCTTGAACTGATTCACCGCGGGCATCGTCTTGTGGCGGATGATGTTGTCGAAATTAACTGCATCTACGGAAACACATTGATGGGAGCCGGCGCTAATAAAATTATCGGGCACCACATGGAAATCAGAGGTCCCGGAATCATCAATATAACGCATCTATTCGGAGTAAGAGCAATTAGAGACCGCAAGGAAGTTCAGCTTGTCGTACTGCTGGAAGAATGGGACTCGGATAAAAATTACGACAGGCTAGGCGCGGAAGATCACACAATCGAACTGTTAGGTGTAAATGTCCCGAAACTGACAGTTCCTGTAAAACCGGGACGGAATATCCCCATCATCATCGAAACAGCCGCAATGAATGAAAGGTTAAAATCCATGGGTTATCACGCCGCCAAGGAATTTAACAAGAATATTCTAAAGTGGATCGAAAGCGACGCCACGCGATCTGTTTTCTTCGGCCATGATGATGTAATCTAAGGAAAGAAGGAAGGAAATATGACTGAACGAACTATCAAAGTAGCAAACAGAGCAGGTATCCACGCTCGCCCTTCCGCGCTGCTTGTGCAAACGACAAAAAATTATAAATCAAACATTTATATAGAGAAAAACTCTGACCGCATTAACGCCAAGTCTATTATGGGTATTATCACCCTGGGCGCCGCATTCGGAACAGAATTAAAAATTATTGCCGAGGGAGAAGATGAAGAGGCGGCTGTAGAATCGCTTGTTAAACTCTTTGAATCCAAGTTCGAAGAAGAATAAAACAGTTTTAAGGGGCGATTTTGAAAACCGCTAAAACTCATTTTGAATACCCAATATCAAGCGTACGAATCTTAATTTTAATATATACGCTTCTTTGCCTGCTTACATTTTTGTTTTCAAGAAATTTTTTCAAAGACACTCTCAGGGACGGCGCGGTTCCAGATCAAATGCATTTAATTGTTTTTTTCACAATTCCAGCGGTTCTTATGATTATTCTTGGAATTTCATTTTTTCAAATTGTAACTGACTTTTTATTCAACAGAACGGGAAGCAGATTCAATATAAGACTTTTGGGATACTTTATAATTATCGTAATTTTCTCGATAACGCCCATAACATTGATGACAAGCACCGCGTTAAACGAAATAGTCCGGTTTTGGCACAGTATAGACGCGCAGACAGTAACAAGATCCGCAAACAGTTTTGTCGCCGACAATTATTCCATGCACATGGAACGCTTTGAAAATATTATAAAGCATAATGATCTCTCAAACAGAGATGTCTCAGGCGTGCAAATTTTTAAATTAACAGACGGCATCTGGACAGAAAGCTCTTTTACAGGAGATGAAAATTTCAGGCTTTTATCTCCTCCTTCTTACGAGAGCGGCTTTATAACAAGGGAACTGCCGCGCGACACCGGAACCATTCGTTATGTGCAAACCATGCCGCAAAACACGCTGCGTCTTGTAAGTTACAATCTTGGCATTGATTTTGACACCGGAAAGGCGGCGTTAGACAATCAGGCTGAGCGTTTTGAAACCATTAATAACCTTAGAGGCAATATAAGGCCTTTATTGTTTTATTATTACATTGTATTTTTTCTCCCGACTATTCTTATGACGGCAATCATCGCGATTTCGTTCACGCGGCGAATCACCAATCCCATTGTCGAATTAACTGAAGCAACGCAGCGCGTAGCCGAAGGCGATTTTTCCATTCACATTCTCGCGCGCCGCAATGATGAGCTTGGGAAATTAATCCGATCTTTTAACTCCATGGTGCAAGACTTGGAAAAATCGCGCGCCGCTCTCGTAAGAAACGAAAAAATTTCAATCTGGCAGAACATGGCGCAGCAGCTCGCGCATGAAATAAAAAATCCGCTCACTCCGATCAAACTTTCCGCGGAAAGAGTTTTGCGAAGATGGCAAAACGATCCGGATAATATCGGTGAAATTATCGAGAGTTCCATGATGGCGGTTATTCAGGAAACGGAAGGGCTTTCTACGCTGCTTACGGAATTCAGAACATTATCAAAACCAATGGAGCCTTCCAACTCACTAACATGTTTAAAAGAACCTATGCAGGAAATAATTATTACATACTCAAGTTCATATCCTGATGTTAAATTTGATGCTGATAATGTTCAAACAGACATTCAATTAAAAATTGACAAGAACCGCGTTCTGCAGATTCTTACCAACATAATAATAAACGCGATAGACGCGATGGACGGAAGCGGATTAATTGAAATACGCACAGACCTTGTAAAGAAGCGCGATGTCTGCTATTGTAGAATCAGCATAAAAGATTCAGGCAAAGGAATAAACGCACAGGAGGCACAACTGGTTTTTACTCCTTATTATACGACAAAATCTTCCGGCACAGGATTAGGACTTCCGATTATTGAACGGATTGTAAATGATCACAACGGAGCGATTTGGTTTGATTCTGCGGCAGGAGCCGGAACAACATTTTATATCGACCTGCCGGCAGAAAACGCGGCGGAAGAATCATAATGGCGGTGATATTAATTATAGATGACGAGCCTGGCATCAGATCTGCTCTTTCATCAATCCTGGAAGATGAAAAATATAAAGTGTTCACCGCCGAAGACGCGTTAATCGGTATGGAAATTTTAAACAGGGAAAATATTAGTTTGATTTTCCTTGACGTCTTGCTGCCGAAATGCGGCGGCATAGAAGCTCTCGAAAGAATAAAAAAAGAATGGCCGTTAACTGAAATTGTAATGATCTCGGGACACGCGAATATTGATATGGCAGTGCGGGCTGTTAAGCTCGGCGCTTTTGATTTTTTGGAAAAACCGCTGTCGCTGGACAAGGTTCTGACAGTCTGCAGAAACGCGCTTGCGATTATAAAACTGCGCGAAGAAAATAAAACATTAAAAAAAATCAGCAGTATAGCCTGCGAAGATATTATAGGAACCAGCTCTGCAATAAGCAGTATCCGCGAAACAGTAAGACAGGCGGCAGAAAGCGACGCGCGTATTTTAATAACAGGTGAAAACGGCACAGGAAAAGAAATTATCGCGAGAGCGGTTCATCTTTGTTCCGCGAGATCAGACAATCCTTTTATTGACGTAAACTGCGCGGCTATTCCTGACACTCTGATAGAAAGCGAACTTTTTGGGCATGAAAAAGGCGCGTTTACTGACGCTGTTTCAACGCGCAAGGGACGTTTTGAACTGGCGCACGGCGGAACTCTTTTTCTGGATGAAATCGGAGACATGAGTCTTTCTGCGCAGGCAAAAGTGCTGAGAGTAATTCAAGAGCAGAAGATTGAACGTGTGGGCGGCGAAAAAACAATAGAGACTGACGTGCGCATTATCGCCGCGACGAATCATGATTTGGAAAAAGCCTGCGATGAAGGCCGCTTCAGGCAGGATCTTTTTTTCAGATTGAATGTAATTCCAATCAACGCGCCAACTCTTCGAAGCCGTCCCGAAGACATCCCTCTTTTGCTTTGCCATTTTTTAAAAATGCTAAAAAAAGATTTTACGCTTGAAAGCGAAGCTCTTGATATTTTATCCGCTCATAATTGGCCGGGAAACGTGCGGGAACTTAAAAATCTGGCGGAGCGGATAGCGGTAATGCATCAGGGAAACACGATAACAGGCGTGGATTTGCAGAAATTATTAAATAAAAAGAGTAAAAAAAATGAGAACAAGGAACAAAAAAGCGCGGAAAACACTTTTAATTCCGGTCTTCTGGAGTATAATTACAGCAGCGCGAAAGACAGCTTTGAAAAACTGTATTTGGAGTTCCAACTTTCAAAAAATAATGGTATAATATCCAGAACAGCGGAGGCAATTGGAATGTATCCAAGCAACCTTCACGCAAAACTCAGAAAATATAATATAATTACAGGGAACAAGGAATAGTTATGAAAGAACTGACAAACAGGCAAAAACAGGTTCTCTCCTTTATCGCCGACTATATAAGGAAGCAGTCTTATCCTCCAACGATTAGAGAGATCGCAGATCATTTTGAGATTTCTGTAAAGGGAGCTCATGATCATATTACCGCTCTTAGAAAAAAAGGACACTTGAAACAAGCCGACAAACGCCCGCGCACAATGGGATTGGTTCACACAAGACCGGGAGACTCTCCTGACTTGGTAGAAATCCCGCTTCTTGGCAGCGTCGCGGCAGGCGTGCCTATTCTTGCCGAAGAAAATTTTGACGGCAACATTGTTATGCACCGTTCCCTTTTTAAAAAGAACAAAAAATATTTTGCGCTTAAAGTAAAAGGCGATTCCATGACAGGCGCCGGCATTCTTGAAGGCGATACCGCAATTATAGAAAAGCAAAGCACAGTGCGTAACGGTGAAATCGCCGTTGCCGTAATTGACGAAGCTGTAACGCTCAAACGTTTTTTTAAGGAAAGCACAAGAATCAGATTACAGGCTGAAAATCCCGCTTACAAACCAATGTACAGCCAGGAAGTAAAAATACTCGGGCGGCTGTTCACGGTAATGCGTTCTTATTAAAATGGCAGCGTTAAAAAACGTATACATTTTTCTTGGTCCTGAACTTGGTCAAAGGCAGGATGCCGTAAACGCTGTAAAAGAAAAATTTAAAAACGCGGAGGAATCCGTCTTTTATCCCGGAGAAACACCCGTAAGCGCGATTGCGGATACGATTTTAAACGGCAATCTTTTCGCAGAATCGCGCGTAATAATTTTAAAAAACGCGGAACAAATTAAAAAGAAAGACGAGCTTGAGTTGATCGTTTCATCAATTAACAGCATGGATGATCATACGGCTCTAATTTTTCTCTCGGATGAAACTAAACTTGCGTCAGCGCTTGATGACGCGGCGCCTAAAAGCAACAAGAAGATTTTTTACGAGTTATTTGAGAGAGAAAAAAACGAATGGGTCAGGCAGTTTTTTAAGCGCGAAGGCTTCGATATTGACAAGGACTGCATAACAACAATTCTTGAATTGACAGAAAATAATACTGACGCCTTAAAGCGCGAATGTTCGCGTCTTATTTCTTTCATACCGAAAGATAAATCCATAACTATTGAAGACATTGACAGGTGCCTGTCCCACAACAGAGAAGAATCCGCCTTTACGCTGTTTTCACGCATCGCGTCAGGCGATCTTTCCAAGGCGCTTGAGTCAATGTCCGTTATGTTAGCTGCAAAACAAAGCGCGCAGAGCATCCTTGCGGGTCTTTCGTGGTGCTTTAGAAAACTCACAGATTATTTGAATCTTCTGGAAACGGGAGACGCGGGCAGCAGTTTTGAATTGAAAAAAATAGGTTTGTCTTCTCCGAAAGCGAAAGATGATTATGCCGCGGCGTCCCGCCGTTACAGCGCAGAAGCCGCGCAGTCATGCCTTGCGCTCACAGCCGAGTATGACGCGCTGCTTAGATCAACTGTCTCTGTGATGGAAAATATTTTAATGGACAGGTATATAATCGCCGTTTTTAACAATGTAAAAATAAAGTAAATTTATTCATTATCCGCGAATTTTCCGATAACTTTGACTACTTCATCAAATTCGCTGTGCAGTAAAAATTCAGCGATTTTGCTTAAAATTTCCTGTACATTGGAATCCCATGATTTTTCTTTAATAACAGCCAGAACATCCTTGGCGGCTTTTCTGTTGAATACAACGCATGCCGCGCGTATCTCATTTAATTTTTCAATCAGGAAAGAAACATCGCCCTGCTTGTCAACATTGCTTTCCCTGAACTTCTCCGCTTTTTCTTCAAACTTATAAATCACCGTATACAACGCTTCCAGAAACGGCGGAAGTTTTGACAAGACCAGCTTAACATCCTTATCACGTCCGGCTTGTTCCAGTTTCGCGGCTTCAGAGGAGAGATCGTCCTCGCCTACATTCGCAAGAGCGCTCTTCATCGCGTGAACGTTAATAATCAGCATGGAAATATCATCCGTTCTTTTGCATTTATTAATGTAAATCGCTTCCATTACAGACGCGGCTTTCTTGGCGTCCCTGATAAAGAACTCTGCAAGCTGCGAATCCACAGATGATTGATACATTCCGTTTACAAGTTTTTCTTTTTGCTGACGCGCGAAATCAATGACTTCCTGTGATTGTGTATCGCGTATAAGCTTGTTTAAAGTCATATTTAACTGACGAATATCAATCGGTTTGGAAATAAAATCATCAAAACCGCTTTTTAAAAATATTTCCGCTTGTCCTGAAAGCGCATTCGCGGTTAACGCGACAACCGGCTTGTTATATCCCATGCTGCGGATAATTTCTGTCGCTTCAATACCGTCCATTTTCGGCATCATGTGATCCATAAAAATAATATCGTAAAGAGAGCCTTCTTTAATTCTATCAATTACTTCAAATCCGCTCATCGCAGTATCAATTGACAAACCATACGGAGCCAAAAGCCCTCTTGCGACATATAGATTAGTTTCAACATCATCAACGATTAAAACGCGGCCATACGGCATATATTCCCTGTTTATCTGCACGTTTTTAATTTTTATCGCGCTTGCCACATTTAGCTGCATAAGGTTCTGAGCCATTTCTTTTCCAATTGGATCCGGATCTGAACATTTCTGCGGGATACTTATTGTAAACAGTGAACCAATGCCCGGAGTGCTCTTTATATCCAGATCGCCGTTCATCAGCTTTAATAAATTGCGCGTAATATTCATACCGAGCCCTGTGCCTTCGGTCTTGCGGTTTGCTTCCATGTTAAACCGGGAATATTCATTGCCAAGTCTGCGAATCTGATCCGCTGTCATACCCTGCCCTGTGTCTTTTACGCCAAAAATGAGCCTTACATCGTAATCATTGTTATTTTTAATTTGTTCGGAAGAAACGGACAGAATTATTTCACCTTCTAACGTATATTTAAAAGCGTTGGAAAGCAAATTATTTAAAATTTGTTTAATGCGCAGTTCATCGCCAATCAGCATAACCGGAAGATTTTCGTTTAAACTTAATTTAAACTCGATAGGTTTACTTTCATAACGCATAATATTCAGCTGCACAGTGTCGTGAATGAGACTGGCTATATCGTATTGCGAGGGAATTAATTCAAGTTTTCCGGCTTCAATTTTTGAAAGGTCAAGAATGTCATTGATAATTCCAAGCAGTAAATCCGCTGAATTGTAGATTCTTTCAAGCGCGTCTTTTGTAATCTGCGGAAGCGAATTATCCTGAAGCTGAATTTCGGTAATTCCCAAAATTGCGTTCATGGGCGTGCGAATTTCATGGCTCATTTTCGCGAGAAACTCGCTCTTTGCCTTGTTGCTCTCTTCCGCAACTTCCGCTTTCTTCGCTTCCACTTGCATCGCTTTTTGCTCGCGCAGATCTCTTATATATTCGGCGACAGTGTACTCTCCTCTGTGCTTGACGCGGATGCAAATAATATCCGCCGGTATTTGCTCTCCGTCCAATTTTTGATGCATCCATTCAAAGCGGCTGTAACCTTCTTCCAGCGCTTGTCTTACAAGCCTTACACCCTTTTCACCGGAAGAAACGCCGTCGGGCTGATACTCCGGAGAAAGCTGCGTAAATCTTTCCTTAAATTCCTGTTTGCTTGATAAACCAAACATATTAACAGCTTCCTGATTACATTCAAGAAGGCTTAAGTTTTTATCCCAGAAGAATACGCAAAAAGGAGCGGCGTCTATCATAATTTTTGTCCGCTCTTCAATTTCACGTAACTTCGTTGACTGCATATGCCGGTAAACAGCGGCGCCCATCATCAAACCTGCAGAAGTCAATATGCTTACTTCGTCATCAGAGAGAGTGCGTTCTCTGCGGCAGTCATTAATGGAAAAAATTCCCCAAAACTCTCCGTGAAGAAATATCGGAATGACAACGATTGATTTCATTCCGTATTTGGACATTAAATCCTGATTTTCTTTCGGCAGTTCAGATAACGGCCCGTTTATATGCCGGCTGCTATGAAATAACTCTTCCCAATCTTTCATTCTGTTTGACGGGAAATGCATGCCTTTCGGAAATAATTCGCATTTTTCACCGTATTCGCTCAGCCATTCATATTTTAAAATAAATTGAGATTCATCATTAATTTCTTCATTACCCCAAATTTGAACTCTGTCAACATCAAGACAGTGCCCGATTAGATCAAAACTTTTTAATAATGTAGTTTCAAATGAAACTGCTTCACTGCTTGCTAAAAGAATTGTCGCGGCAGTGTTTACCGTATCAAGCAGGAGCGCTCGTCTTTCCAGCTCTTTTATTCCTAACTGCAGCATTATAACTCCGCTTTTACTGATTTAAAAAGATCTTTTGCTTCAAAAAAAACTCTTGTAATTAAAGGATCGTAATGAGAACCTGCGTTTTGCATAATTATTTGAACAGCCTCTTCGTCAGAAAACGCTCTTTTATACGGACGCTCGGAGACAAGAGCATCGTACACATCCACAATCGCCATGATGCGTCCCTGCAAAGGAATTTCTTCGCCTTTCAATCTGTGCGGATAACCTTTGCCGTCCCATCTTTCATGGTGACAGCCCGCGAACAATCTTGCGTTTCTTAAAAATTCGCCCTCTCCTGTTCTTGCGATAATTTCATCTATTATCCGCTCGCCTTCAATAGCGTGCGTTTTCATTATTTCATATTCGTCATCTGTAAGTTTGCCGGGTTTATTTACGATAATATCGGTAATTGAAATTTTTCCAAGGTCGTGCATTCGCGCTGAAGATATAATTTTATCCGTGTCCCAGCTGCTTATTTCATCAGCATATACTCCGCGTTTTCTCATTTCGTCAATTAAAATTTTTATATACGCGGAAGTGCGCTCAATATGACCGCCGGTTCCCTTATCGCGGTGTTCAACAATATTGGCAAGAACCGATACAATGCTGTTTTGCAGTCTGTTAAGCTGCGCTGTTCTTTCGCGGATGATTTCATCAATTTCAAGATGAGTTCTAATCCGGTTAAGGAGCACAGGTTCAGAAAACGGCTTTGTAACAAAATCAATAGCTCCAATTTCAAAACCATGCACTTCAACATCAGTGTCAGTGCGGCCTGTTAAAAACATAACTGGAATATTAGCCCACGCGCTTTCGGATTTTAACCTCCTGAGCGTATCAAACCCGTCCATCCCCGGCATTTCAATATCAAGCAGAATCAAATCCGGCGTAACTTTCTCTAAAAACGCGAACATTCTGTCAGCAGACGGCATTGTAAGCACGCGATACTGATTCTCCAGCGCCGATTCCGCCATGGAGAGGTTAGTATCGCTGTCATCCACAACGAATATCGTTTTCATCGTTATATTATAATATATATTTTGCCTTTTAAAAAGAAATTTGACACTTTTTAACGAAAAAACCCTCCGTTCAACAATTCATAAGAGGTTAAACGGAGGGATATATTTCTATCTGATCACATAAAAATAACAACATTTATATGATCAGATACACTAAAGATAAGAAAACAACGCCGGAGAGGCAAGAAAAAAATTAATTGCAAGTTGAACGGTTAAAAAAACGAACGTTCCTGATAAAATACCCGTACCTCTGCGCAAACTCTTAATCAATTTTGCACTGTTATATTTATCGTATTAGGCACCTCTGCCTCTCTATCGAAAAGCGTAACGAGTTTCCATTTGCCGTCAGTCGGTCTGGTGACAGCCATAAGACGGTATTGTCCTGGCGTCACCGTATTTGGGACAGTACAAGTAATCGTTCTTGAGATGCTCCCCCTCGGCAGTATACTATTTATATTACTACTGGTTCCGACAACATGAACAATTTCATCATTACTATTATTTACTAACGCTATTCCAAAATTACCGCCGGGGAAAAAGCTAAAGGATTGAAGTGTTACTGGAACACTAAATGATGTATTTCGTTGTACTGTAGTACTACTTGCGGTAAAATTAGTAATTCCAAATCTATTGTTATCAGCAGGTTCCCCTCCTTTATCCGGCATGATATTTACTATGATATGCTGGTTTTCATACCACNCTCTTTCTCCTCTGGGATTTATATCGTCAAGTGAATACCANCCGTGACTGGTTCCTCCCCATCCCATATTAATATGAAATTTGCCTTGATTATCGTATCCNTCTATGATAAAAGCATGGCTGGATCCCGGAGANTGTCCCCATTTATATACCGGTAATTTTGCATCCAACTGTTGCTTTATTATTGATTCCCATTCGTTAATAGTATAAAAATTGCGATAATGCATCTGAATACTTTTATCATACCCGAAATTGGTAGTCATTGAGGCGAGAAAACTTCAATTATTGATTCCCATTCGTCAATAGTATAAAAATTGCGATAATGCATCTGAATACTTTTATCATACCCGAAATTGGTAGTCATTGAGGCGAGAAAACTTCCCGGATAATTAAATCCGTTTGCGCCATTTGCTGCACCAACATGATAAATCAATGTAGCTGCGGCATTGCGCTGGCGCTCTGTTCCGGGGTTAGTACTGGAATAGCTGTTGAGCATATAATTCCAATCATATGCGACATTCAAATTTACAGTCGGAACAGCAACATTTTGTACCATAATTAAATTACTTTGCCCGGTTCCTCT
>JGI24695J34938_10002869_pt1 | contig 12559 bp, 4 predicted proteins | sample TergutCo191P3_FD_34938 | JGI IMG/M metagenome (IMG submission 34938) | reverse complement strand
TTTTTCCTTTGCTCATGCTGTGATTTTATCATGATTGTTTTTATTTGTAAATTTTTTATATAAAAAAGGCTGCCCAAGCGTTACTTCTTGGACAGCCCCTTGTAGAAGTTTTTTTTGGCGTATGGGATTGCGTTGGGCTTTAGGCGGATTGCGGTGAGGAGAGGCTGATATTACTTCATTTTACTCCCAGCCATTGTCTCTAATTAATTCAACTATTCTATTGTCATTAAAAAATAGGTATATAGGGAGTTTGCTGTTTTGGGGCGGCATTACTTCACTCATCGGCGATTCCTGTGTGTTAAGGTTTGAACGCCGACAGGTTTGAATGTGCAATGTTGCTAATTAAAATATAATATGGTACAATTTTACCATATAATCAGCGTATGCCGCTATAGCTGCGCAGGCATTAAAGAAGGTAAACCATAATGAAATTAAACATTTCCGGAAAAATTATATTAATAGCCGTAGCAGGCGTAATTGCGTCCAGTTTAATTATATTAAGCATTAGCACGATACTGATGGGCAGGCTGCTTGACTATACAATACAGGAAAATATGGCAGCTATGCAGTCTCTGATTGTAAGAATTCAGAAGCAGGATGAAACGAGATTATTACAGGAAATTCAGCTTCTTACCTCTTTGCCTGAAATTGCGGATGCCGTGCAAAGGTCGGACGCGCAGGGTATTATGGAAAACGCGCAGATGTCATGGCTGCAGTATGAATTTGATATGATGACCTTTACCGATTCAAGAGGCATTATAATTGTCAGAAGCCATTCGGATTTAAAGGGAGATGATATTTCAGGCCGCGCTGTTATGCAATCGGCGCTTAACGGAAATGTTTCTTCGGGTGTTTTTTTTGATGAAACAGCCCAGGTTCCGTACACGATTCGTTGTTATGCGCCAATTTATAAGAACGGTGTTTTAGCGGGAGCTTTATCAGTTGGATCAAATATCGGTACGGAAAAATATGTTGATAATCTTTATGAATTAACAGGAATTCATTTTTCTCTTTATAAAGATGATACTACTTTGATGTCCAGTTTAAAAGATAAATCCGGTATACGCAACAACGGCGTAAAACTTGAGAATACGAATATAACAAATTCGGTGCTCCAAAATGGTGAAACTGTGATTGTTGAAAGTGATATATTAGATGAGCATTGCATGACGATGTATTGGCCTATAAAGAACTATTACGGAGAAACCATCGGCATGTGGGAAGCCGCAATGCCGATAGATCGCCAAACAAGAGAAACAAACAAGGTTTTAATGATAATCATTCTTTGTTCACTCGGCATCATGGCTGTTTTTATTTTGACTGCCGGTATTCTGGGAAATAAAATAAGCATACCTGTTCGCAAAATAACAGAATTCGCGGTACATGTAGCAAACGGCAATCTTGATGATCAGATAACAGTTAAAAGCAATGACGAAGTTGGGAAGCTTGCTGGTGCGCTGCTTACCATGGTGAAAACATTGAAAGAGCGTATCAGAGAAGCTGAAGAACAACATGCGGCGGCTGTAGCGGCTAACAAAGCAAAGAGTACTTTCCTTAGTACCATGAGTCATGAAATCCGCACTCCGATGAACGCGATTATCGGCATTACGGAAATCGAATTGAGGCATGAAGACCTGGATCCGGGTGTTATGGAAGCGTTTGAAAAGATATACACTTCAGGCGATATGCTGATGAGCATTATTAACGACATACTCGACCTTTCAAAAATTGAATCCGGTAAACTTGAACTGCTTGAAAAAAATTATGAAATAGCAAGCATGATCACCGACACCGCCCAGCTGAACATGATGAGGATTGGCAGCAAGCAGATTGAGTTTGAAGTCAATGTAAATGAAAACATTCCTGTATCGCTGTTTGGTGACGAACTACGCGTAAAGCAAATCCTGAACAATATACTTTCCAACGCGTTTAAATATACAAACTCAGGCAAGGTAGTTTTAACTGTAGAGTTGGATGATAAAAACAACGATGAGAGTAAAGTAACGCTTATTATTATCGTAAGCGATACAGGACAGGGAATGACCAAAGAGCAGGTTGAAAAATTATTTGACGAATATTCCCGTTTTAATCAGGAAGCGAACCGCGCGACAGAAGGCACCGGTCTTGGTATGAGCATTACACGTAACCTTGTCAACATGATGAACGGAGAGTTAAATGTGGAAAGCGAGGCGGGTAAAGGTACTATATTTACAATCTATCTGCCTCAGGGCAAGGTAGATTCCGCTGTTATAGGAACTGAAATGGCGGATAATTTACGGCGCTTCCGTTTGCATAACAGGGCTTATTTAAAAAATATCCAAATATCCCTTGAGCAGATGCCGTATGGTAAAATTCTCATCGTTGACGATGTTGAGACGAATATTTTCGTGGCGAAAGGTTTAATGCTGCCGTACACACTAAAGGAAATTGACTCCGCGAACTCAGGTCCGGACGCGATAAGAAAAATTAAAGAAGGGAAAATTTACGATATAATATTTATGGATCACATGATGCCCGGTATGGACGGAGTGGAAGCGGCTAAACATATACGCGAGACGGGATATAAAGAGCCAATTGTCGCGTTGTCGGCTAATGCTGTTGAAGGACAATCAGGAATATTCCTGCAGAATGGCTTTGACGATTTTATATCAAAGCCGATTGATATGCGGCACTTAAACGTTATCATGAATACATATGTGAGGGATAAGCAGCCGCAGGAAGTAATAGATGAAGCAAGAAGCCAGGCTGTATTGAAACAACAGCAGCAAAAGAAAAAAGATGAAATACCTGTTGAAGATCAGATTGTCTCAGACTCATTGTTTTATGGCTTGGAAATTCCTGGATTGGATATTGCAAAAGGGATTAAACGTTTTGGCGGAGATGAGAAAACATACATAGATGTTCTGCGTTCATACTACGCGAGTGTAAGTTCCATGCTTGATAAGATTGAATCCTTTAACGAAGAGTCAATTGCCGATTATATAATTAAAGTCCACGGAATTAAAGGAACAAGTTTTGATATTTTCGCGGGCGATGTAGCCGAAGAAGCGAAAAACCTTGAAGCGGCGGGGAAAGCAGCCGATCTGGAATTTATAAAAGCGAATCATCCGGCCTTTATGGAAAAGGCGAGAAAGCTGGTTAATGATATTGAAGAGAGGCTGTCAAAAATTGATACTGAAAGCGAAAAGCCTTTAAAGGATAAGCCGGATATCAAATTGTTTTTAAAACTAATAAACGCCTGCAATGATTTTGATATGGATGGGGCTGATGAGGCAATGGCTGAATTGGAAAAATACAAATACGAGACTGATAATGATCTTATAAGTTGGTTGAGAAATGCTATTGACAGGATGCAGTTTGAGGAAATTGTGGAAAAACTTGATAATATTCGAACCTGATCTGCATGGAATATTTTTTTATAATGATGGTAATATCTTGACATTTTCTGTATAAATTAGTAGTATATTATATAATCGTTGAAAAATAATCAATAAATAGTATGTTTTTTAGTAAAATAATTAAATTAAACATTAAAGCTTTATTGTTTAATCAAGGATGTATTCTGGTTTAAAGTTATATAATTTGTGCTTTTTTATTATTTCATATAACAATGAAGGAGAGCATTAGAATGAAAACCATTTTTGTGGTTGATGACAACACTATAAATCTTATGACAGCGGATAAAACATTATCGGACTTTTATAATGTGGTTACTTTTGCCTCCGCTTCGACCATGTTTGATTTCCTGAAAAATACTATTCCCGACTTAATACTGCTGGACATTATGATGCCGGATATTGACGGTTTTGAAACTTTAAGGCGGCTGAGAGCCGATACGTATTATGCGGGAATCCCCGTTATATTTCTGACAAGCAAGAATGACGCCGCTACGGAAGCTCTGGGGTTTGAGATGGGCGTTATAGATTTTATTTCCAAACCTTTTTCCGGGCCGGTTCTCCTTAACCGTATAAAAACGCATTTGCAAATCGAAGAAATAATCAGCGAACGTACGGCTATGATAAGCAAACAAACTGATATGTTAAAGCAGCGAACCGAGCAGCTTCTAAGATTGCAAAACAGTATGACAACTGTCCTCGCCGGCATGGTGGAAAACCGTGACAAGCTCACGGGTGAACATATAACACGCACGACGGGATATATAAAAATTTTGATAGATGCAATGGTTGAGCGAAAAATTTATATTGACGAGATGAAAGACTGGGATTTTGAGGTTGTTATATCCTCTGCGCGCATGCATGATTTGGGTAAAATCGCGGTTACGGATTTAATTCTGAATAAACCTGAAAAACTTACAGAAGATGAATTTCAAATTATAAAGACCCATGCCTCCGAAGGAGAAAAAATAATTGGTGATATTATTAAAGAATCAGGCGATGAGGCGTTTTTGCATAACGCTCGATTATTCGCCGGTTATCACCATGAAAGATGGGATGGCAAAGGATATCCGCGGGGATTAAAAGGAAACGATATTCCTTTACAGGGGCGCATTATGGCGATAGCAGACGTATACGACGCGCTTGTGTCAGAACGGTCTTACAAGAAGGCGTTTGCTCATGAAAAAGCCGTTGAAATTATCCTTAATAGCAAAGGTACTCAATTTGATCCGCAAATTGTCGATGTTTTTTATGAAGTAAACAGCTTGTTTAAAAAGGTTAGTGAATGTTAAAAATGTATAATCGTGAAAATTATTCAACGCCGATTTTATTTTTCGTATTCATTATTATATTTCTTTTGCGTATCAATGAACCTGTTTTGGCTCAGACGGGAATTGCGGAGGGACAGAAACCATTAGCGGTCAAGGTTGCGTTCAGTGATGATCAGTCGATTATTATTGAACGCGCTCTTCATACGGCATTAAAGCGCTCAGGCTGTGAAATTGTCGCTAAAATTACAGGAATGCAAACTGCCGTAGCGGATGTAAATTACGGTGATGCTGCGATTCTACCCGCTCAAACGGACGGCTGGGATGTAATGTATCCTAATTTAATTAAAGTTCCGGTGGCGATAGATAATGTAGAGTTTACCGTTTACAGCCGATCAAACGATGAGTATCAATTTTCACAGTGGAGCGACCTGAACGGGTTACGTCTTGGCTATCGCGGGCAGAATGAGTATGCGTTAAATAATATCAGAAGAGCGAGAGCCGGCACTCTTGTCAGATTAAATGAAATTGAGGAATTGTGGGACTCCCTGCTTAATGGATATACCGATGCGGTTATACTTCCCCGTATGTCGCACTTTGAGTATAGACCTCCGTTTGGAATAAAAAAGGCAGGAATAATCGAGCGGCAGCCGGTTTATACTTATGTTAATAAAATGCATGATTATCTGGTTCCTCTTCTTGAAAACGCCTATCAGGAAATTATCTCTGACGGCACTATGGCAATGATTTATAGCGGGCAGAAAGCATCTGATGACAATACTGTTATTCTGCATATTAATTCATATAATACGCAGAACGAATGGGAACACAGTCAAATGGAGTCTATCCGCAAAAGCCTGGAAATGAATTCTCTTCTTGAAACTCAACCGGGCCTGAGCGCAAAGCGGCCAGGCGAAGGTTCCCCTCTTGAATATTATAGTATTAATTTAAACTCAAATGAGTCTCACAGCCAGATCAATTTTAATGAGATTATCTCGGATATGATACGTACAGAGTTTGTTATGCGTCATCTTGACTTAATTATTGCTTCCGGCAACGAAGCGTTTGAATTTGTGCTGAACAATTACCATTTTCTTTTTTCCAATGTGCCGGTTTTATTCTTTGGAGTGCAAAAATTTGATGACGCTATACTGTACGGACTTGAAGATAATATTACAGGTGTTTTTGAAGAGATTTCTTTTAATGAAACTGTTTCACAAATGCTGAAGTTTTTCCCCGAAACGCGCCGAATATATATCTTAAACGATAATTATCTTTCTAAAAGTATTTGCTTTAAAGAGACAATACAAGAAAATATTGAGGCAGGGTTTCGTGATTTACGCAGTAATCCTCCGGAATTCGTGTTTAATGAAGAAAAACCGTTGCATGAAATACTGAGCGAAATAAGCGGTTTTGGATCCGATACGCTTGTTTTGATAGGAAATTATCTTGCGGACTCAAGTCTGACTTTTTATTCTGAAACAGACATTCAGAAGCTTGTCTCTCAGGCGTCCGTGAATCCTGTTTTTTGTTTAACTACTTCTTATATAGGACAGGGAACAATAGGCGGGCTTGTTTCCTCCACAGATGAAAAAAGCAACATTGTCGCCTCTATGGCTGTTGAAATATTAAAGGGGACGCCTATTAATGATGTGCCGGCTATCTTCAACTCGGCATTTCTTAATCAATGGCAGTTTGATTATGGAACAATTAGAAAATTTAATATTAACATAAAAAACCTGCCCAAAAATTATATTCTCATTAATCGTGAACTGCCGATATGGGAATCCAATCCCTCGGAATTCAGGCTGATACTTATTGTGGCATTGCTGCTTTTATTAATTATCTGCGGGCTAATCGTGTTTTTTATCAGAAACAGAATAATGACTCAAAATCTGCATCATACAGCTATGCAGCTGAAAGCCGCGGCGCAGGACGCAAGCAACGCTAATAAAGCAAAGAGCAGTTTCCTCGCGAATATGAGCCACGAGATCCGCACGCCGATGAATGTGATTTTAGGTATCGCGGAAATACAGCTTCAGAATGAAACCATTTCATCCGATACAAGCGAGGCGTTTGGAAAAATATATGAATCAGGCGATTTATTGCTTAACATTATTAATGACATACTTGATCTTTCAAAAATTGAAGCCGGTAAACTGGAAATAATTCCTTTTAAATATGATATTCCCAGCCTTGTCAACGACAGTGTGCAATTTAACCGTCTGCGTTATGATTCAAAACCCATTGATTTATCCATTCATGTTGATGAAAATATGCCGCATTACCTGTTCGGAGACGAACTGCGTATCAGGCAGGTGCTGAACAATATTCTTTCCAACGCTTATAAATATACCGATGAGGGCATGGTTACCCTTTATGTTTCCGCCGAATCAATACAGGACGACAGCGAAAATGTTATGCTTGTTTTACGTATATGCGATACAGGTCATGGAATGACTGCAGAACAGCTCGAAGAATTATTCAACGAGTATACCCGCTTTAACGCCGAAGCCAACCGTGAAACAGTCGGCACTNGGTTAGGCATGAGCATTACAAAACAGCTCCTTGATCTTATGAAAGGCGAGATAACCGTTAAGAGCGAGCCGGGAGAGGGGACGGAATTTATTGTACGTCTTCCGCAAAAAACCGCCGGTGCTGAAATATGCGGAAAAGAAGTCTCGGAAAAACTGCGCAATTTTAATTTCCGCAGCACGACGCTTTCGAATAAGACGCAATTCTTGCGTGAATATATGCCTTACGGCAATGTTCTTGTAGTAGATGATGTCGAATCAAATATTTATGTAATCAAAGGAATGCTGCTGCCTTACGGAATTAATGTCGATATAGCTTCCAGCGGTTTTGAGGCAATTAAAAAAATAAAAGACGGCAATATATACGATATTGTGTTTATGGATCATATGATGCCGAAAATGGACGGCGTCGAAACGACAAAAAGACTGCGTGATATGGGATATAAACATAATATAGTCGCTTTAACCGCTAACGCGATAATAGGGTGCGCCGAGATGTTCATGAAGAACGGCTTTGACGGTTATATTTCCAAGCCTATTGATTCACGCGAGCTGAATTTAATATTGAATGAACTTATACGCAGCAAAAAATCTCCGGAAGTTATCGAAGCCGTGCGCTATTTTTCACTTAAACCTAAAAGCGGAAAAAGTTCGGCGAAAAAAGCGGCTGCTATGAAAAATGAATTGACAGCCGCCGCCGTTTACGATGTTGAAAACGCTCTTGCCGTACTGGAAGAAATATTGCCGGGTATTAAAGACGGCAATACTGATCTTTTATTGTACACCACAACCGTACACGGCTTAAAAAGCGCGCTTGCCAATATTGGCGAAAAGCAGCTCTCGGATACGGCGTTTAAACTGGAAAAAGCATCCGCGAATAACGAAATAAACTTAATAACGTCCGAAACGCGTGAATTTATAAACGCGCTCCGGTTATTCCTGGAAAAAATTAAAACCCCGGAAACAGATGAAAATAAAGAACTTTCCCATGTCGAAATAATTTATCTGCTGGATAGACTGGACGCGGTTAAAACAGCGTGTAAAAATTATGTTATTTCTGACGCTAAAAAAGCGCTGGCTGATTTAAAGCAAAAATCCTGGCCTAATGAGTTAGATGAAATATTAAATAAGATATCTTTGTATATAATCCGCGGAGAATTTATAAATGTTGAAAACACCGCAGACAATGCAATTAAAATGTTTAATACTAAGAAAGGATAAATAATGAAGATAAATGGAATGTCATTGTCGACAAAAGTATCAATTATGATATTAAGCATTATTTTATTAAATACAATATCGATCGGTTTAATGAGTTTTTTTATTCACCGCGATGACGCGGTAAAAAGCAGCGCGGAAAAAGCTATGGCTATCGCGAAAACAGCCGCCGCGTCAATTAATCCTGACGAGTTCCGGTATGCTATCAATGAAAATTATAAGAGCGCGCATTACGAATATCTGCTTAAGCAGTTTAGCAGAATCAAAATAGAAGAACACCTTTTATACTTTTATGCGGGCGCATTTGATGAGAATGACGGCATGATAATGTATTTAGAAGCTCATTCACCGGGCGAGGTTCATCCTTATGAGTTAACTGATGTCGTGCCTTTAAGAGTTTTTCCGCAGGCGGCATTTGACGCGTTTAATGACGGTAAAGCATATATATCAGATGTTTACAGACTCCATATAGACAACAGATGGTGCGTTTCCGCTTATGCCCCTATTTTTGACGAAAATCAACAACCCATTGGATTAGTCGGCGTAATCAGGTCTGTCGAGGAAGTTTTGTCACATAGCAGAAGTTTCGCGTTATCAATGCTTATGGTTTCTATATTTCTTTTTGCAGCGATTGTTTGGATACCCATTTTATACATCAGGCGTTTTGTTACAAAACCGTTACAGGCGCTGCAAGCGGCAACCTGTAGAATCGCGCAAGGTGATATGTTTATACATGTGCCTGTTAGGACAGCCAATGATGAAGTCGGAATGTTATCGAGGAATTTCAGCGCCATGACACAGGAGATTAACAGACAGAAAGAACTCCTTATAGCCTCCGCTAAAGAAGCGAATAAAGCAAATGAAGCAAAGAGCAATTTTCTCGCGATAATGAGCCACGAAATACGCACTCCCATGAACGCGATTTTAGGCATCGCCGAGATACAGCTTCGGGATGAAAATCTTACGCCCGACACCGAAGAAGCAATCAGAAAAATATATGAGTCAGGCGATATATTGCTTAATATTATAAACGATATCCTTGATCTTTCAAAAATAGAAGCTGGCAAGCTGGAATTGATTCCGGTTAAATATGACATTCCCAGTCTTATTAACGACACTATGCAGCTTAACCGTCTGCGTTATGACTCTAAACCAATCAATTTATCCATCAATGTTGACGAGAATACGCCGCACTATCTGTTTGGCGATGAGCTTCGAATCAAACAGGTGTTGAATAACATTCTTTCAAATGCTTTTAAATATACCGATGAAGGTTCGGTTGAGCTTTCTGTTTTTCCAGAATCAGTAGATGACAGTGAAAATGTTACGATTGTTTTCCGTGTCAGCGATACAGGGCAGGGAATGTCGGCGGAGCAAATTGAGGATTTATTTGATGAATATACGCGCTTTAACGCAGAGGCAAACCGCGAGACAGTCGGCACCGGTCTTGGAATGAGCATTACAAAACATCTTCTTGAGCTGATGAAAGGTGAAATATCCGTTAAAAGCGAACCGGATAGGGGAACGGAATTTATCGTGCGTATTCCTCAGCAGCGCTCCGGCTTGGATGTATGCGGAAAGGAAATTGCGGAAAAATTGCGGAATTTTAATTTCCGCAGCACAACGCTCACGAACAAGACGCAGTTTTTACGCGAATATATGCCATACGGCAATGTTCTTGTAGTGGATGACGTGGAATCCAATATTTATGTAACCAAAGGGATGCTGATGCCTTATGGAATAAAGGTCGAATCGGCTTCAAGCGGTTTTGAAGCTATTAAAAAAATTGAAGACGGAAATGTATATGACATTGTTTTCATGGATCATATGATGCCGAAAATGGACGGCATCGAAACAACAAAGAGAATGCGCAATATGGGGTATAATCACAATATAGTCGCTCTGACCGCCAACGCAATAATAGGGCGCGCCGAGATGTTTTTAAAAAACGGTTTTGACGGTTTTATTTCCAAGCCGATTGACTCGCGCGAGTTGAATCTTATGCTGAATGAGCTTATACGCAACAAAAAGCCTCCTGAAGTTGTCGAGGCGGCAAGACAGGAAATGACGCAGCGTAAAAACAATCAGGTAAATGCGCAGCAGACGGCGCACAAAGCTTCTATCGACGCTGAATTGAAAATGGCCGCGGTTCATGATATTGAAAACGTACTTAAAGTACTTGGCGATAAATTACCAAGGATCAGCACGGGTAAAGCAGACCTGGGGTTATACGCTACAACCGTCCACGGAATGAAAAGTGCTCTTGCCAATATTGGTGAAATGCAGCTTTCAGGCATTGCGCTCAGATTGGAACATGCGGCAAAAAACAAAGATACGGATATTTTGTTAGCCGAAACTCCCGATTTCATGAAATCTCTTTATAATCTGCTTAAAAAACTCAATCAACCGGAAAAGGATGAAAGCGGAGATGTTCCCAGTGAGATTACTTCTGACGATATGGTTTTTCTGCGGAATAAATTAAATGACATTAAAATAGCCTGCGAAAAGCTTGTTCTTAAAGACGCAAAGACAGCTTTGAATGAACTTAAGCAGAAAAAATGGCCGCGTCAAGTGAGCGGCATTATTGATGAAATCTCTTTATGTTTTATTCGCGGTGAGTATGTAAAAGTTGTATCTGTCGTAGATAAAGCCTCGGAGATATTACAGGAAGAAAAATGAAATCAAAGGTAAAAAAGAACGGCATTCTGATAATTTACCGTATCGTCATGTGGGTTGCAGCGCTTGCGGTTGCCGGCTGTTCCGGAATTCATAAGGAAACAGTTTTAGATTTTTCGGCGATAAAATCGTTCCGTGACATTCCGGGAGTAACCGCGGAAGAAATCTCAAGTATTGAATCGCTGCAGAAAGAATACAATTCCTTTGTTTACGGAATGGCGCCTTCTGCCGAAGCGTTTATAGATGAGAACGGCGACGCCAACGGATACGCCGCGATGTTCTGTGAATGGCTGACATCGCTCTTCGGCATCAAATTTGATCTCCGGATTTTAGAGTGGGTAGAATTGACGGAAAAATTGAATCTGGGCGAAGTTGATTTTTCGGTACACTTTTTATCCGGTAATGGAACTCCTGAAAATTACTATGTATCCGACCAGATCGCCGAACGGCAGTTTATAATTACGTATCTGGCAGGAAGTCCCGGCATCAGTCAAATCAGGCAGGAGCGCAAACCAAGGTATGCTTTTACTGTCAGTTCTCCTACGGAATCCGTCATCGCCGCGATTTTGGGAAGGGATACATATGAATCTGTGTGGGTCAGTCATTACAATGAAGTATATGGTATTCTTGAAAGAGGAGACGCTGACGCTTTAATCACAACAAGAGCCGCCGAAGCGAATTATATCGCTTACGATAATTTGATACATGAAGATTTTTTCCCGCTAACTTACAGTTCGGTTTCAATGATAACGGCGAATCCTTCATTCGAAGTAATTATCAATGTTTTAAACAAGGCGCTTCGAAACCCGCCCTCGGCGGTGAAGTTTCTGAATAATCTCTATTATTCGGGTTACAATGAGTACAGGCAGTATAAATTCCTGATGAGTCTGAACGAGGAAGAAAAGAATTATCTGAAAAATACTGATTCAGTGCCGCTTGCCGCTCAATATTTTAATTACCCCATGGTTTTTTTCAATAATTATGAAGAAAAATGGGACGGCATCACATTCGATTTACTGCGCGAAGTGGAATGCATTACAGGTCTGTCATTCGAGGTGATAAACGGTCAACATACGGAGATGTATGATTTAATACAAATGCTGATTGACGGCAGAGCTCATATGTTTTCCGATCTTGTTTTCTCCGCTGTTCGGGAGCCGCATTTTTTATGGGCAAATCATAAACTCTTGCCCGATCAATACGCGCTTTTGTCAAAAATAAATTTTCAAAATGTGAATGTTAATGAAATACCTCATGCGCGGATCGCTTTGATAAAAAATACCGCTCATGCTGAAATGTTCAACGCATGGTTTCCAAACGCTGTCAACACAGTGGAATACGACGCCGCGGACGAAGCGTTTTTTGAACTGGAACGGGGAAAGGTTGACATGGTTATGGCGGCCAAAAGCAAGCTGCTTTATTATTCTAATTATTACGAATTTTCAGGTTATAAAGCCAATTATCTGTT
>JGI24695J34938_10002867_pt1 | contig 12563 bp, 12 predicted proteins | sample TergutCo191P3_FD_34938 | JGI IMG/M metagenome (IMG submission 34938) | reverse complement strand
GAACACGCTGTCCGCGGCCTCGATATCGGCGCTGAAAACATGCAGGCATCAGAATCAAGGATAAGGGACACCAACATGGCCAACCAGATGGTTGATTATGTCAAGAACACCATCCTCAGCCAGGCAGGAACTGCCATGCTTGCGCAGGCAAATCAGAGGGCATCTTCTGTATTGTCATTATTGCAATAATGTGTTAAAATACATAATAAGAGACAAATGGTCTTTTATTATGTATGGGGAGCGCACTTTTCCGCCGTGGAAGGAGAAGCGCGCCTCCCCTCCTCTGTAGATTTATTCGGCGTTTACGTGATTAGACGCTGAAAAGAGATATTTGACAAAATCCCTTCAGCCCCTGACCACTTAATTTGTGGCAGGTCGCCAATGTGTTTGGTTTATCTAACACAAATTAAGTGGTCAGGTGCGCGGGACAGTCCGAAACGATTTATTTTGCGGGAAGTGTTAGGTGAAATTTGCATCTAATTGCTTCCCTAAATTAGTCGTTTCGTTCTGTTGCAGAAAAAGAAGAAAACTTGCGCGAGATTTTCCTTCTTCTCTGCTCCCGCGGAACGGCTCTGGCATGGATAGCCGGAGTTAAGCAAACTATGGAGGGTATATAAAATGATTATTAATCACAACATGAGCGCCATGTTCGCCGATCGTCAGCTCGGCGTAACCCAGGTCACGTTGACAAAAAACATGGAGAAATTAAGCTCCGGTTTACAGATCAACAGAGCTGGTGATGATGCATCCGGACTTGCGGTTTCTGAAAAAATGAGAAGCCAGATTCGCGGATTACATCAGGCCGAACGCAATATCCAAAACGGCGTATCATTTATCCAGGCTACCGAAGGTTATCTTCAGGGAACACAGGATATTCTGCACCGTCTTAGGGAATTAGCAGTTCAATCAGCTAACGGTATTTATTCAGACGAGGATCGCATGATGATTCAAGTCGAAGTATCGCAGATGGTTGATGAAGTTAACCGAATCGCAAGTCATGCGCAGTTTAACGGCATGAACATGCTGACAGGTGCTTTTTCAGTGAACTCGCCGTCCGGCAGAATAATGCAGCTTCAGATTGGCGCAAACATGGATCAGAATGCAAGAATCTATGTAAGCGACATGTCAGCTGTTGCGCTTGGTTTAAATGATTCGCAGGGAAATGCAGGAAAACTTTCCATCGCAGATCCTAACGAAGCAAACCTTGCAATCGGCACAGTGGATAGCGCGTTGAAAGTTGTTTCAAAACAACGTGCGGACCTTGGCGCTTATCAGAACCGTTTTGAAATGGCAGCTCAGGGAGTAGCCATTGCAGCGGAAAACATGCAGGCAGCCGAATCCCGCATTAGGGATACCAATATGGCTAACAGAATGGTTGATTATACAAGAGACGCCATTTTGAACCAGACTGGAACAGCAATGTTAGCGCAAGCTAATCTGCGCACACAGTCAGTATTGTCGCTGCTCTCGTAATTCTGACAAACCGAGATGAGCGGATATAAGAGACTTCTGGACGTCGTCTTTTTATTCGCAAAGAGACCGAAAGGTTTAAAGGGAACAGTGAAGTTCGCGCCTTCACTGTTCTTGTTAAATCATCTGCCAGGGATTGGCGGATGATTTGTACAGTGTCTGCATTGGGGAGGTAAGACGCTGGGTTTACATGGAGGTACAAGATGTCCGTAGCTAGTGTGGGAACATTCCCTGTCTCGCCGACTTCGCTTTCAGGCGATATTCGAACACAATCGTTTAAACAGCATGAAACACAACCTGCAAAAAGTGTAAAACCTCAAGTTATCCATTCAACCGCCGCTGATATACAGCGGTTAAGCCATGCTTTTAACAAAAAACTGCAGTTTGAAGTTGATCAAAGCTCCAATCAAGTCATCGTCAAGGTCATCGACAAAGACACCGATAAGGTCATTAAGGAACTTCCGCCTGAGGAATTGCAAAGATTACACAGAAATCTAAAAGAGGCTATAGGTCTTATATTTGATGAAATGGCGTAATCTGACTCTTCTGACGGAAAGTCAGAATGATTTTTAGCCAGCTTATTAAACCTGCAGATGGGGGATCAGGTCGATGTCAGATGTTTATATTCCTGGAGTAAGAAGCAGATTCAATTCAGATCAGATTATTGAAGATTTGATGAATCTTGAGCGTATTCCCAGGGACAGAGCGCAAAGCAATATAGATACTCTTCAAACACAAAAAGGTTATTGGCAGGAAGTAGGCAGACGGATAAATTCTTTACGCGACAGTTCGCGTTTACTCTTCTCTTTTCAAAATCCATTTAATGAAAGAGTCGCTTCAAGCAGTGATGAGAATGTAATGACAGCAGTCGCGACAAGAGAGGCTCAGGATCAGTCATTTCGTTTTACAGTAAAGCAAACGGCGTCCGCAGACCGGTTCTTGTCTCAGCCCCTTGATGAAAAGACAAGAATAGATGCCGGCAATTATATTTTTTCTGTCGGCAATGATGAAATCTCCATTAATTTCCGCGGCGGCACTCTAAGAGATTTTGTTGATATTATAAACAGAAGAGGTCAGGATAAAATCGGCGCTTCTGTAATTACCGTGCAATCCGGTACCAGATCACTTTTAATAGAATCAAAACAAACAGGTTCACAAAACAGGCTCGGCTTTTCAGGCGATTCTACGGAACTTGTAAAAAAAATCGGCATGATGGAAGTCGGTAATGATGCTCAGCATAGCGTAACTATAAACGACAGTACTGTAGGAAAAAGCGCCATGGATTCAGGTGCGAGCGCAAATATAACAATTAATGAAGGCGCGGTAAATGTAGCTCCCAGAACTGCCGCCTCTCTCCCTATAAATATACAAGTAACCCAGGAATCTTCTTTAGTGCTGCGCCTTGAAACAAAAACCAGAGTCGAATCAGGCGAATCATTTAAGGTTCCTGAAGCTCCGCCTGGTCCTGACGTACCTGCAGGTTCAGTTACTTATAACGATATAACAATTCAATCTGATCCTTCAGACGCTCCTCTTCCCGAATTCACGCCTCCGACCGCGCCTGTCCGTAACGATGACATGGCTGTTTTAAAATTTGTTTTTTCCGACGGCACGTCTTCCAAGCTTCCTGCGATAAGCGATACAAATTCATTTACGCAAAGACAGTACAATTTGACGGATTTCGCGAGAGGAAGAACAATCACTTCACTTGTAATTGAAAACGCGAACACTCACAGAGAGGTTTCTGTTGGAAAAGTAGAAATACTTGATCCCGCCTCTACAACCGGCGGTTTAAAACCTTTAAACCCTGTCGCCACTTCCCGTGACGCGATTATATCGATGGAAGGCATCGAAATTATACGTTCCTCGAATAATATAAGCGACCTTGTTCCGGGAGTAACCCTTAACGTCAGGGGTGTTTCCGATAAACCTGTTGAACTTAAAATAACTGGTAACGTAGAAGCTGTTAAAGACGCGATTATCTCTTTTGTCGGGAACTATAACCGTCTTATGGCTGAAGTAAATGTGCTTACAAGAAGAGATGACCGTGTTTTGGATGAGCTTACATATTTATCAAATGATGAAAGAACGCAGATGAAAGAAAGGCTTGGAATTTTTTCCGGCGACGCCACTCTTAATGCATTCAGAGCGAATCTTCAAAGGACTGTTACTGCCCCCTACCCTACCAGTCTTGAAAGAGATCTGACACTTCTTGCGCAAATTGGAATAAGCAGTAACGCAAACAGAAGCTCAGGTTATGATCCTTCAAGATTACGGGGCTATCTTGAAATTGATGAAAAGGCGCTTGATGCCGCTCTTGAAACAAAAATTCCCGCGATAAAGGAACTTTTCGCAAGCGACACTTCGGGTGATTTGCTTGCGGACACAGGAGTCGCTTTCAATGTTGACGCGCTTTTAAAACCTTTTGTTGATACAGGCGGAATTATCTCTTTAAAAACAAATACACTGGATTCCCGAATCAATCAGGATGAAAGAAGAATACAGAATCTTGATCGTCAATTGGCTGCAAGAGAACAGGAACTGAGAATTCAATACGCAAGAATGGAATCTGCTTACGCGAGAATGGAACAGATGCAGTCGTCAATGGAAAATTTTAATCAGCAAAACCGGGGCAACAACTAATGGAAATAAAAATTAACGGTAACCTTCTTGATTTTTCTTTAGATGAAGAAAACACGCTTGGAGAAGTGCTCGCGAATCTTGAAGGATGGCTTTCAAATTCCGGGCATAGGATAGCTAATCTTTCAATTGACGGAAACGAAGTAAACGCTTCCATGGTTGAAAGCGCTTTCTCAAAAAAAGTAGAATCAATAAAATCAATTGAAATTAAAACAATCATAATAGCGGATCTTACAAGCGAAAGCCTTCAGTCTCTTTTAAAAGATATAGATGATTTTGAAAATTTAAATTTTGATGAAAAGAAAAATTTCCATGATACATGGAAAGAAAGCGCAGAGGCTCAGTATATATCTGCGGAAATACCTGATCTTTTCGCGTATTGCGTTAATACGTTTTTAAACGGCGAATTGAATCCTTTGGTTTTGCGTTCAATAGTCGAAGAAATACAGCGTGAAGTAAACGAACCTGCAGATGAATTAAAAAAAATCGAACCGGTATTAAATGAAATATGCGATAGATTAATTGAACTTCCGCTTGATATTCAAACCGGAAAAGACGCGCGCGCAGCTCAGACAATTCAGCTTTTTTCTGCGATAACAGAGAAAATTTTCCGCATTGTAAGACAGCTTGACACTCAAAACTATCTAGACAAGACGGAAAAAATAAAGCCTTTAACTCAATTAATAACCGAGTTTGGAAATATTTTAAAAGATCTCCTTGAAGCATACGAAAAAAATGATTCTGTTCTTGTGGGCGATATTACAGAGTATGAAGCGTCTGTGAAAATAAAAGAACTATATACAACAATTCTTGAGCAGGTAAAAACATGACAGGGAATATTTTTACGCTCTTTCTGCTGCAGGGACAGGGAAATGTTCTTCCCGCTCTAGAAGATAAACCTGTCACAATCACAGAAGTAATAATAGGCGTTACCGTTGTCGTTGTAATCGTAGGCGGCATAATTCTGTTAAATTTATTATCAAAAAAAGGTCCGAAAGGCAAATCCGGCGGCGGAAGCGGAGGCGGAGGCGTTTCTCTCTTTTCCGGTTTTGCCATACGTAAAATCGCAAGAAACTTAGGGCTTAACCACGATCAAACAAAAATGCTTGAATTTGTATTCAAGACGGACGGAGTTATAGAACCTGAAAGATCGATTAATACCCCTGCTCTTCTGGACAGGCATTTCAGGCGATCATACCGTATTATAGAGCAAGGCGGCTCCGGCGCAGAAACGCAGAGAAAACTTGCCGTTCTCTTTTCCGCCAGAAATATGATAGAAAACAGCGTATTGGGAGGTTTTACCTCTACCCGTCAGATTAAAGATGATATTCAATTGAGTTTAAATACAGGCAAAGAGAAAATAAATGTCCATATTATGTCCGCAAAAGGCGATTATTTGGACGTAGAATCCCCAAAAAACATACTGGGAAGCCAAATTAAAATCCCAAGAGGTACAAGGCTTACAGTAATGTTTTTTACAAAGAATAATAAAGGTTTTTCTTTTGAAACCCGCGTAATCGGCTATTCCAGCAAAGACGGCCACCCAAGCATGCAGCTTGCTCACTCTAACCATTTAAGGTTTCTTTCCCAAAGACGCTACAGAAGAAGGCAGGCGGTTATTGCATGTTCTTTGTATTTGGTGTATGTTGAAGGTAGCGGAAAAAAGCAGCGTTTGATTGTTGACAAGCGCCGTATACAGGGGAATATCGCTGATATTTCTGTAGGCGGCTGTTCAATGAAACTGTTATCTCCTGTAAAAGTAGGCGCAAGATTTAAAATTGAGTTTATGCAGGGAGATGAAAATGTAGCCGCTTTGGGTCAGGTTTTAAGAACTAACCGTACAGGAATGAATACAATAATTCATGTTAAGTTCTTAAGGGTCTCCATGAAGTCAATGAATACGATTAATGCTTTTGTTTATGAATATGGGCGTGAATAAAGGAAATGAAGGACAGAAACAATGAGAGTAATAACTATTAAAGACATGATTAGAAAAGACGTACCGATCTATTACCGCTTGCTTTATACAGGAGTCGCTGTAATTGAAATGGCTAAAGGACCGACTAATTTCCGCATTGATTTTTCCATCGAAATTAAACCGACAGGTCAAAAGGAAATTACTATTTCATTTATAGACAAAATTGATTACCCTTTAGTTCCTGTAACCAAAGAATTAAAACAATATATTTTAGAACTGGATAACGCGGGCGGACTTCCAGAATAATTAAATGATAGAAGTTGTTTCAAATTCCCCTCTAGAAACTGCCGATTTTGGAAAATTAATAGCAAAATATATAAACGCGCCGTGTGTTATTGCTCTTCATGGAACGCTTGGAAGCGGTAAAACAAATTTTACTAAAGGGATCGCCTGCGGATTAGGCATTATAGATACACTGACCAGTCCCACTTATACAATAATTAACGAATACGAACGGGACGGCGGCAAAGAAGGATCTTCTCTCCTTTACCATATTGACGCGTACCGTTTGAAAGATGAGAATGATTTTGAAAATGTAGGCGGTATGGAAATTATCAACTCAGAGTGCATCTGCATAATTGAATGGAGCGATCGAATCATTAATTTAATTCCAAAAGAAGCTATAACTGTAACGCTTGACATATCAGGACCGTCATCAAGAGTTATAAAAATATCAGGGTTAACCTCTTTTATTGAAAGCGAAATAAGGAACCTGATATGAACTTGCTTGCTATTGATACTTTCGCGGCGATGCTTTCTGCCGCTGTTTTAAAAGATAATGAAATCTTTTACATGGAAACAGACACCGGCATGAAACATTCAGAACTTGTAATGTCTTTTATAGATACGCTTATGACTAAAGCCGGATTAAAACCAGCCGATCTTAACGGTGTTCTTTGCATGGCGGGACCCGGCTCTTTTACCGGTCTTAGAATCGGCTATTCAACAGCCAAAGGGTTAGCTCTTTCCCTTTCCATCCCGTTTGCCTCAGTGCCTACTCTGGATTGTGTAGCATTAAGGGGACAGGTAACATCTGACAGAAATCAAGCTGATGAAAAGGACTTATTTTTAATTTCAATAATTGAAGCAAGGAAAAACGCTTATTTTTACGCTTTTTTTAAAGACGGCATAAGAATTTCTCTGGATAAAGACGGCGAATTGGAGGAATTAACTAATGATATTGAAACAAAACTGCGCGAAACAGATAAAAATATAATAATGACAGGACCTGCGGCGAGGAAGGCTTTTGATTCGCTTCCTGCGGGCATTCAGGGAAAAATGTCACCGGAAAATGAAAAAAAAGCGTACGCAAGAGAGATTATTACCATTGCGCAAAAATTAAAAATACTAGATAATGACTGTAGCGAATATTTATACTCAGGTCCTGATTATATTAGAGTTTCTGACGCGGAACTTGAAAGGCGAGGTAAAGATGAATTACATTATTGATGAAGAAGAGCTTGAACCTCTTGAAGAAACTGAAGATGAACAAAAAGAGGCAGACTCTATATTTGAAGATGCATCTCAGTTATCATCTTCCCATAATCCTTTTAAAACCAGCATATTTCCAGTATTAATAATAAACAAACAACTAAGAATAATTTATTTGAATGAATCCTGCGAAAAAATGTTTTCCGGGCTATCCAGTCTGTCAGGAAAATATTTCTTTGATTTATTCGGCAAGGCTTTCGATCTTGAAGACGCAAGAAAAATTAGAGATACAATTTTAAACGGCGGCAACGGCTTTTCGTGGAAAGGAACAGCTCAGTTAAAAACAAGGGATATTGTATCCGTACAAATCAGGGTATATATATTTCCTCTAGAAATGGATTTAAAAGCGCCGAGTGACTTTGTAGTCATGTTTGACGATTTTACGGAAGAGAATAAAAAACTCCTTCGCTCTGTCTTCCTCTCGTTGCTTGAAGCTTCAAAATTAAAAGACAACGATACAGGCAAACACATCATACGTGTAAATGAGTATTCAAAATTATTCGCGGAAAAACTTTATAAAATCGGCGGAAAATCGTATATGCGTATCGACGCTGATTTTATCGACAATATCGGCTTTTTGGCTGCAATGCACGACGTCGGAAAAATCGGCACACCTGACGATATTTTAAATAAAGAAGGACCTCTTTCTGACTGGGAATGGGCTGTAATGCGCGAACATACCAAGAACGGCGCTTTTATTCTCTCAACATATCCCAATCCCATGGCGAAAGAAATCGCGCTTTCCCACCATGAAAAATGGAACGGCTCTGGTTATCCCTTCCAGCTTGAAGGCGAGATGATACCTCTTGCTGCAAGGATTGTTACAATCGCCGATGTTTATGACGCTCTTCGCATGGAGCGTGTTTACAAACCCGCGTTAACGCACGAAGTTGCTGTCAGTAAAATAATTGAGCAAAGCGGCATTCACTTTGATCCTGCTCTTATTGAAGTATTTAAAACTATTACAGGCGATTTTGAAAAGATATATCAAACGCTGGCTGATTAATGATTTAAATATTTCGCGTTAAACACAGCCTTGAGGTACGGCATTTTGCATGACGGTAAACCAATAACATGTTCTTTATACATTCATATTCCTTTTTGCCGATCCTTCTGCGATTATTGTGATTTTTATTCAATACTTAAAAACAGCGTAAATGAAAAATATATAGATGATTTCCTTCAGGCGCTTATTGCCGATATTAAACATCAGATTGATTTTTTTAACATAAATCAGATACCCACAGTTTACATTGGAGGAGGAACTCCTTCCGTTCTGCATGGAAAAATAAAAATTCTCCTTGATTTTTTAAATTCTATTTCTGATTTCTCGCCTGTTGAGTTTACAATAGAAGCGAATCCTGAATCTGTAACGGAAGAATTTTTATACGAATGCAAAAAAGGCGGCGTTAATCGACTTAGTCTTGGAGTTCAGTCTTTTAATGCGCATTCTTTATCTTCTGTTAACAGGCAGCCAATTGTTAATGAAAAAATATTTTCTTTAGTTCATGAATATTTTAAAGATTCTTTTTCCGTCGATTTAATAACAGGGTTTCCTTTTCATGATGAAAAAATAATTCATGTTGATATTAAAAGAATCCTTGACTATAAACCTTCTCATGTTTCACTTTACAGCTTAACATTGGAGAAAAATACCAAATTAAACGAAAAGATAAAAAACAAGGAAGTTGTTCTCCCCGATTCAGATACCTCCGATTTACTTTGGCTTGCGGGTAAAAATACGCTTATAAATAAAGGTTTTAATCATTATGAAATTTCAAATTTTTCAATTAATAATATGTCCTGTAAACATAATATGCGTTATTGGAAAATGGAAAACTGGATTGGCGCGGGTCCCTCGGCAAGCGGCACAATAATAAATGAACAAACTGCAGAAGCTGCGCGTTACACTTATAGGGATGATACAGATTATTATATTAAGAATCCAAAGATAGAAAACGCGTTTCTTGAAAAAATAGGTAAAAATGTTTTAATGCGTGATATGTTTCTTATGGGTTACCGCTGTAAAGAAGGACCTGATAAAGTTTTATTTAAAAAACGTTTTGGAAAGGAAATAGAAGAGTATATTCCTAGAACGCTTGTAAACTGGAAGGATAAGGATAAAATGCTTTTTCTAAATCAATTTTTAAAAGATGTTTTTTCTGAATTGAAATAGCTAATATTTTACAAAAAATTAATTTTATTTAAAGGCCAGATACGCAGTATTGCTTTTGAAGAAATGAGTGAAACAGGAATCGGACCCCATGTGCGCGAATCATTTGTATTGCTTCGATCGTCTGAAACTACAAAACATTCATCAGGACCAAGCGTAATTTTTTCCATATTGCCGGAAAAAGGAATTGAATCATTCCATAACTCGGATCCTTGAGGAATAATGGGACGATAAGGTCTGTCGGTAAGTTCAAGCTCGGTGAATTCATACTGACTGCCCGCAGCTTTTACTTTGAATTCATAATTTTCCATAGAAACCTCATCCCCGGGAAGAGCGATAACCCTTTTAATATGATACTGCCCTTCACCTGAAAAGATGCTGACTCTTTGCAGCGTAAAAAATCTTACGAATCCGTCTAAAAATTTAAGCGGAAATTTCGCATCTTTATTATGCCTCATGTCAATAAGCACAATGCTTCCTCTTTTAAAAAGAAAAGGGTCTTCTTCTTTATTGTTCCAAGGCGGTTTAAAAGATGTGAAAGCAATTCTGTCTCCTTTATTTAATTCATTCTGCATTGTAGAATTTTCTACAACCCAAATTGAAAAGAAGAAAGCCGTTATACAGTTATAAACTACAAAGAAAATAAAAAAAATGAAAATATATTTAAGAATACGATAGCGCTGTTTTTTCTGAGCTTGATATGAATACCGCGTCCATTTATCAAACATAATTGTTTACTTTATACCGCCTATCCGCGCAAGAGGCCAGTAGATAATAAAACCTTTACCAAGCACCTTAGATTTTAAAACAGGACCGAAATAACGTCCGTCATTTGAACTATCGCGGTTATCGCCCATCGGCAGTACCCTGCCCTCCGGTATATACCAGCCAAGACGATTTCTTGCATACAACGATGAATAGCGCTCATCATCAGGAAATGCTTTTCTTAATGTTTCATATTTTGCTTTATCAAATGCAATCCTGTCAAGGAAATACGCTTCTCCTGATTCCGACGCTCTATCCATCAATTCATTTGAAACATGATATCCTCTTTCAGCCCAGCCCTCGGCTTTTCCGGCTGCGATTAACATGGGGTAATGCTGGGGAAACATGATTCTTGTCAAATTATGATTCCACCCTTTTAATTTATTATATTCCCGTTCACTAATCCATTGATCGTCACCTTTAAAACGGTACTTTAATTCGCCGTCTTCCATGATTATTCGATCGCCTTCAGTTCCTACCGCTCTTTTTATTAAAAAATGCACGCGCGGCTCTCCTCTTTCATCTCTGTCAATATCAACAATAGAGAGCGTGAGCATGTATAAAATCCGCTGCATAATATCAAAAGCCGTTCCCCGGGAAATATAAGCGGGATTTTCAAAAATAATTACATCGTTTCGCTTAGGTTCAAAGGGACTTGGAAGTTTGAAAAAACCCGGTAAAAGTTCAGGTCCGTATACAATTTTATTTACAAAAACATGATCGCCTATGTTTAAAGAGTCAATCATTGAGCCTGAAGGTATCCTGTATGCCTGCATAAAATACTGATTTATAATTAAAACCATACAGGCAGCCCAAAGAAAAGCTTCGATCCAGTCCATTACAGGATTCTTTGCCTGTCTTTTCTCTTTTTTTATCCGGCGTATTTTCGCGCGATGGGAAAGGTATTTTTCTGTTATATTTTGAACTTTGTCAAAAAAGTCCGCTTTCTTTTCAACCAGCATTGCACCTTATTATATAATATTGCCTGCGGGGAGTAAAGCCCTTCAGACGCCGCTTTATATTCACGCCATTGCGGCACATTCAATCATCACTTCCAGACTCATGAAAGTGATGATAATTTTTCCCGTAAAAACTCGCTCTTTTCTTTAAGACCAATGTTTCCTGTGGTAACCAAAATCATATTCGGTTTTTTAGGATCGAGTTTTACCTTGCCTGACGATTCCTGCATTAGACGGATAAGTTTTTCTACCTTGATGCGCGAAACTTTTGCGAATTCTATTCTGACAACCCCTGCTCTTTCTTTTAAGGAAGAAACTGCCAAATCCCTGCAGATTATTCGTATTTCAGCTAACGCAAGAAGAGAGGCGGCTTCGTCGGGAAGAGGACCGAAACGGTCAAGCAGCTCTTCGTATGCTCTATCCAAATCGTCTTTTTCGCGGATGGCGGCAATCATTTTGTATACTTCCATTTTTTCCTGGGGAGAATCAATATATGTGTCAGGAATAAAACCTGAGTATTCAAGTTCCAAAAGCGTTTCTGTTTCAGATTCATAATTGGAATCTTCAAGGCGTCTTACCGCTTCTTCAAGTAGTTTTACATAAAGATCGAAGCCGACAGAATAAATATCCCCGGATTGTTCTCTTCCCAAAAGATTTCCGGCTCCGCGGATTTCCATGTCTTTCATGGCGATTTTAAAGCCGCTTCCAAGTTCTGTAAAATCTGATATGGTTTGAAGCCTTTTCATCGCAATTTCTGTCAGCGCTTTTTGCTCGGGATAAAAAAGATACGCGTACGCCACTCGATCAGATCTTCCTACCCTCCCCCTTAACTGATAAAGCTGAGAGACGCCGTACATATCCGCACGATCTATAATAATTGTGTTGACATTGGGAATATCAATCCCGTTCTCGATAATTGTTGTAGAAACAAGAACATGAAAACCGCCGTGGATAAAACGGCGCATAACGTCTTCAAGATCCTGCGCTTCCATCTGTCCGTGAGCTGTTTCAATTAAAAGTTCCGGTAAAAGTTTTTCAAGTTTGACGCAGGTGTCGCGCAGAGTGTTGATCCTGTTATGAAGATAAA
>JGI24695J34938_10002866_pt1 | contig 12567 bp, 10 predicted proteins | sample TergutCo191P3_FD_34938 | JGI IMG/M metagenome (IMG submission 34938) | reverse complement strand
CAGGACGGAAATGAGTATGCTTACCGCACGTCTTTTGCGGGCTGAAAAAAGGCTGTTTTACATACGGCTGGAAAAATTCCTTGCCGAATTTATTTCTTTTTTTGCGGGGTACCATGTTGTCGCAAGTGAACCGCACTATTTCCTAGAAACTGATTCTTATTGCCTAAACGGAAAAATTGACTGTATCCTTGGGGATTCCCGGGAGGATTCTCCCTTAAAAGGCTCCCTGGCCATAGTGGACTTCAAGGCGACCAGAATGCCGAAACTTTCTGGCTGCTTTACAGGGGAAGGCCTTAGCGACTTTCAGATTCCTGCCTATCTACGTCTTGCCGAAGCCGCCCTTAAACAAGAAGTGCATAGCACACTTTTTTTTAGCATTAGGGATGCCAAGGCAGAGGTTTGGTTTGGGGCAATACAGAACGTGTTAAGCCGTGGAAACATCCCCAAAAAGGCCGAGGATTGTGTTACACGCACAGCTGATGTTTTCATGAATATCATGAGCGAATTTGATGATAAAACTAAACGCTTTGCAAAAGAAGTTTCGTACGGCGCTTTTCCTTTTTCCCCGCCATATTCGGAGCAATGCCAAGGCTGCATATATAACAAGGTGTGTCGCATACTCTATAAAATCAAATAAGGAAATAATAACATGGAGCCTGACAAAAAACCAGTTTTAAATAGTGAACAGCAAAATGCAGTCTATTGTACAGAAAATACGGTTGTTGCCGCTGGTGCAGGATCTGGGAAAACCATGGTTCTTGCCAGCCGCTATTCCTGGCTGGTTACCGAGAAGAAAATTCGTGTGCCAGAAATTCTTACCCTTACCTTTACCAAAAAGGCCGCTGCGCAAATGTACCGGCGTATNCATAGTGAACTAGCCGAAAAAGCCAGGGAGGATACTGGCGANAAAGGAAACCTTGCAAGGCAGGCCTTGAAAGATTTTGCNTCGGCGAGAATACAGACCCTCGATTCATACTGCGCGTCGATCGTCAAACAGGCTGCAAACCGCTACGGCATAAGCCCAGATTTTAGCATAGATGAAGATCGCTGCCACCAGCTTGCCCTTGATGAATCCCTGCCCTTTTTAATAGCCAAGCGTGAGCATCCGGCAATGGAACGGCTTTATGTCCAAAAAAGCCCAATCCGCATTGCAAAACACATTTTCGCTGCGGCATTGTTCAATTATACCTATATCGATAGCTTTCCATTCGATCCCAAAAATTAATATTAAAGCCCAGTTTGCCATTATATGCGAGGAATGGAAAAAACAAAGCAGGATAATCCAGGACAAACTGAATGAACTTACCGGCGTGTACCAGGGAAACGAGAAATACCATATTGATCTTGCCCCACTTCTTAAGCAATTCAATGATGGCCTTGTTGTTTTCCCCAGCGAAAAAGAGCTTAATGTCTTTTTTGAGCAACTGCTAGACACCCCACATAATTCCGCAATCGATTGGGCCGAATCCCAGCCCTTGCACAAGACAATGCTGAATATTTTTACATTCCTTTTGTCCCTAAAAAAACTTGACATGCGAAAAGGCTCGCCAAGAAATAACCCAGCAAAAGAAATGGTAAAGGAATTCGCCCCTCTATACGGTGAACTTTTTGCCTTGGTAGTGTTCTGTTTACAGGCTGGGCTTATATATTCGGTGTTAATGCTTTTGTCGGAACTCCAAGATCGCTATATAAGCCGCAAAAGAACCGAGGGGATTTTAACGTTTAGCGATGTTGCCCGTCTTGCCAAGGCAATCCTTTTGGAACAGCACGACATACGCCAGAGCGAGAAGGAAACTTTCAGGGCAATAATGATTGACGAGTTCCAGGACAACAATGAACTGCAAAAAGACCTGCTCTTTTTCCTTGCGGAAAAACTGGATGTTTCCAGCAATTCCGTGCCGGCCGCAAAAGACCTGTCCCCAGAGAAGCTGTTTTTTGTGGGGGATGAAAAACAATCCATTTACCGCTTTCGTGGTGCCGATGTTTCGGTGTTCCGAAAACTAAAAAACGAACTTGGCAGCATGGAACTACCCTTAAAAACCAACTACCGTTCCGACTCATTGTTAATTGGTGCATTTAATACAATTTTTGGCGGGCACGAATTTGATCCAGAAGGAAAAAGCTCAAAAGTTGGGGGACACCCTGCCGTGTTTGCCCCAGATTCACCCAACCTGCCCCCTTTTGAGGCATCGTACACTTCGCTAAAGGCCGCCAAAGAAACTGGGGGGAAATTAACACTTTGCATATTGGACGAGCAGAGTTCGNTAGATGAGGAATTGGAGCACNTATCTCCTGTTGAAAACGAGGCACGTTATATTGCGGAAAAAATCAGGGCATTGCTGGACGAAAAAGACGGGGCNGGCAAACAAAAATACCTGCCGGGCGATATTGCGATCCTGTTCCGCAGCCGAAGTCCCCAGCGCTATTTTGAAAAGCATCTTATGCTNCTTAATATTCCGTATACCAGCGAGGACTTGAACGGCTTTTTTTACGGCGGCCCAGTAAACGANTTAATGTCCGTTCTTAGGCTTGTCGCATATCCTACGGACAGGGCCGCTTATGCGCAGATGTTGCGTTCACCTTTTGCCGGCCTTTCCATGCCTGGGCTTACGGCCTGCCTTGCCGTCATCGACGAGCAGCCTCTTGATGGGGAACAGGGTATTCCCTGCCCATTCGACGATGGGACGATTTCCAAGCTTGGGGATGAGGATAAGGAAAGATACCGTAAGGGACAGCGTATATATCAAAAAATGATCGAGCTGGCGTGCAGGGAAAATATAAGTTCGTTGGTAAGTGAACTGTGGTTTGGGGAAGGCTACCGTTACGAAACCGAATGGAACCCCCAGACAACCGCAGTCCGCGAAATGTACGATTACCTTTTCCACATGGCGGTGAAGGCCGATGAGGCAAGCCAAGGACTTGCCGCATTTACAGATGATATCCAAAGCCTGGACAAATCAGGTGAACGCTTAAACGACGTTGAAATACCACTTGAACGCCAGGGGGCGATACGCCTTATGACGATACATAAGAGCAAGGGGCTTGAATTCCCGGTGGTGTTCCTTTGCTGCTGCAACAAAAGAGGCAGAAATGATGTTAGCGATGATGTTTTTGAAACGGAGTTCGGCCTTACGCTTAATCCCCCCTTCCCAACGGAACATGAAAACATTAGTGACATTAAGCACAATTATTTTTGGGAACGTTCGCTTGCCAGCGAAAAAAGAAAAAGGGTGGCGGAATTGCGCCGCCTCTTGTACGTGGGCATGACCCGTGCGGAAAAGGAGCTTTACCTTTCAGGATGCCTTGATATCGGTAATGATGAAAACCCTAACGATTCCCCCAAGGATTTTTCCTTGCTACTCAAGCAGTATATTTGCACACAAATCGAGAAGTCAACTGAAAAAAATTGTATAGAGGGCGACACAATTATTGACGACGATACCTTTTTTGGATTATGCCTGCCTGCATTTGGCGCACATATCCCAGGGGAAGGACTTGGAGCCTTAACGAATACCTTCCCTTCATTTTTTGCTGTCGAGAAGATCCCGGCATACACCGAACAGTATATCCGCCATGCCGAAGCTCGTGCTTCCTTCTTTTCAAACGACTGGAAAGGCTTGAATGCTTTTCTTGAACTTGCAAACCCATATTACGGCAATGCAAATGTTCTAAAAACACCTGCGATTAACAANAAACATTTTTCCCCGACTTCCCTGCCCCCGGAAGCAATTCTGGGTTTTACCGCAGACGAAATACAGTTGGTATACTATACCGTAGACAACGGGTATTCCGGTGCTGATGCCTCGGACGTTTTTGACACGGTTGAAAAGCTACTTGATCGTTATGCGAAGAAGCACGGGGATGACAGCGAAAAATTCAATCAGGGAAGCTTTGGGACCATCGCCCATATATGCGTCGGGGCGCTTCTGGATAACAAGAAGGCCGCTATTCCGCCAAAATTGGCAGGGTTCTTGACACCCAAGGAAGCCCAAACCTTTCTTAATGCTGGAAACGAACTTGCGCAGCGTTTTATCCGTTCGCCGCTGGGAATCATAGCAAGCCAATCGGAAAGCCGAAAGAGCGAATTTCCATTCCGCAGCCTGGTTTCCATCAACGCAAATGATTTTTTTATTAACGGGGTGATCGACCTTGTCTTTGAGGATGCCAAAACCGTCTATGTGGTTGACTTTAAAACCGACAGTAGCGAAGTTCCCAAGGAACATATTCCGCAGATGGCGTGTTATTACAGGGCTGCATCGGATCTCTTTGCTGTTCCCTCAAGCAAAAATTGTAGAATATGGCTGTATTACCTTCGTTCNGGTCATGCCGTCGAAGTNACCAAGAAGGCAAGGGGGCATAGTTTGGGAAGTTCCAAAGATCCTGGTTCNTCTTAAAGTTTTTTCGAGCCACATATTTCTATTTTGCCTCGTTCCTGCTATACTAACCGCACCATTTGACAGGAGGCATTTATGCGTTCATGTTTTAACCCCCAGCAACTCTCTGATTTTGCTCGGTATTATGGGTTTCATTACGACAGTCTGGATCCAATGGCTTTGGTAAAGGGGATACTTCTCGACATGGAACGGGGGCTTGAGGGCCTTAGTTCCAGCCTGCCGATGATACCTTCGTACATAAGACCTGTGTCCAAAGTACAGGCGGGAAAGACCGTGCTGGCCTTGGATGCCGGGGGGACCAACCTTCGTGTTAGCCGGGTGCATTTTGACGGGGANGGCAGGGCGCTTGCGGAAGGGACGCAAAAACACCCCATGCCTGGTACCAAGGGCAGGGTTAGCGCCGAACAGTTTTTCGACATGATTGCCGANGCCGTGATTCCTGTGCTTGGGGATGCCTCCGATATTGGTGGCATAGGTTTTACTTTCTCGTATCACATGGACATACAGCCCAATGCCGACGGCGTGCTGCTGGCGTTCAGCAAGGAAATTGACGCGCCAGAGCTTATGGGAAAGGCCATAGGTGCCGGGTTACGGGAGGCCCTTGCTCGCAAAGGCCGTGTCTATGACGGCTCCATTGTGATGCTGAACGACACGGCGGCAACCCTGCTTTCCGGCCTGGCGACGATTCTGCCCGAAGGCGGCCCCGTAATCGGCTTTATACTTGGGACGGGCTTCAATACCGCCTACCCCGAAACCAGCATTCCCAAAATCGGGTTTGAATCGAAGGATGCCCCTCAGATTGTGGTCTGCGAAACCGGCACCTTCAACCTTCGTTATCGGGGGCCTCTGGATCGTGAATTCGATGCCGGCACCAAAAACCCCGACACTTACACTCTGGAAAAAGCCGCCTCTGGCGCGTACCTAGGCCCCTTGACCATGCACATACTTAAGCAGGCAATACGGGACAAAGTTATTTGCTTTAAGAAGTCCGACGAATTCCTTGCCCTGCCCAAGATTGATACAAGGGATCTTAATGAATTTTGTTGTTCCCCCCTTACTGCGGAAGGNCCCCTGGGTTCCATATTTGCTTCCGACGANGTCGATGCGATTGCCTCCGTGCGGTATCTTTCCTCGATTGTCGCCGAACGTGGGGCGATGTTTGCCGCNTCGGTGCTTGCCGCCACNGTGGCACGGATGCAAAGCGGCTATGAGCCACATTCCCCGATACGCATAGCCGTGGAGGGAACCACCTACATGGCCTATAAGGGAATGCGCCGCTCGATCGAGGCATGGCTGCACACCCTGCTTGTAAAGGAAAAGCCACGTTCCTATATTGTAGCGCCGGTGGAACAGGCCAGCCTGTTTGGCGCGGCTGTTGCGGCGGTGCTTTAGGGAACCGCTGGACGACGCTGCTCGGGTACCTGGTAGANCGTTACCTGGGTCGCACACTCCAATTGCCGTCGCTGTAGGTGTAGGTTCCCGCCCTGCGCCCCTGGNTTTGGTAAAAAGCGTCAAAGCCCTGGGGAAATGATGGGGAGCGTCCGTCATGTTCCCCCATCTCCCCCTGGAACCAATGCCAGCCAAGCGAGACATTTGCACCNACGGTTACGCTGGCGAGTTGGTTCCTCCTAAACGCACCATGCCCGATTGAGGTGACGCTGTCTGGAATTGTCACACTGGCGAGATGGTTNTTTTCGAATGCCCAATTCCCGATGCCCGTAACCTTGCTGCCGATGGAAATGCTGGTAAGTTGGTTGCCCATAAACGCNCCCCACCCGATTCTGGTAACATTGTCGGGAATATTTATGCTGGNAAGTTGGTTGTTGTAAAATGCCTGAACATTGATGAAAGTAACGCTGTCCGGAATTGTTACGCCAGTGAGCCGCCTGTCCGCAAATGCCCAGTTTCCAATTCCAATGACAGGCATTTCCTGTATCTGCTGGGGAATTCGCACGTCCCTGCTCGTCCCCGTATAGCCAATAATCATTACGCCATCGCCGAATGTTTCCCACTCGAAACCCTGCTCGTTGCCATATTGCCTGGGAGCCTGCCCCGCCTGCCGCTGGCTTCGTTCGACTTGCCGTATCTGTGCGGCCCTTTGATCGGGTGCGGCCTGAACCGGTACAGCCATTTGAGCTGGTGTGGCCTCCCCCTCCCTGCCTGGTTCCACCCCAGCCTGTGCCGCTTCCTGCGCTGGTTCAGCTTCCTGAATCTGCGCTGGTTCAAGCTCTTGAACTTGCGCGATGGCCTGCCCAGGCTCAAGCCCTTGAGCCTGCACGGCTTCCTGCTCTGGTTGAGTAGCGCAGGCCGAAAACATCGCCATCGCCAACATCATCAGTACGACTCGGAAAACCATTTTTCTGTCCATTTTTATGCTTCCTCTACTTAAAGTATATACTACATATCCCGCCCGTGGGAAGATACCGCTGATTCCTCCGATTCATTCAGCGATCCCCAAGCTGTCTTTTCCAAATCAGCATTGCTAATTCAAGGGCGATATTCTGCCGATAAAGAAAATATTGCATACGGCGATGAGTACAAGGATGGTGGACTGCTTTAATGCCTAAAAACATACCCCTAAAATACCCCGTGATCTTGGTGCACGGTATTGTTGCGCATGACAGAACTGGCAGGATTAAATTCTGGGGGAGAATACCCGATGTCTTAATTGCCAGGGGAATAAAGGTGTTCTTGGGCAATACCGACTCGTGGGGCGATTATGAGTCAAATGCCTTGACCTTGAAAAAGACGATCGAAAACGTATTGCTGGAAACCCAAAGTGAAAAAGTTAACATCATTGCACATTCCAAGGGAGGCATAGATTCACGCTACCTTATTTGGAAGCATGGCTTTGGCGACAAGGTAGCAAGCTTGACGACAATATGCACGCCGCATCACGGATCGGAGATCGCCGATTTGATATACGGCAAGAAAATAACGCATACGAAACTAAGCAAAAAGGCAATGTCTATTTTTGGCAAGCTGTATGGGGACACCAATCCCAATCTGTATAACGTGAATTGGCAGTTGACGACGGCGAACATGAAGGAATTTAACGAAAAAACCCCAATGGATGCCAGGGTCTTTTACCAAAGCCTGTACACGACAATGGACAATGCCTTCGACGATGTGACCTTTTTCTACACGTATCTGTACCTAAAAAAAATTAGCGGGAAAAACGACGGGATTGTGAGCGAGAAGTCGGCTAGGTGGGGAGACAACCTGATTAAAATCGAAGGTGGGATATCCCATGCGGAGATACCCGATTTTAAGCAGAAAAAAATATCTGGTATAGACATACCCAGCATATATGTGGGGGTTGCCAAGGGCTTAAGCGAACGTGGTTTTTGAGGAAAGGGCGTCTACCCAAAAAAACTGCCCGACCCAGCACCCAAAGATTTAGACACCAGACCAGGCAGCTTTTTCGCCAAAATGGGGTATTAGCGGTTGTGGAAGGTCAACTCTACCAACTCAATGTACCTTACCGTGGGACTGGAATTCTGCAACAAAACAGCCATCGGTTGCCTGGTAAGCCTAAGTATGCTNCCCCGTTCCCTGTGGACAGACCCCGAACCGCCGCCAACGTTAAACTGCTTGAGGGGTGTATTCGGCCCAGGTCCCATCTCGGGTCCCCTGATATCGCCCTCGGGATCATAGATAAGGGTAACCATTATCATGTCATCCTGGTGGGTTATCTGCTCGCCGGCTTCGTTAAAATAATCCGCCACTATGGTGACCCTGGAAAAAGCGGTAAAATCAACATCGGGGAATTCTGGCAGGAGAATCATGAAGTCAGCCCACCGTCCCGCAAGAGCTTCTTCGTTCCTGGTCTGAATCCCCAATCCCACAAGATCAACGGAGAATTCAGGACCTTCACCAGGAGCATGCCTTGGGCCTCCCGCGCATCCCACAAAGCCAATGGCCGCTACGACCATCAATGTCACCAAAACCAAACCCAATTTTTTCATAGCACATCTCCTTTCCGGATAGTTTATTAGGGAAAACCAAGCTGTCTTCCGAGTTCAATTCTACAGTAGCAACTCGCAATAGTCAAGCTTTTTTTTGCAATACCCACAAAATTGGGTTTTTCAACCCCAAACACAAGTGTTTTTTGCCGCATCCTGTGGTTTTATTATTGTGAAAACGCGCAGGGGATGGTATGATGGATATAATGGAATAGAAATCACTGGGGGAAATCGTGCGTTGCGCGATCATTATAGACTTTATCTGTTTGCGGGCAGTATCCCGTAAAGCTGAGTGCTTCAAAGGAGACACGAAATGAAAATGATGAAATGGTTTTTGACGGCAGCCGCTGTAACGGCAGCGATTGCCTTGGCAGGATGCGGTGGTGCGCCTCCCGCCGCCCCTGTGGCGGAGGATCTTCCACTGCCGCCCCCAGGGACGGAAAGGGTCATGCTGGCAAACGCAGCATACGTAATTTACCGTTTTGATCTTCCGGCAGGTGCGGTCTGGGGCGACTTTTCCCATATCACCGCGGACTTTATGCTGGACGCAAGAAGCATGAATTTGCCGACACGCCACTGGAGGTTAATGGGCGTTTACAGGGAAGANCATTTTGAACTTGTCAGCGAGCGCTTTGGCTGGCGCGCCGTCCCCCTGGGCGACCAGTACGTAAACGCCTTTGGTACNGGCACCTGGAACGGNCCGTTCATCATGCACAACAACATGGGGACACCCCCGTGGGCGGACATGGGCGTTGTTGCTGATGAATGGTTTACTGTAACCTACGACATTACTGGGGCTTCCGCGCATGGCCAGTTCGACCGGGCAAATGCCCTGCCTGCCGCAGACGATCCCGGGCCGTTCTTTGTCGGCCTTGGTATGTCGGGCGATGATATGGTTCACGGGATACAGCAGTATATCAGGAACGTTACCCTGCACCACCGTACCGACCCCTCCTTGAGCGTGGTATCGTTGGGTTCCGGCTTTGAAGAGCCCACATTTGCCGGCTGGACTTGCTGTGCTATGTTCTCTTCGCGGGTAGCTGGGCCGCCTCTCCCGGCAGTAGAAGTCGCTCTGGCAGCGGTGGAATATGTCGAAGCCGCAGAGTACGGCTACTATTAATCTCTCGTGAACAATGGGGCTTTCCAATAGGAAAGCCCCATTTCATATTTTCAACTGGATAAGGAGAAAAAATGAAAGTGAAAAGGTATTTTTTCGTGGCAGCCGCAATAATAACGGCAATCGCCCTATCAGGATGTGGGGGCGCGCCCCCTCCAGCCGCCCCACCGGCAGTCGGCATTTTTGCTCCAATAGAGTTGGAGGCACCGCCGCCTGGGACGGAAAGGCTCTTTCTGGAAAACGGGGCCTATGCGATCTTCAGGTTTGACCTGCCCCCTGGAACGGCATGGGCCGATTTCTCCCATATTAGTGCGGAATACTTGTTGGACGAGGAAGGCTTTACAAACCCCTTTGGGCTTCGCGGCACCAGGCTTATGGGCAATTACAGGGAGCACCATTTTCGAGTGTCGGAGGACGGTGGCCTTCGCTACATAACCTTCAGCGATAGCGAGACAAACCCCTATGGCACAGGTACCTACAATGGGCCGTTCATCATGGATGCCACGGACAGGAACTGGGAGGCTCTGGGTGTCCCCAATGAATGGTTCACCATAGAGTACGATATTACCGGTGGAGTGCGGGCGCACGGTCAGTTTGCGGGCAACCGCGCAAATGCCATCCCTGGCCCAGACGAAACTGGGCCGTTCTTTTTTGGCCTTGGCGTGACAGGCTGGGGTTCTGGGCACAACGGAATAATGCAGCTAATCAGGAACGTTACCCTGCACCACCGCTACAACCCCGAGTTGAACGTCGTTTCGACTGGTTCCGGCTTTGATGAGCCTACCTTCGGCTCGTTCCCCCCCGTTAGGTCCGCACGGAGAGCGGCGGAATAGGCAGNCATATCCCAAGAAACCCACATCNNGCATATCGTGCCGAGTGTGGGTTGTCGCGGGCAGTATCCCAAATAAAGCTGGGTTTTCATAAGGAGTTTGAAGAATGAAAATGACGAAATGGTTTTTCGCCGCAGCCGCCATAACGCTGGCTGTTATTTTGGTGGGCTGTGGCGGCACACCTCGTGTCGCACCCGCAGACTTGCCCCCGCCACCCCCTGGAACGGAAAGGCTGATGCTGGAGAACGGGGCCTATGCTATTTTCCGGTTTGATCTGCCCCCAGGTGCGGTATGGGCCGATTTTGACAGAATCACGGCGGAGTACATGGTGGATGCGGCAAATATGAGGGTCCCGCAACGCAATAACAGCAATGTAAGGCTTATGGGCAACTTTAGGGAAGAATCTTTTGAACCTTCGGGCAGGGCTCGCAACGCCAACCTAAACGAAAACTTTAACGCGCCGTTTATCATGGATGACACGCCCAGAACATTTGCGGCCATGGGCGCCATTGCCGATGAGTGGTTTACCGTAACCTACGACATTTCGGGAGCAGCGGCACACGGCCAGTTTTCACGGGCCAACCTTCCTGCCCCGGACGCTACCGGGCCGTTCTTTTTTGGCATAGGCATACCATCCCAGGCCGAATTCAGGGGAATAACCCAGTATGTCAGGAACGTTACCCTGCATCACGCTACCGATCCTGCGTTAAACGTTGTCTCGACTGGCTCCGGCTTCGAGGAGCCTACCTTTGCCTCATTCGTTCCAGTGATGTCCACACGNGTAAGCGGGCCACCTTTGCCACNGGCAGCACCTGTGGAGANAGCCGCCGAAGCCTATGGCGATTACTTGGAAGCGGTGGATTACTACTATTATTAGAATCTGCCTTGCCCAGCCCACATTCGGCCCTTAGGCTGGGTGTGGGCTGGTCTTTATATGGCGCAAATCACACCTTTCCNGTGAATTAAGCTCCAAAAAATGCCGATAATACGAAGTATGAAGCGTACAATTATTTCTGTATTTGCCTGTTATATTGCCATCNTGCTCGTTCCACAGAGCTTGGCAGCCCAGGCTCCAATGGCTCCGACGGGGGACTTTTTTAGGCAGGAAGGGATTGCTTCCTGGTACGGACCACAATTTGAAGGAAGACCAACCGCTTCGGGGGAGATCTTTAATTCCTCCCATTTCACTGCGGCCCATCCCACCCTGCCTTTCGGGACTTTTCTGCTTGTCACCAACAGGAACAACAACCGCCAAGTTTCGGTCAGGGTGAACGACCGTGGGCCTTTTGTGGAAGGGCGGATAATCGATGTCTCCCAGGCGGCTGCCGAACACCTTGGCATGATTGTCACGGGTACCGCACCGGTAATAATTGAAACAATCCCGGCAACGGGCCAGCGGCCACCGCCGGTACAGCCAGTGATCCAGCAGCCAGCGCCGGTATTCCTGCCTCCACCAGTGCAGCAACTGCCGCCTCCGGTTCAGCAGCCGCCCCCGGTTTTGGTGCAGCAACCGGTTCAGCCACAACCACAGGCCTTAGTGCAACAACAAGAACCCATTCGCGTGTCAACGACCACGATTCCTGCGGAAGTGCCCCCCAACGTGCCCATAACGATAAACATATTCCATACACCCAATGACCAGCCGCCGACCGTGGTGGTAGTGCCGACACCAACGCCAACAACGCCCACCCCGCAGGCGACATACACAGTAAGCGCCCCACCAGAGCCGGCGGCGCCTGTTGTGCCAATCGCGCAAGCCCAGCCGGAAAGAATTGTCCTGCCTAACCCTAATCCAGTGCCCCTTGCGGTGGAACCGGCTGCCCAAATTGCTCCAGAGCCAGCTCCCGTGGAACAACGCATAATAGTTCAGCCCGTTCCGCAAGCGATAATTGTCGAAGAATGGCCACCGATACAAGCGGCACAGGCAGCCCCTCCNCCTCAGCAAATAGTGAACCCACCGTCGGTTGTTAGGGTTCCCGTCGTAACGGCGGANCCAAACAGCACCTACAGGATACAGGTTGGTTCCTTTAGGGAACCCAGGTATGCGGTCGGTACCGTTGGCAGGCTAAGGGAAGCCGGCCTTGAGGCACGAGCATATCCCATACCGCTGAATGGGCATCCCTTTTTCCGCGTGGTGCTTGAGGGCGTACGTGGGACGGAAGCCCAGGCCACGATAGGAAGGCTTGCGGTAATGGGGTTTTACGGGGTTATAGTAACAAGGGAATAGGGGAAACGGGGAAAGCCTAAAGCAATCCCCGAAA
>JGI24695J34938_10002864_pt1 | contig 12569 bp, 12 predicted proteins | sample TergutCo191P3_FD_34938 | JGI IMG/M metagenome (IMG submission 34938) | reverse complement strand
GACGCTGCCGAATAACCGCTGACAACAGGCGGTATTGAGGAAAGAAGCAATACAGAGTGGGGCCGGATATTTCCCGATTCGGTAATACCCGATCTTGTTTCGGCGCTGTTCCAGCTTGCGGCCCCTCCCAGTGAAACGGTTCTTTCTCCAACCGCAAAGACACTACCGTAAACAAACAGGAAAATGTATACTAATAAAATGGATGCTAATCGTTTTTTCATTATAATCTTATATCGGCATTAAAATATATGAAAAATCAGGTAAATTCGGAAAATATTGAAAAATTGAAGGCTGCCGTCCTTGACACGCCCGCCGAACCCGGCGTTTATATTATGAAGGACGGGGACGGCGCGATAATTTATGTCGGTAAGGCAAAATCCCTTAAAAACCGGGTAAAATCGTACTTTTCAGGGGAAAAAGACATAAAAACCGCCACATTGATGCGCCGCGTTCGCAGTATAGAAACCATCATTGTAAAAAGCGAATACGAAGCCCTTTTGCTGGAAAACACGCTGATCAAGCAACACTCGCCGCGTTACAACATCAATCTTAAAGACGGAAAGACATATCCTGTAATTCGCATAACACACGAGGATTTCCCGCGCATCTTCCGCACGCGCCGCATAATCCGCGACAACAGTATTTATTACGGACCGTTCCCAAACGTGTTCAGCATAGACGCGATGCTTGAAATAATCGACAAACTGTTCCCCCTTCGCAAATGTAAAAAGCTAAAGAAAAACGGGCCGTGCATGTACTACCATATAAAGCGCTGCCTTGCCCCATGCTGTAAAAAAATCAGCGTTGAGGACTACTCTCTTCACGTACAACGCGTACAAAAACTTTTATCGGGCGAAACAGATTCTCTAATTATCGATTTAACCGCCAAAATGCACGAAGCGGCAAGAACCCTTCAATTTGAAAACGCCGCCCTTATAAGAAACGCTGTCAAGGCGATAGAAAATCTTGCCGGCGAAGACAGCTCCGTAGAAGACCTAAACCCCGAAGACAGGGACTACATCGCATGGGCGGAAGAAGGAGTCCTTTCCACCTTCACAGTTTTTTCCATGCGCGGCGGCAAAATGACAGGCCGCGATCTCTTCCGCGCCCGCTCCGCCGCGGACGAACGCGAATCCCTTGAGATGTTTATTACAACCTATTACGACGTTACGCGCCATCCGCCCTTAAAGATATATCTTGATAATTTACTCACACGGAGGCACAAAAGCGCGGAGAACACGGAGGAAGAAAAGGATTCTATTTTTCTCTCGCAGAGACACAGAGATGCAGAGATCGCAGAGGAAGAAAAGGAAATAAATTTAATTACTAATGATACAAAGAAAATCAAGAATAATAAAATAAATATCTCAAACAACAACTCTGCGCCTCCGCGCCTCTGCGAGAACTCTTCTCCAAACCCCTCTAATTTTGAATTACTTCTTGCGTGGTTTAATGAACGATTTGGCTATGAGCCTGAATTGTTGACGCCAAATGAAAAACACCACGAAGCGATTATGTCGATGGCGCATTTGAACGCGCAGGATGATCTGCGTAAGCGTTTAAAAGAAAGAGGCGCCGGACCCGCTCTGGATGAACTTGCGCAAGTTTTAAAATTGGAAACAAAGCCTGTCAGGATCGAGGGGTTTGATATCGCGCAGCTTGACGGGAAGCATCCTGTCGCGTCTCTGATTTCGTTTAAGAACGGAATTCCTGATCGCAGCAATTACCGTTACTTTAAACTGCGGACGGTTGTCGGCATTGTTGATGACTTTGCCGCGATGCGCGAAGTTGTAAGGCGGCGTTACTCGCGCCTTATCCGCGAAGGAAAGGAATTGCCGGACCTTATTCTTGTGGACGGCGGCATCGGACAGGTGAACGCAGCGAAGGGCGTGTTAGACGAACTGGGAGTTGACCGCGGCGCAAACGGAGTTTGCACAAACAGTGTTTGCGCAAACAGGGTTTGCATTGTCGGGCTCGCAAAACGCGAAGAGGAGCTTTGGCTGCCCGGAGCGAAGGAGCCGCTAGTCCTTTCAAGGCAGTCTGAAGCGTTAAAAGTTTTACAGCACGTGCGCGACGAGTGCCACCGTTTCGCGACAGGTTTTAACCAGAGACTGCGCTCGCGCGGCCTGTTCTTTCCGATACTGGAATCCGTCGAAGGCGTCGGAAGCAAACGCGCGGCGGCAATCATGAAAGCCTACGAGTCGCTTTCAAATATCGCGGCTTCTGATCCCGCGGAAATGGCGGAACGCTGCCGTATCAGCCTTGAGACAGCGCGCGCCGTGCGCGCTGTCGCGAAACTCGCCCTAGTAGAACGGGGTAACGCGTAAGATAAAAATGAAATGCCTGTTTTTAGTAATTTCTAAGGCGCGATTCAATAATATCGGGGCGGTTAAATCTTTCTTTAAAGTTTTCGATACTGTATACATTGTCCTTTATACGGACATTAAGGTGTTTGCCTCCGTTAGGTGACGCGTTGTAGAAGCCGTCCGGCGTGATAACGATCCATTCGCCGTCACTGAAAGAAATCAAGGAGAGTATTTCGTTTCCGGAAGCAATGTCCCAGAGGCGAAGTGTGCCGTCTGAAGAACCTGAGACAGCCCGCCGCCCGCTCTGGTTAAAAGCCGCAGATAAAACCGAATTTGTATGACCTGAAAAAATTTTTATTTCCCGGCCGGTATCAACATCCCAGAGTATAACGGTTCCGTCGGAAGAGCCTGAAAGAATCTGTTTACTGTCGGGGCTGAATGTAATGGCATCGTATCTGGGCGTATACCGCGAATATAATCTTGAAAAAGAATCTATAAAATTTCTAATTTGACTGCCTTTTGCCGCATCCATAAGATTAATCGTATTGGAACCGGATGCCGTGTATTTGCCGTCCGGACTAAACGCTACGGAAGAAATCCAGTTCTCATATCTAAAATTATTTGAAATATTTTCTGATCTGTCACGAATGAATACGTCTCTGTTCCTGCGTCCTGAGACTCTTATCTGACGGCTGGTCTTCGCATCCCAAAGAATAACGGTATTATCATAAGAACCTGAAAGAATATATTTACTATCAGGGCTGAACGCTACGGATAAAACACGATCAGTATGATTTAAAAACGTGTTTATTACCTCGCCAGAATCTGCGTCTAAGAGTTTGATAGTATTATCATTTGATCCCGAAATGATTTTTGAGCCGTCATAACTGAACGCCGCGGAATTAACCCTGTTTGCATGAACAGAAAAAGTTTTTAGCTCATAACCTTCGGCGGCGTCCCAGAGCTTTATTGTGTTATCAAAAGAAGCGGAAAGAATTCGCGCGCTGTTTGGGCTGAATGCTAAAGAAGAAATTTGATTCTTATGTCCTGAAAAAATATTGATCTGACTGCCGGTTCTTAGATTCCACAAATTTATTACAGCGTCATTTGAACCTGAAAGAACTTGCCTGCCGTCCGGACTGTACGCTGCGGCGGTTACCGCCCTTGTATTCGCGGAAAAAGTTCTGATCAAATCTCCTGATTCCGTGTCCCAAAGTTTAACAGTTCTGTCGTTTGAACCTGAAAGAAACAATGAGCTGTTATAATTAAAAGCAATTGACGTAACTCCGCCTGTATGCCCCGAAAAAGTTCTAATCTCATCTCCCGATTCCGCATCCCAAAGTTTAATAGTATTATCATTTGAAGCGGAAAGAATCAATTTACCGTCCGGGCTGAATATCGCAGAGTTAACAGCGCCCGTATGCCCATAAAAAGTACGTATCTCATCTCCTGATTCCGCATCCCATAATTTGACAGTTCTATCACTTGAACCGGAAAGAATCTTTTTTTCATGCTGGCTAAACGCCACAGAATACACCCAGTTGTGATGACCTGAAAAAGTTTTCAGCGCGCGGCCTGTTCTCGTGTCCCAGAGGATTATAGTTTTATCATTCGAACCGGAAAGAAATTGATCTCCTTCTGGGCTGAACAATACGGTATTCACCCTGCCTGTATGCCTTGAAAAAGTTTTTATTCTTATGCCTGTGCCGGCATCCCATAAATTAATGCGGTAATTATTATCCCATCTTGAACCGGAAAGCAGATATTTACCGTCAGGGCTGGATGCCGCAGAGTGATCGTTTCCTGTATAGACTATAATAGATTTTATTTCACGGTTTGTCGCCACATCCATCAATTCGATGTAATTAAAATCAGAATCGGAAAGAAATTGCGAACTGTCCGGATAAAACTCGGCGGAAGATTTTCCCCATGAACGGACAGGGATTGTTTTAATTTCCCTGCCTGAAACCGCATCCCATATCTTCACAGTTTTATCTTCAGAGCCTGAAAAAATCCGCCTGTTGTCATAACTGAACGCTACGGAAATTACCGCGCCGCTATGCCCTAACTGCGGGTAGACAACGGGGGAAAGTTCCGCTTTAGATTCTTCTATGATCTCTATTTCAGGGTCAATTTCCGCCTGTCCGGCGCAGCTGACGCAGAGCAGGATTAAGATTGCCTTTATAAATTGTTTTAATTTTTTCATTAGGTTTCCTTATGATAACTGTATTAATTATAACATTTTTCACGATACTAATCACGAAATTTGTATACTTACAGACAACGCGGAAATCGCGAAGCTTCCATCCCCACATGACATTTTCCGCTAAATACGCTATCCTAAACCTGTGGAAAAACAAAATCTCAAACTTGAAAAAATCCAGCGGAATATAAATCTAACGCTCCTTATAATTTCCGCCGCGATAGTCGTCTTGTTGATGATCGGCACCATTATCGGGTTCGCCCGATCTTCAAATGCGGCCCCTCTTATAACATTGGGAAACAGCCGGCCGCGTGCCTCGAATTCTGCAGCGAAGAATCCCGCGCAGATATCGGCAGCCGGAACAACAGACGACATCCGCGTTTTCGCGGGTCTTGGCCGCCTTAGAATTCCGCTTTCGAATTCGACAACCCTGCTCCTCTCCATAACCTTCCCATATTCAGCAAACGACATCCCGTTCACGGAAGAACTAGCCGCAAAACTCGGCGAACTTAAAACAGCCGCCAGTGAATACTTTTCCGCTCTGCCTGAGGCAAATATCATCCAAATTGATGAAGATACGGCTAAGCAGGAAATCCTCAAACGCTTCAACGCCACACTCCGTCTGGGCCGCATTAATACCCTCTACTTTGGCGACATGCTTGTAATCAATTAATACAGCCGCTTCTTGCAACGAAGTTCCCCGCGCTTCTTGCAACGGAGTTTCCCGCGCTTCTTGCAACGAAGTTTCCCGCGCAACTAAACCTCAATTTTAGTGTCAAAATTATAGACATAAATATTCATTTATCATAAAATTGAATTCGGAGAATATAATAATGAATGAAGCCGCGCAGGTTTTAATTGCGATAATCCCCACTGTGGGAATATTTATGGGATCGGTAGTGATTTTCTTCTATCTTTTGTGGAATCACCGCCGAAGGACTTTATTGATAAAAGCCGGTCAATATAAAAGGCCGGATTTTAACCTGCTTACTTTCAGCCTGCTGTCGGGCTTGCTGTTAAGTACAGTAGGCGTTGCCTTAACGGTTTTATTAATAATCGAAAAGGCATCGTATGGTTTGTTGGGCGGAATCATCCCCTTGTCGATGGGTATCGGTCTTTTGTCCTTTTATGTGATAAAACGCCGTGAAAAAAATGCTTGACGAATCCGCGTCGGGAGAGGACAGGCACCAGCTTCAGAATGAGAGCAAGAGCAACGCTGACTTTAACGATCAGTTGATTGTTAGTCAGGTTGTTTCCGGGCAAAAGAATCTGTTCCGCCTTCTGGTGCGGCAGCATGAGAAAGCTGTTTACGGGATGGGCTTAAGCTTTTTCCGTAATCAGGAGGATGCTTCCGACTTTACCCAGGAAGTATTCCTAAAAGCGTACCGCAGCCTTGCGCGTTTTGAAGGGAGGAGTAGGTTTTCAACCTGGCTTTATAAAATTGCCTATAATACGGCATTGAACGAGGTGAACAGAAGGAAGGAATACATAAGTCTTGCGGAAGAAGACGAGAATAAACTTGTCAACAGCAACGACACTCCGGAACGAATCGCGTTGCGTAACGCCGCAAAAAAAGCGGTACGCGCCGCAATAGCGGAACTGCCTGAGCGCTTCAGAATATGCGTTGACCTGTTTTATTTTTACGACCGTTCATATCAGGAGATTGAAGCGATTACAGGAATTCCTGTAAATACTATAAAATCTCATGTATTTAGGTCGAAAATATTATTAAGAGAGAAACTTGAAAACTTTATTGATAGTTGAGAGTTAAAGGAGGGGCATATGTTTGATTGTTCAAAAATTAAAGACATGATATATGAATATTCCGGAAACGATCATGGCGGCGAAAACTTTATGTCTTTGCTTGATCAGATACAAATCAGCTTACATACCCTTTTCTGCCAGAATTGCGCGAGAGAATTGCAACTATATGAAAACGCAAGAAATATTTTAAGAGAAGATTTTTTTATAAAAACGCCTGAACCGCTTTCCGATGGAAAACTACTTTCAGGAAGCAGGCTTGAAGATTCAATAATGAAGAAAATCGCAGCCGAAGACGAACTTTCCGACACTCGTGAATGTTACGCGACACCGGGAGGCATTTCGACGCGAGGATGGGTAATCGCTGGGTTAATCATCATAATATCTCTTGTAACGGCTTTCTTCGGCATTGATTTTAAAAACCTCGCGAGCGAGTCTGGAATGTCATTCCTGCTTCCGATAGGAATAACGATCGGCGTTGTGGTTACCACATACGGCGCGCTTTTTATCGGCAGCCACTTAAAGGAATTATCAGAACGCTTTGGATTATCATAATTGAGAGTTAAGAATTGAGAATTTTTTTATTGATTTTAATAAATGTATTTTTTGTTTTTGGTTCCTGTGCAAAACATGAAACTTCGCGTATTGAGCTGGCGATGGGAACTGTTTGCTCTGTTACATTGTTTGACCACGGGAACGACATTATTTATAACGATATTTTTTCAAGGATACGCGAAATTGAAAACCTGATGAGCGTTAATATTCCTTCTTCCGACGTCAGCCGCATTAATGCCGCCGCGGGAATTGAGCCTGTTAAGGTTCATAACGATGTTTATACGGTAATAGAACGCGCCATGCATTTCGCCGAAATTTCAGGCGGCGCGTTTGACCTGACAGTCGGTCCGATTGTTTCTCTCTGGGGGATTGGCACTGAAAATCAGCGCGTGCCGTCACAAGAAGAAATTGACGCGGTTTTACCGTTTGTAAATTTCCGCTATCTCTATTTAGACGCTGAGACACGCACAGTATTTTTAACGCATCAGGGGATGGCGCTTGATTTGGGAGCAATCGCCAAAGGTTACGCCGCGGATGAAGCTGCGAATATAGCGAAAAAAGCGGGAGTCAAACAGGCAAAAATCGATCTTGGCGGCAATATCGTTCTTATTGGCACAAAGATTGATAAGAGCCCATGGAAAGTCGGCATTCAAAACCCGGGAAACATTCACGGCTCAATCGTTGGAATTATACAGGTAACAGAAAAAACCATTGTCACCTCCGGTGTCTATGAGCGTTTTTTCGAAGAAAACGGAAAAAATTACCATCACATATTCTTTCCCACAACCGGATATCCAGCGGAAAACAGCCTTGTTTCCGTAACTATAATCGCAGACATATCCATGAACGCGGACGCTCTGTCGACTGCGGTCTTTGTACTTGGCTATGAAGCGGGGAAAATACTGATTGAATCGTTCCCTGAAACAGAGGCTGTTTTTGTGTTTGAAGATAAAAGCATTCGCACAACATCCGGCGTAAACTTTTCTTTAACGGACAGAGCGTATACCGTTAAAAATTAAATTAAGTTAACTACACATGGCAGCCATGAAAGAATAACCATAACTATTAAAACAACATAACCAATCGGTCTGGTTTTATTTCGCATAATGTTCTCTGTTAACAGTTCTTTGTTCTCCGATCTTTGCTCTCCGCTAAGTTCAATCATCAAGTTATCAACATCCGTTAAAAAATTTTTAGCCGTTAGGCGGTATTTACGGCTCATTATTACGTAAAACATGCGCAGCGATTCGGATAGTATTTCACCAAACGCGCCTGAAATTTTTAAGTCCTGCCTTACCGTCAGCTTTGACAGCATGACAAGAGCCGCAAGCGTAATCGCTCGGTGAATTCCCGCTGTAAGGGCGCCGGATGTAATTTTAAACGCGCCAATCGAATAAAGAACGCGCCCGTAAGGTATAATAAGATTAAACGTCACAATAAAAATAATTATTAAAACCGTAAAAACAGGATTTGTTTTTTTTCCGCAAAGCAAAGCCAAAAACCAAAAAAACAAAAACTGTATGACTCTCAACTCCGTGCTTGGGTTAAACAAAAGCGCCGGCAAAATCAAAAGCCCCGCGGCAAACAACGACCCGGCGGAAAAAATGTTATTATAAAGTTCATTCATGTTCATTTTCCTTTGTACGCCTTCTTCATCTTTGTGGTTAATTTTCAAGTAAGTTTGCGTTGTTTTAAAACTTGCGTCTTCTTCGCCTCCGTTATTAACATTCATTTTATACCATGTTGATCTGTTTATAAAAACCTCGCAAAAAACACCTAACACTATCCCCGTTATAATCCCCGCTGTCAGAAATGGCGGCGCTATATAGCGGACATTTTCCTGAAAGATAAAAACCCTTGCCAGCGCTAACTGCGAAATATTGGAAATAAACGCTCCCGCCGTTCCAATGCCGACAAGCGTTATGCGCTCTTTTCCAAAAATACGCCTTAGCAGAAACATGAGCATAGCGGATAAAAAAGTTCCTGTTAACGAAAAAATAAAAATATACGAAAACAGCGTCCCTGTAATTAAACCCTGTCCGAGCGTTTTAATACAAACCAACAGCAAAAACGCAGGCAATGGAAAAATATCCAGCGCCATCATGAGCGGCAGGTTCGCAAGCCCAATTCTCATAAAAGGCAGCGGCTTGGGGATCATGTATTCAACGGCGGAGAGAAAAAGACAAAACGCTCCCAGCAGCGCAATATTCAAGCGTAAAGAATTTTTGCTACCATGCGACAGCATCGACATCACCGCCTCTGCGAGAAACTTTCTTGGAAGCGCCGCCTTGAATCATCAACAAAACATTATTGGGAAGGCAGGCCGCCCATTGCCCCTGACGTACCAGCAAACCAGACGCCACGCATGTCTTATTATCACAAGGCGAGCCCTCAACCCACGCGCCGTTTTCTCCAATCCTCACTGTCGTATCACCCAAAGGCCCTGAAACAATGATAATCTCGCTTGCGTCAATCGGAAACAGCCACTCGCTGCACTGCCCGCGTATCAACACCTGCGGCTTTCCCTGAGGTTTCATGTATGCGTTATATCCTGAAAAAATAGTAAACCCTGTCACCAGCAGGATGATAAGAATATCCGGGATTTTTAACCTCGTCTTCATAATGGTTATTATAGATAATTGTTTTTAAAAATTAAACCATGCGCAGGTTTAAATTGTCCGTTTTCTATTGACAGTATATGTCGATAAATTTATTAATAGATTCAATTAATTTTTCTTCTAATATTGGATATAATTTTCTTGTATACCTTTTAGGCGTACTTACAGGAAAACGCGCGCCAACGGGCGCAAAAACCAAATTGTTTCTATTGCTAATATTAGGACCTAATTCATGTCCATACTTTGTAATTGATTGAATAAAAATACGCGGAATGTCATATGCGCTCAGAATATAATATAAAGAAACGGCGTTTGAAAAAGGAATCATCCTATCATTAGCGTTATGCACTATTATCGTTGGAGGGATATTTTCTCTTGCGTAATATATTGGTGATATTTTTTTTAATGCCGCAATTGCCGCATCAGAAAATCCCAGTTCGTTAATGTCGTCTAACGATAATTCTTCTTCTGATAATATTGAGGCAAGTGACAATATATACTTTTGAATAAGCCTTTTACCAAAGCGTTCGGTAAATTTTACAATCATAGAGTCTGTCATATCTGTCAATCCAGACATAGTCACGCAAAATGCTATTGGAATTGGACTTCTGTCAAAAAAGGCATAAGCGTATAGTAACGATAATGACGCTCCTAATGAGTTACCCATTATAATAACTTTATTAGTTTTTATATCTTTCGCTTCCACAGTATCTTTAAGCGCTTTTAAACCATTATGCACATCGGATAATAATTCATTCATGCTTAAATCCGGTCTTTTTGGCGTAAGATAACGATAATCTAATTTTCCAATAATATAATTATTTCTATATTTTTCAAGGAAAGTAAGATCAACCATTTTATTTCCATACCCATGTATATAAAATATTACATTCACATTCTGATTGCATTTTTCCGGAGCCGTTATTTCAACAAATTGATTTACATCCATTCCATATGATATTGACCCCAAATCTACCCATGATTTTTCAACATTGGCAGCATTGTGGTAAGGCGTTGATACGCACGAAACATATAATAAAAAAACCGGCAATATGTATTTCATTTTCATCATATTCGATAAACAAAGTTATAAAAGCATATCATCTCAGAATTATTCTTCAGATAACCGCCTATCCTTGCGTTTAATCTCATTATTAGAGAAACTGTAGCCAATACCTATACTATGCACTCTTTCTGAAGGATTTTTTAAATGAATATTTAACGCGTATTCAATACAAATCATTTTATATTCTAATTGAATTCCAAAGTTCATACACACAGCCGTTTTCGACTCATATCCACCGGCTTCATGAAATAAGCGTAACCCGGCAAACGGCTGCATAAATAAAGAATTAAATCTGAATTGATTATACGCTCTAATTCCTACAAAGAAAAAACCATAATTAATATTTTCTTCTGACGCTTCGTCTGACGACTTATGGTTTAATAACATTGTTAAAAAACTCCCTCCTGCTTCACCATAAATACCAGGCGCTAAAATACCGGGTATTACATTAAAATGATAACCCACGCCGCATGATATACTTGTATAAAGAAGAGAGCCCAAAAGTATTCCTTCATTCTTTACCAGTTCTTCAAAGTAAATACATTGAACAAGTATATTTGCCGTCAAACCCCCTCCAAGCGCGGATAAATTTCCTGAAATAACAAGTAATAACAATATTAAAAGTAATATTCTTGTTTTCATATTCTGTTGGGTCGTCCTCCTGCTGACATTATATCGCATTTTTGATGAAATTTCCTCTGGTTTTTGAACTGATTGTATAACCTCTAATAGCCCTAAATGGGTTATTATTATTCTTTTCCGTCCATAATCTAAGAGCAGTCGGATTTTTTCTTAATTTTGTAATAAATATTCTATACACATTTCTATGTTATATTTGCGTCAGGAGGAAAAATGAACACACTGAAGCAAATGATGGATGATTATTTAATGTATTGCGAAGATCAGAAAAAACTGAGCGAAAAATCGATCAAAGCATACGCGATTGATCTTGAGCAATTTAAGCGGCATATTACAAGTAATGATATTCCTGTTAAAGCGGATATATCAACTTATATAATGTATCTGCATAAAACTAATAAACCAAAGACGGTGAAAAGAAAAATAGCGAGTATTCGCGCTTTCTTGAATTATCTTGAGTTTGAGGAATTTATTATAGAAAATCCAATGAAAAAAATTAAAACAAAATTCCAAGAACCGCAAATGCTGCCCAGAACAATTTCGCTGACAATTATTGAAAGTATTTTAGCTGCTGCCTATCAAGAATTAAAACATGCAAAGACCTCTTATGCGATTAATTCTGCCTTACGGAATATAGCAATGATTGAATTAATGTTTGCCACAGGGATACGGGTATCTGAATTATGTTCATTAAATACTGAACACATTGATTTATATAATGGTAATATTCGTATTATGGGGAAAGGAAAAAGGGAACGCATATTACAGGTTGGAAATCAGGAAGTCATATCGATTCTTAGACGGTATTCTGAAGAAAACGCCGTACATAATGAAACAGGATTTTTCTTTATTAATAGGCTTTCGGCTAGAATCTCGGAACAATCTGTCCGATTTTTAATTAAAAGGCTTTGTGTTAAAGCAAAAATAAGTCAAAAGATAACGCCGCATATGTTCAGGCACTCTTTTGCTACGCTTTTACTTGAGGAAGATGTTGATATTCGTTATATTCAACGTATGCTGGGGCATAGTTCTATCGTAACCACACAGATTTATACGCAGGTTTCCATGGAAAAACAACGGCAAATTTTGACTGTAAAACATCCACGGAATAGAATTTCTGTAAGTTTTAAATAATTTACGTGATGTCTCACGTAAAAACCTAACCATGAGCCCTTAAAAATCTCAAGTTAAATTCTAACCATAGGGCTGTTTTTCCTCTAAGAAGAACCAGCCTTTTTTGCAGCAATGCAGAAAAGCTCCTCACATGCCTTTTCAAGCTTCTCATGTAGAGTGATGATGTCCAGAGTCGCCTTTATTTTCATTGCCCGTTTTTTATCTTGCTCTGAAACAGCGGGATGTTCAAGCAGTCTTTCATAAGGTGTTTTTAACTGCTTCTCAAATATTTTCTTAACCTTCCCGTT